>Ga0307933_1002136_pt1 | contig 13800 bp, 22 predicted proteins | sample OrgLakmetageno88_FD_201811 | JGI IMG/M metagenome (GOLD analysis project Ga0307933, IMG submission 201811) | Saline water microbial communities from Organic Lake, Antarctica - #88 | ecosystem: Environmental > Aquatic > Non-marine Saline and Alkaline > Saline | place: Antarctica: Organic Lake...
CACTCCACAAATAACCCTATTACCACCATTCCAATTAGTAACAGCTGAGTGGGATGTGGATGAGCGTGAAAACGTACTGCCAGAGGACATTATAAGCCAGCCTTATGAAGATCTTGCACAGTGGCAAAATCCACCACCTGTAGTGCATTGGGTAACTAGTGCCGCTGGACTGCAAGTAGGTCGTGAAGTATTAGGAAGAAGGAGACTGCCATTAAGCTATGGGAATTATATAGGGAGCAATGCAGCAATAGGTGTTGCAGAAGCTGATAGGCGTTCTAATATTATAAGCAGCGGTGAATTTGTTGCACTAGAATATTACTCCATTACTCCAGTAGATAATGCTGGATATTATATGGAACTAGAGCAGCCTATCTACCTTAAAAGTGAGCCTGACTTCCTTGATATTGATATCACTATGGTAGGCCTATTTGATTACATAGATAACTCTGGTCCATTTGGTGTAGTTGATGAAGCTGACTATGGGAATCAGAATTTTAACTATGAGATCCTTTATGATGGTGTGACCATGATAAGCAACTTACCAGGGTATGTAGATAGAGAAGGATATCTATTAGAGATAAGCTATGAAGGTACTGCAGTAAATGATGCAGAAGATCCTAAGCGTATAGTGGGCAAGTTATCTCTTAAGGAAATGCAATTGCCTACACCAGGCGGCCTTTTACAAGTGCGCATATATGCACTAGGGAATCCGCAAAATAATATTAAAGCCTATGCAGTAGGATGCTCACAATTGAGTATCAAGTACACTGCAGATGAGGAGCAGGTTACAGATGTGACTAGGAATATAGACTGGACCACTCAATATGATATTGATCTGACTCATGGTGATAATGTAAATGACTTGAGTGATAGTCACTTTACTTTAAATAGTGTAGATACTAACAATGAAAACTACACCGAGTACCAGCCACTTGCAAAGACAGAATTATATGATGGCTTTGTGCCACCTTACAATGCGATTGATTATATCGAAGTAAGTAGTGCCACTTATACAGCACTGCAGGATGCTATTACTAATGGAGACACCATCTATGGTATTAAAAATGGCAGCACTACTTATGAAGAAATAAAGACCGTATATCCTAGCAACTATCAAGGCACCTTTAACTTTCAAATGTTTAGAACTGATCAAGGTAAGTTCTATGTATATCTAGAATTTGTGGATAGTACCGCGTTCAAGTATTTAACAGTATTCGGCACACTTATAAAAGATCAACTTTTTATTTATGCATTAGTGCCACCAGTGCCAGTGCCTAGAATATTCAGAGAATTGTGGAGCAGGGTAGATGCACCAGTGGAGTATGAAGGAGCGAGATATGCAGAGGTGCGTGCTCAAATGGTACATGATACTACTCCTGCAGTATTGGTTAAAATAGACAGCAGCGTTTTTGGATTGCTAGATCCATGGTCCTTAAAGCAATTTAATATTAAAGGAATTAAAAATTTTATAATCACTGATTTGACTTTGCAACTGGATACCGGTATGAGCACCACAACGCTTGTGCAGTCATTGCATGATGATCTGGTATTGACTAGTTATAATGAATAGGTTTATTTAGAAATCCCGCTTTCGCAAAAGCAAAATAAATAACAATAATGGCAAATATTAAAATAGCAACGATTACAAATCATGTAAGGATAGACCAGGTGTATCTAGATGCTGCAGCTGCGGGTGGTGATGTGCTGCAAATTGAGGTTGTTAATTCCTATATAAATGCAACGCCACAACTTGCGGTATATGGAGACATTCCTACAGCTTATAAAACAGCGATGAAAGAAGCCATTGATTATACCACCTATCTTAATGAAGATCCAGCACTGGTTTTTCATGTGGCATTTGATGGCACCACACACACGATGACCGGTTATGACCGTACAGGAATACCTAGCACCGGTACTGCGATAGATGAAAATGATGTGCTTATAGCAGTATTTCAAATAGCCTGGCTAAATGGAAAAGCAGATCGCCTAGAATTACCGCTCACGATTAAAGAAGGAGTTGCACTTGATACCACTGAGGTAAGCGACCTAGCAGATAAAGGCATCACTGTAAGTGGTAATGGACAGAGCTTTACCATAAGCAACGACACGCCTTATTTATTGCAATGTGTGCGACCACCAGGAGAAACACAAACCTATATCATAAATCACAGTTATGATATCAACACCATAAGAAGCTAATGGCAATAGATAATACCATACATTTTATAGGATTTAAAGTGCAGCAGTATGGTCTGGACACCGATGATTTTAACAACTATGTAGCGGCAAGCTACGTACAAAATGACTACGTAGAATGAGTTTAGCATTAACACTTAGACTAGTAAAGGGAAGTAAGTTAACACTTGCAGAATTAGATGACAATTTTAAATTCCTAGAGGCTTTAAAACCCCGCATCCTAAACAGCACCATAGGAGCTTCTTACACCTTACAAGAAAGCTTGCACCTTGCGGCTATTTCTTACACGGGTAGTAACGCTATTGTAGTAACGCTAGAAGATGATCCTAATTTAATGAAAAGCGGCTTTACCAGCGATCATTTCATTGACGGTACTTGTGCGGTAACTTTTGCTTACGATGATACAAAGGTGACGGTTAAAAATCACGTCACTGCAGACGGTACCATCACATTAAGAAAAGCAAGCGACGAGCCCTCAAAGGGTGGTTGTGTGGTGCGTTATATAGGTTTTGACATAGGTACATTGAGAATGGTGTATAGAATTTTTGGAGCCATCGATTATGTTTAGTTGCATGCCTGCAAGTGCAGCGAGTGCTAACATTATTCCTTTAGATAATTTTATTAGTTATTGGAAATTTGATGGAAACTCAAATGACAGTGTTGGGAGCAACAATGGAACGCCTACCTCTATAACTTACCCTAGTGGTTTAATCGGACAAGCTGCCGATTTTAACGGTACGACATCAAATGTGGTCGTTCCAGATGCAAATGATTTAAGCTTCGGAAATGGCACAAGCGATGTGGATTTTTCTACAATCACATTAATAAAATTTGATGATTTAAGCGATAATCCTAGACTTTTTACAAAAATAAGAGCGGACGCTTTTCAGTTTGAATATATAGCTTTACCTGTTAACGGAAAGTTTAATTTTATAAATTATGATACTGACAACAATAAACAGATAAGAACAGAAAATGACGTAGTTATTCCTTTATCTGAATGGATAGTAATAACACAGACATACGAGGCAAGCACTAAGACATTAAAAACTTATCAAAACACAGCAATTAATAATGTCAATTTAAATCAAGGAGCTTATACATCTATGATAAATACTAACGCTCCTTTGGTTATTGGAAAAGATGGTAGAAGCGCGTTTGCAAATAATTTAGATGGTCAAATTAACGCCCTTTCTTTTTTAAATGTAAAGCTAAGCGAGGGGCAAGTAGCGTATGCAGTAAATAAATATTTAACAGATAACCAACACTTAATATAAAAATCATGGCACAAATTAAAATAAAAACTACAGAACCAATAAGCTACAGCCAGTGGATCGCACAAGCTGGACGATTTAATAAAGCCGGAGAACGCTTTTTAAATAATCCCATGCCTATAAAGGTAGCAGATACAAATGATGACCGCTTTGCGACTATCGAGATCGCGTGGGATAAGCCTTTAGAAGATGGTTTTCGCGGGGTAATCACTTACCGACAGCATTATGCAGTCATTGAAACGACACAAGACTATGACGATGACATGATCACACCGATAGGGGAGCCTTATGAAAAAGAAGTAGTCAAATCTCATCAAATGGTTAAATATAATATGGCAATGAGTGCCGCTCAAATGAATGCTTTAATAAGTGCTGCGATGCCTAATGTACCTGTAGAGATTACTGGGTTTTTTGATAGGCTTATTTATTGCATAGGCATTATAGCCATTGCAGACGCTGAAAGTTACAACACTTTTGAACTGGGCTCTGGAAAATTAATAATAGCCCCATGATATCGATCCTAAAATACATAGCGTCCAAGATCTCTATAGGTGGATTTACCAATAAAGATGCCTGGAGAAAGCAGCCGTTTGCACATCTCGATTCTGCTACACTTGAAAACCATAAAAAACTTATTATAGATAAAATGGTTACTGCTGGAATGGAAGGCTTTATCATCAGGTTAATGAATGATGCCTTTATATATTTTAGTAAACACCCGGAGCAATATGACGGCGCGAGCGGTGACGTAGAGCTGCATAAAGTAGGTGATTTTTATTATGATATCTCTGGTGTATTGCACGACTATTTGGACGCGATAAATTACACCTACACCTTGAAAAATTTAAAGTTGGCTGATGTATTACTTTCTAAAGTGATGATGCAACTAGGCGATCCTAGAGTGCATCATGACAAGCGAGTGAGTTTATTAAGAATAGTAAGGCCATTAAGATATTTATGGTCCAAAGAAAGAAGAATATCAAGCGAGAGGCCGCGTCTTGCTACTATTATACAGATAGACTCTTATGCCTATGGGCATGTCATTAGCTATTTACCGCTGTACAAATATGGTGCAATAGCAGTTGTATTACTTGCCATCATTCTATCGCATCCACTGTTATGGATGGTTATAAAACTGTTTTAAATCCGCTTTCGCGAAAGCGTAACTACAACAAAATGAAAGAAATGATAAGCTCAGACAACAGTATTTTAATAGGAGTGCTAGGTGGAGTGGCGGCAATCATTACATCTTTCAAATGGATAGCTGACTCACTTAAGGAATGGCGCATGGGTCGGGAAATTAAGCTCGAAGAAATCATGAAGAAACTGGAGATAGAAAAGGAAAGGAATAAGAGTAATGAAATGGAGCTGCGAGTGATAAAGAATGATTTGCAGCGCATTAAAATAACGATGAGCGCGGTATTGCCCCTACTTAGAAAAATGAATGCGGGGGATATTGAGACATTGAATTTGCTGAGCTTGTTTGAAGAGGAGCGAAAACAAAGCGACACTTAAACCTATCAAAATACTAATCATTAAATAAAAGCAGATGAATATAGCAATAGTTATCGGACACGACTCCAAGTCGCCAGGCGCTTTCTCCAAATATTTAGGGATGAGCGAATACATTTATCACTGTGAAGTTGCAGCAAGCCTTTCTATGGTCGCTGATATTTACAAGCGTCCAAACGCCAGAGGTTACACTGCCCAGATGCAAGCTTTACAAGAAATGGTAAAGCCTTGTGATTATGATTTGATTGTGGAGCTGCATTTTAATTCCTTTAATGGAACTGCAAATGGAACTGAAACGGTTACATATCAAGGAAACGCCAGATCTTTAGGATATGGAAAGGTATTTAATGAAATTATAAGTAAAAAATATAAGGTAAAAAATAGAGGTGAAAAGACAGTTACAAAAGGTGGTCGTGGTTTTGGATTCCTTTCTTTAATGCCTTGTGACGCTATTATTCTGGAGCCGTTTTTTGGAGATAATGGCGAGTCTCTGAATTTTAAAGATGTGCAGGAATATGCGTGCGTTATAAAAGAATGGCTTTTAAAAATACAAGAATAAATGATGAAAAAAATAATCTTATTATTTGCCGTTTTCCTAATCTTAGGATGTGGCACCAGAAAAAAGGCACTAGATGTTTCAAAAGTTAAAACAGAAGTGTCCGTGGAAAGTGATGTAAAAGTGTCCGTAAAAAAAGACATGGAGAAAGAGACTGTCCGGCAATCTGAAACGACTGAAATTAAAAGCGATATAAGCGCCACGTTTGAAGGTAAAGTATCTGACACTACAAAGCCAGCAAGCATAGAAGAAAGCGTTAAAGAAGGCGTTAAGACAACGACATTCAACAACTTTAAAGAAATCAAGACAACAAATAAAGAAAGTAAAGAAGATCTTGAAAATAAACAATCTGAAAAACAGTCATTCATTGACAAGTCATTGATAGACTTGGAGCAAAATAAACAGGAACGGCTGCGTCTTCAATCTGAAAAAAAACTGCTCGCAGTCGAAAGTGAAAAACCTAACGGATGGAGCAGCCTGGCATGGTCCTTAATTGGCATAGCAGTAGTTGCCATAGGTGGGCTAATATTTTATTTTTGGAATTATAGGAAGAGACGTATTTAAAATTTCACACGCTGCTAGGCTTTTGATGGCAGCACTTTGGACGGCGGTTCGATTCCGCCCGACTCCACAAGCACTCGCCGTGCATTAAGTGATGCAGCACTATACCTGCAAATGGGGTCGACCGGCATTGACAGGTGCAAAGTCGCAAAATATAGGCGTGAGAAGATGATAACAGGCAACTGGAATCAAGAACTGAAAGCCGCAGCGTAAGACGCAAAGCAATCACGGGTAACTACGAGACAGTTTTAAAAGCCACTTCTAACGAGGTGGTTTTTTTATGGCCTAAAAATAAAAGTGTTAAAGTTTGCTTTATATAGTTAGAGATATCTAAGTAGTGCGTATATTTGAATATCTAATTAAAACAATAACAATTTAACTTTTACATTATGAAAACTCAAATCAACATCTGGAATCAAAACACTGGAAATGAAACAGTAACTCTTACTCAATTAAGAAGCAGAATTTCGCAAAGAAGAATGGATGCTTTAAATCCTTTAAGTAAAAATTCTGTTAAAAAAGAAATTACAGTGATGACTACAAATAAAGAATTACAGCAAGTAGCTGCTCATTATAAAAGTTTTGAAATTAGAACATTTAGTCATGCAAAAGCAATCGAAATTTATAACGCTGGTGGTGGTCAAAAAGCTTCTTTAATTAACTAATCAAAAACGCCAGTGCTACAACACTGGCGTTTTATCGTCTAAATAAAACGCAATTTAAAATCACATTTCATGGGTAAAAATACAAATTATCTAGCAGCTGCAAAACAGTCTCAAAAAATAACTATCAAGTACTGGCAAGAATGTCTTGATAAAGATGGCCACACTAGGTACTGGCTTGCTAAGAAGTCTGGAGTATCGCAATCGATGCTTTCTGATTACTGGAGTGGTAAGGTAGACATGTCACTAATTAACTATTACCGCATTTGTGGCGCACTGGAATTAAGGCCTTATTTAATACCAAAAGAGCTGGATGATAATGATATTACTAATGTTAGTTTTAATTAAAATGCAAATAAAATGCAACTTTTATTAAGGCATATTTATTCCATCTCAATAATAACATAGGCTGCACCATTTATTTGCTTCTTTCTTCTAAGGAGGCGGTCACAGGTTCGAATCCTGTCGGGCTCACATCAATCTAATTATTATAAAACCACTTACTTACGTAGGTGGTTTTCTTGTTTTAGCTGCTTTTATTAGGTGTAAATAGTTATATATACATATCTTTATATAACTATTATATAACTATAAATGCAACCTTTGTGCAACCTTAATGCAACCTAATCATGAAGATAAAATTCAAATATGTGAAGAATAAAAAGGCTGTGGTGCTTCACATAGGGCACTTACAAAATAGAAAACAAGTTAAAATTTGTGAGGCTACTCCTGCACAGTGGAATGAAGAAGCGCAAATGATTAACAGTGCACATCCACAGTTTACCTCTTTATATCCTTACATGAATGAGATATTAATCAAAGCTTATAAAATAAAACTGGAGCGCATTAATGATGTCAATAGGGCTATGAATTACCTATTAGTAGAGCAGGACAAAGATCCAGAATTAATAGAATGGTTAGAAAGTTATATTAAAAAAAAGCAACTTATACAAGACAATTATGAGCGCAAAGGGGACCTTATAGAGCGCAACCGCATGTCTGGCCATGTCAAAAGATATTACACGGTACTGGTAAAATTAAAGCAATATTACAAAGTTATTCCATACAGCAATGTGACCAAGTGGTGGGTGCGACAGCTGCAAGATCAGCTGCTAGAAGATCAGCTGCTACAAGAATCTACAGCAGTGGGATACCTGTCGCGCATAAAGACGCTTTACTTTAAAATGATAGTAGACCATGACCTTCCTGATTCTAATGCTTTTAAACAGCCATTGCACAAAGTGAGCACAAGATCCTTTGAAGCGCGTAAAAAGAGACTTGATGCCGAGTCAATGAAAAAATTGGATATATTGGAACTCAGCGGAATTAAGAAGCGTGCCAGAGATACCTTTATGGTTTTGTTTGAATTAGGCGGTTGCGATCTAACGGACCTGTATTTCCTTAAAAAATCGCAAGTGATAAAGGGACGTCTTTATTTAGAAAGATCAAAAATAAGAGGTAGTGACATGGATTTAAAAGTCACTGCTAGATTGGAGCAATATATAAGGGATTATGGAAATAAGAATGGCAACTACCTTTTTCCCTGGCGCAAAGATGTGGATGGTTACCGTACCTGGCGCGATAATGCCAGGCGTGATCTAAGAAAGGCCGCCAAAATGGAAAATATTACAGATGTCACCGGTGCTGCTATTTCTATGAAATGTGCCCGCCATACCTTTGCAAGTACCGCAAAGGATAAAGGGGTCGATGGTGATTTACTGCGAGAGCTTATGGGGCACAGGCGCAATGATGTGGACAATTACTACAAAGAAGCTTATCCTGAGAAAATGAGAGATAAGGCGCAGTTAAAAGTTATTAAAATATAGAATTCCGATTTCGCTAAAACGATATAATTACCAGCCATCGGGTGTTTTATAGGTGAAGATTTTTGTAAGTTCAAGATCTAAGGCTTTCAAATATTTTTGATATTTATTTGCGCCTCTTATAGTTCCATCTCTTTTTTTTAAAAGTAATTCTTCAAAATTAGTGGTATCATTAAAATCTGTAGAATCCCATACTAAATCTGTTATAGTGACACGATACTTATCTACTTTAAATTCTATTTTATAAGTAAGTTGGATGTCATATCTGGCAAATATTACCATTCCTGAATGATCTTTTATAATATCAATAAAAGGTGTTGTTCCATATAAAATATCGCCGTCATAATTGCAGTCTATAAAATTCTTTTTTGTCTTTACACTGTTAAAAAAATCAGCGGAGCTTAAACTTGTTTCATAAACATTTTGCCAGGATAGTTTATTAGAATTTGATGCAAAATTATTTTGTGATAAAACTAAAAAAGGCAATAATAATAAAAGATAAATCGTTTTCATTTTTTTTTATATTTTTTATGCATTTCAAAAGTAACAGATATAATTATTACATCTTCAGTTATTTTTATAAATAAGTTATTATCTGTTTGATGCATCAAAAGTAACCTTTTTCAAATTTTCTATGTCCAAATCTTTTGTATAAGAGATTATTTCTGTTGTATTATCATAAGTTTTAATTAGTAAACTGGTGGTTGTTTTAGCATTTTCAATTAAGGCGTTTCCAATTTCTTTAAGCGCGGTCATTAGATCTTTATTGGAAATATTATTCCCATATAATTGTATTGGTTCATTTACAATATTTTCCTTGAACTGATTAATACCTAACATATTTTTTTGATGTTCCTGTAGAAAGCTAATCAAGTTATCTATGGTTGATCTCCTAGGTTTTCTTTTGCCTTCTATCAAGTCGTTTATTGTGTTTATAGATATCCCCGTTTCTTTATTTACATGGTAAGCCGTTATATTGTTGTTTTCTAGGTAGTTAATAATTTCTATTGTATCCATTTTATATCCATTTACTATTAACAAAGGTACTTTAATTTAATTTATATGAATAAAGTGTCAATTATATGTCAATTATATATATATTTGTATTGTAAAACAAATACAATGCCACAAAATGAGCGATTTTAGAAAGATAGAATTTGTGCCGCAAAATGAGATTTTATATCATAATGGCCGCAATCTTGAATTGAGAAATGAATTTTTAAAGCTGGGTGTTTTAAAGCGCAGAGACTTTATCGCTATATGCCAGCGCTCTAATAATTATTTTAGAGAATGGGAAATGGCGCAAACATTACAATTCTTCTGGGTGGGTAATAACCATAAAGAAGAGGTGATTGATGAAGTGCAAAAAGCATTAGAATTTTATAAATCTAATCTACCCCAGGAAACTGAGGTAAAAAATCTCGCGCAAGATGGAAAATATTAACTCAATTCAAAACGTAGTGTTGCTAGTAAATGAACGCAATTCTATAAATGCTAGAATAGATCATCTTATAAATAGTCATTTATGGACAGATGATGAAACGGATAAACTACTTGCCGTATATCAAGCTAAACTTAAAGAGATAAATAAGTATATACCACTAAATCCATTTAAATGAAGATAGATATAGAAATGCTAGTCACTGTAATCATTGTCCTTTTTATTTTGTATGGAGCTTATCTGGTGCAGTCAGGCCATGAGATTATTGGTGGTTGCTTGCTAGGTGCTGCAGTGTTGTTTATACTTATTCTCATAGGACGAGTGATTCAGGAGGATAGACGATTTGATAAAGAAAATAACGATCTAGATTAATGGATGGTTATGTACAAATAAATGATCTTATCTCACACTTACAGTCTCATGGCCTAGTAATTACTAGGCGTGAATTGATAATGAGTGATGATCAACTGATACAAGAACTCTTGCGCCGTGATCAAAAAGTTGTACTTAAAAAACGATGGTTGTCCTATAAAGAAATTATCGATAATAAACTACTAGGTTACAGCAGTAGGACTGGTCTTATCACTGCGCTTAAAAAGCGTGGTGACTTTGATCAGGTAGTTAAAGAAATTAATAAAGTAACAAAAGTGCTTACCAGCACTGTAAAACAAATGCGAGATGAATGCTAGTAAACACTATTGCCGTGTGGTAAGGAAAGTCATGAATAGATTAGAATTAGAACGTAAAACATGCCCACCAGGTAACTGTGTATTAGATGCCGGACCATTTGTAGATGAATGTGTAAAATGTGGGGCGCTTGCTCCAGTAATATCTTAAATATGAGCTATCTATATACCTTAGAAATTCCTAAATACGAGCATGTATGTGCAGAGACATTACACCAGGCTAATAAGATAAAAGTAATTCCTAATGCAACACAAAATAGTATTGCAAAGATGTATGGTGTAGATCCTTTTTTACTTACAGACGTGGAGGCTGTTTGTGATGCTAAGTATGTTTATGCTTATATATTGATGTCGTGCACTGATTTAAGCATCTACGATTGTGGGGATGAAGCAGGAGTAATTTATGGACCACTTATGCGTAATAAGATTGTTCTGGATATCGAGCGGCAGCATGGAACTCCTTTTGGTCGTCAATTAGATCTCATCATTAGTAACCATAAAAAAGCATCATTCCATGTCTAGTGTAGTGAAAATGAATTTTGATGTAGAGGTGGCAAAATGTGTAGGCAGTGATGCTGCAATCATGTTATCAAACATACAGTTTTGGGTGTTTAAGAATGCTGCAAATGATAGGAATTTACATGAAGGAAGGTACTGGACCTATAACTCTGTTACTGCATGGACAGACATCTTTGAATGGTTATCTACTAGGCAAATAAGAACCTGCTTGAATAAGTTAGTTCAAGGTGGTTATTTACTTGAAGGTGAGTATAATGGTGATAGTAGAGATAGAACAAAGTGGTACTGTCCTACTGATCAATATTGCAAATTACCAAACGGTAAGCTGCATTTGTCAGAATTGACAAGTGCAGTTGTCAATCCTGACAGCTCATATAAGGAACATATTATAAACACAGATAATAAACTGTATGCAAACACAGAAAATTTTACTTTAAAAAATATGGAAGTAAACAACCCTGAAATTGTAAAAACAGAAACTGCTGTTCCAGATCTTGCAAGTAAACATTTAAAATCAAACTTTCCATCCATGTGGGAAAGTGCATGGATGAAAGCTCCCAAGTATGTAAAGCAGCAAGAAAAGAAAGTAACTGATCATTTTGATGCGGCAGTGTTAAAAGAAGGCATTGATTACGATGGTAAGAAGCTATATGGACGTTTACTGGGATTAATTAATAATTGGAAACCTAGCAATGATGCAGCTATCGAAAAGCAAACTGCTAGAAAATTAATGACATTATGATGGATGCTTTAGAGAATAAAGCTTTTAATAAAGCAAATAGTAATTCAAAATTAATAAAGCTGGAAACAGGTCAGCTGCCACCACAAGCGTTAGATCTTGAGCAGGTAGTTCTAGGCGCATTAATGATTGATACAGATGTAGTCAGTGATATTACAACTCTTTTATCTACTCAGGATGTTTTTTATTCAAAGCAGCATCAGGCGATATACGAAGCAATAACAATGCTGGCAATAGATATGAAACCTGTTGATTTACTTACTGTATGCGAGCAGTTAAGATTTAATGGTAAGCTAGAGGTATCTGGTGGAATGCATTACATAGTTGAGTTGACTCAATTAGTTAGTAGCACTGCACACACGCACTTTCACAGCAGGATACTAATGCAAAAGTATATAGGTCGTCAAGTGATTAAGATGGCCAGTAATCTAATTGGTAGGGCATATGATGATGACACAGATGTAATTGAACTACTTGCAGAAAGTTCTAATGAATTAAGTGCTATTCAAGATTTAATGATGAGTGGCGTTCGTCAAATGACAATGAGTGAGGCTCTTGATAAAGTAGAGCAGCGCGTAGAGTTCTTAAGTAAGCAAGATGAAGGTGCTATTACCGGTGTGACTTGTGGCCTTACTAAGGTGGATAAGTTTACAAGTGGATGGCAACCTGGCAGCTATGTAACCATAGGAGCAAGACCAGGAATGGGTAAGACTTCTTTATTAGTTGGTAACATGGTAGGCGCATCAAAGCAAAAGGTTGCTACTGGATTCATCAGTCTTGAGATGAACACTGTAGAGTTAGTAGGTAGAGCAGTGGCTGTAGATAGTCACTTCCATCTATCACAACTATTAACAAAAGGATTTGAGAAGGATAGCTACTTTGTGCAGCTGCGAGAGGTGACTGATAGAATGAAGAAGTACAACTGCCACTTCAATGATCAAGTGAGTGATATCACTGACATCATTGCAACAGCTCGCAAATGGAAAAGAGATAATAACATTGGCATATTATTTATCGATTACCTACAACTCATAGGTGATAGAAGTTACAAAGGATCCATGCGTGAGCAGGAGTTGTCTAGGATTACACGTAAGATCAAATTACTAGCAAAAGAGTTAATGATACCAGTAATTGTTCCTGCACAGTTATCGCGTAAGGTAGAGGATAGAGGTGGTGCAAAGAGGCCATTACTTTCTGATCTAAGAGAGTCGGGAGCAATAGAGCAGGATAGTGACATAGTTGCATTCCTTTATCGTCCAGAGGTATATGGGATAGATACAGATGATGATCTGGACATGGTCGCTGAGAACTGCAACACGGAATTCATATTTTCTAAATTTAGAGCAGGTGGTACAGGCACTGTATTAATTTATTGGAAAGGAGACAAAACTAAATTCTATAACCACGCCTACATTGAGCAATCACATCAAGACATATCACAACATGCAAAGGGGACCGATGAAGCCTTTGGAATTAATAATGATGATTTACCTTATTAATATGGCAGTAAACAGACCTTGGATAACACCACGAGTAGCACACCAGCGCACTAAAGATAACTCTAAGTTCTACAACAGTAGAGCATGGCGCAAGATACGTGCAGCATTCCTTCAAGAATATCCTGACTGCGTGCAGTGCAAAAGGGATGATATAGTAACACCGGGCAATGTAGTAGATCACATCAAGCCTATCACCGAGGGCGGCCACAAGACAGATAGAACCAACCTTCAAACAATGTGTAAGGCTTGCCACGATAAAAAAAGTGCTTATGAAGGTGGTAAACAGAGGGGTATGGGTAATAAAGTAATTACGGTAAAAGCTTGTACAT
>Ga0307933_1002141_pt1 | contig 13781 bp, 11 predicted proteins | sample OrgLakmetageno88_FD_201811 | JGI IMG/M metagenome (GOLD analysis project Ga0307933, IMG submission 201811) | Saline water microbial communities from Organic Lake, Antarctica - #88 | ecosystem: Environmental > Aquatic > Non-marine Saline and Alkaline > Saline | place: Antarctica: Organic Lake...
GGTCGCCATCGTCGCCGTCATGCGCAAGCTCATCGAAATGGCAAATGCACTTGTCAAAGCTGATCGCACGTGGACCCCAAAAACCGCTTGATCAAGACGGATACTCTATAAACCCCGCCGTCGCCACTCATCCCTCAGCGGTAAAAGCCCCTTGGCATTTGAGCGAAAAGCCGCATAAATGTGTTCAGAGACCGGAACGTAAGCATGGCAAGACCAAAGTGAGCCGCAGACCAACGGCTCTCCTCTCGGTGAATGCAAGCAAACACCTGCCCGGCAACGGGTCGAACGGTTCAATGGTCGTATCGAAGACGTGCTGCAAAGCCATCATTGCCGATCCGGCGAGCAATTGGAGACCACACTCCATCGCTACGTCTGGCTTTACAACCAGCGGCTGCCGCAGGCAGCCTCGGGCAGAAAATCCCCCTTGCAAGCGATGAAGGACTGGCACAAACACAAACCGCAAATGTTCAAGAAACTGCCATACTGCCGTCCGGGATGTGACAGGTAGGGTATGTTAAGCGCATGCCGCCGCGCGGTTGGCTTGGGACTTCGGCATAAGACGTGCAGAAAATGGCGGCTATGGGCACCAACACGAAAAGCAATTTTTGCGGGTCCGTCCGCGAGGCTACAGTATGGTTTCCCAAAAACGCAAACGTCGCTGCCGCCGTCGCGCTGGCAGGCCTCGGGTTCGACGATACCGAGGTTGCGCTTGGTGCTGGTCTAATTATGGTGCAAAACTTCCATGAAAGCCGCGCCACGGGCGATCTTGGTAACTTCCGGTTCAGGATCGTGGAGAAAACGCTGCCAGTCCCCCCCGCAGTTCGGCGATCACCGCGATGAGTGCAATTGATACAGCAGAGCTGTCATTTGGCGGCGGTAGTTCTATCGCCCCGCTCCATTGAGCATCCTGCAATTTATGCATGCGTGTGACCCTTTCATTCAATGGGGTCACACGCATGCACCGCCGGACAGGCGAAGCTATGCTCTATCCATCAACAAGACGGGCAGAGCGCGATCATTAGGTGTTTATCTTGTTTTGGGCGCGATTCTTGATTCTAGATCAATCAGCAAATTCAATCGTAAACCGGCGCATTCGACAGGCGGGTATTCCTAACGCGTCAGCAATCCCTAACGCTTGGACCATGACGTGAACAAAACCTCAACGTCCAAGCCAGCCGCCATCGACCGTCAAGATAGATCCGTGAACGAACCGCGCCGCGTCGCTCGCCAAAAAGACAACGGGGTTTGCGATCTCATCTGGATGCCCCCATCGTCCGGCTGGAACACGAGCGAGAAGTTCCGCACTGCGCACTTCATCAGCTTGCAGCGCTTGGGTGTTGTCCGTCGCTACATACCCCGGTGCAACCGCGTTTACATTCACGCCTTTGCCTGCCCATTCGTTCGCGAACGCCCGCACCAGATTTGTAATAGCACCTTTGCTTGCGGCGTAGCCCGGCACGTTAAGTCCACCTTGAAAGCTCAGCACCGACGCGACGAATATGATTTTACCTTCCCCGCGAGCAATCATACTTTTTCCGATTTCGCGTGAAAGCAAGAAAGTGGCGTCGAGATTGACGCTCATAACAGTGTCCCAATCTTCGTCACTGTGCTCATGAATTGGCGCCCTGCGAATAACGCCAGCGTTGTTGACCAGAATGTCAGGCGCGCGGTCCCAGCCTCTCAGGTCTGATACCAGCCTGTATAGCTCATCGCGGTTGCCAAGATCGCAGCCCAAATGTTCAAAGCGCCTGCCATGCTGTCGCACGGCGCGCTCTGTTTCGACATCATCACCCGAACGCCCTGTGCTGACGCCCAATATGTCTGCGCCTGCGCGCGCAAGGGCCACGCAAATCGCCTGACCAATACCGCGTGACGAGCCGGTCACCACCGCTAGGCGGCCAGTCAGATCGAACGGATTGCCACGATGCTCAGTCATAGATTGGTGAGCGTGCCGAGCGCCCGCTCCGCCGCGAAGGCGATGGGTTTCGACAGGGTTGGGTGTGCGTGCACAGTCAACGATACATCCCCCAGCGTTGCGCCCATTTCCATGGCCAACACGAATTCAGCCAACAATTCTCCAGCGTTCGAGCCCACAAGAACAGCGCCCAGAATCAGATGGATATTCGGGCAATACACCAGCTTGGTCAACCCGTCCCCTCCACCAGAAGCAAGGCTCCAGCCGCTGGCTGCCCAAGGAAAGCTGGACACCTTATGTGCAATGCCAGCCTCTTTCGCCTCGGCAGCCATAAGCCCCACCCAAGCCAGTTCGGGATTCGTATAGGCCACCGATGGGATCAGGTTGGTGTCCAATGCCGCCCGGTTTCCCAACGCAACCTCGGCCGCGATATGGCCCTGATGCGTGGCGCGATGGGCCAGCATAGGATTGCCTTTAACATCCCCGATTGCGAATATGTCTGTCGCATTGGTGCGGCCCGCAGCATCGGCCGCGATCACGCCGCGACCGTCGATCTCGATCTCAGCAGTGGCTGGGTTCACATTTGCCCCATTGGCGCGGCGACCTACCGACTGAATCACCGCATCAACTGTGATCTGGCCGGAGATGGCCCCATCGCACTTGAGAGTAAGTGCAGATTTAGCCGCATCGACGCTTACCACCTGCGTCATCGTGTTGATGGTTACACCTTGCTCGATCAATGCAGAATGCAGGATCGCGGCAGCTTCGGCATCGGCGCCGGGCACGATCTGGCCTGCCAATTCGATCACTGTTACGTCCGAGCCGAGCGCAGAATAGACCGTCGCCATCTCAAGACCGATGATACCCCCACCCACAATCGCCAATCGAGACGGAATTTCGCGCAACTCCAACGCAGCGCTGGAATCCCATATACGGTCATCCTCTGGCCAGCCGGGCAGTTGCATAGGCGATGAGCCGACGGCGATCACAGCCTGATCGAAAGTCCACGCCTCACCGTCGATGTCCAAGCTATCGACGCCAGTAAAGAGCGCACACCCCTGCACCACATCGACCTTGCGCCGCGTGGCTAGACCGCCCAGCCCATCAGTCAGCTGTCCTACAATTGCATCCTTGCGAGAACGAAGAGCATCAAGGTCGATTTGTGGCGCGTCTGATGAGATACCCCAATTCGCCATCTCGCGCGCCTCACGGATCACTTGTGCGGCGTGCAGCATCGCCTTGGACGGAATACAGCCCTCGTTTAGGCAAACACCCCCAAGCGAGGCGCGCGGATCGACCAGCATCACTTTGCACCCCAGATCAGCGGCCCGAAACGCACAAGCATACCCCCCGGTCCCGCACCCAGCACAATAGGTCGACGTGTTTGTCTGACATCATCAGTCCCCTTCTCAGATTATGATGCGGCGCGGATCGGACAGAAGCCACGCATAATAATTGGTGAAGCGTGCAGCATCGGCCCCATTAATGACCCGGTGGTCATAGCTCAGGTCCAGCGGTACCATTGGCACGGGTTGAAAGGCTGCGCCGTCCCAAACCGGCACCGTTTCGGTGCGGGTAAGCCCCAGAATGGCCACTTCCGGTGGATTGACAATCGGGGTGAAGGCGGTGCCACCGATCCCGCCGAGGTTGGTTATCGTCGCCGAAGCGCCGCCCATCTCATCCGGACCAACTTTGCGCGCCTGCGCGCGCGAGGCCAGATCCGCGATCTCTGCCGCAATCTGCCAAAGCCCCTTACTGTCCACGTCTCGGATCACGGGAACCATCAGCCCATGGGCCGTATCGACAGCGACGCCAATATGCACATAGTCTTTCAAAAACAGCGTCTTGCCATCCGGCGAGAGCGACGAATTGAAACGTGGAAACTCGCGAAGGCAGCGGGCCAGCGCAGCCAAATGAAATGCCAGCGCCGTCAGCTTTACCCCGCGGGCCTGCGCCTCAGACCTTAGATCGCGGCGCAGCGCCTCGATTGCACTCACATCGGCACGGTCGTGATGAGTAACTGCCGGAATGAGGGTTTGCGCCGCAGCCAGGCTACCGGCTGCCACCTGCGCAAAGCGGGCCATCGGTTCTTCGGTCACCGGGCCGTAGTGGGAATGATCAACGTCCCAATATGACTTGTCGCCGACAGGGCCTGCGCTGCGTGCAGATATTCCGACCTCCAGATCCTCACGTGCGAGGCTGGTGCGGCCTAAATCGCGAGCAAGCGCCCGCATGTCGATACCCTTTTCCCGGGCCAACGCCCGAACCGAGGGTGGTGCAATGATATCGGTCATGTTCACCCCTCCCTTACCAGCTGGCCGAAATATATTGGGTTTCCATGAACTCCAGCATACCTTCATGGCCGCCTTCACGCCCGAGCCCCGACTGCTTTACCCCGCCAAAGGGCGCGGCCGGGTCGCTGACAAGCCCACGATTAAGGCCCACCATGCCATATTCCAGCCGTTCGCAGACCTGCAGCGCGCGTTTGAAGTTTTCACTGAAGACATAGGCAACCAGTCCGTATTCGGTGTCGTTGGCCCGCACGATCACTTCCTCTTGGTCGGTAAAGATCTGGATTGCAGCGACCGGGCCAAAAATCTCGTCGTGGACGCAGTCCGCATGGGGCGAGACATTCGACAGCACTGTAGGCGGGTAATAGAACCCTTTTCCAACCGGGCTGGTGCCGCCACATTCCACCTTGGCGCCTTTTGCCACTGCGTCTGCTACGAAATCGGCCACCTTGTCGCGGGTCTCTGCGTTGACCAGCGGGCCGACATCGACCGAAGGGTCGGTGCCATCGCCGACCTTGAGTGCCTCCATACGCTCGGTCAGGCGGCGCGTGAATTCTTCGGCCACATCCTTGTGGACATATATACGGTTGGCTGCCGTGCAGGCCTCGCCCAAGTTGCGCATCTTGGCCAACATCGTGCCCTCAATGGCAGTGTCCATATCGGCGTCCTCAAACACGATGCAAGGCGCGTTGCCGCCCAATTCCATCGCCGGTTTCAACACCTGATCAGCCGCTGAATGCAGCAACTTGCGGCCGACACCGGTCGAGCCGGTAAAGCTAACGACCCGCACGCGAGGATCATGCAACATATGATCGACCAGCGCGCCTGCCCGCCGCGAGGGCAGCACATTGACCAGCCCTGCCGGCACGCCTGCTTCTTCCAACAGCGGCATAAGCGCCAGCATGGTAAGCGGCGTCTCCGACGCGGGCTTGATGATGACACCGCAACCTGCAGCCAGAGCCGGGGCAATCTTGCGGGTGCCCATCGCCGCAGGATAGTTCCACGGCGTAACCAGCACGGCCAGACCGGCAGGTTTGTGCTGAACAATAATGCGTGCGCCACTGGCCGGGGCATGGGTGATCATCCCGTCAGCGCGCACGGCCTCCTCGGAGAACCAGCGAAAGAATTCAGCCGCATATGCGGCCTCGCCACGGGCATCAGCGCCTGCCTTGCCATTCTCCAACGTGATCAGATGGGCGAACTCATCCAGCCGTGCGGTCATCATCTCCCAAGCCTTCCGAAGCACCTCTGCGCGCGCGCGGGGAGGTCGCGCGGCCCAATCGACCATGGCGGATTCTGCTGCGTCCATCGCGGCATCAGCGTCGCTGATCTCAGCCGAGGCGACCGAGGCCAAAACGCCTTCGGTAGCGGGGTTCAGAACGTCAAAGCGCCCACCCTCCGCGCCCTTGCGCCACTCACCGTTGATGTAGAGATCGGTATATTCCATGTCGCACTCCATAGCTCAGAGCAGGTGGCGAAGCGGCTGCTCCATCCGGCCCGCGAAATCGGTAAGAAAGGTAATCGCGTCCAACGCGCTCAGATGCTCGGCAGAACATTCCAGCGTTAGCATCAGCCCATCACCAGCAGCCATGATGCTCAGCACCGGGATCTCCTCGGCGCCCATCTGCACTGCGCTGAGGCGGGCATTACGCAGATCGCGTAACCGCAAGTCAGGCATCGCGTCCTTGTCAGCGTTTGTCACAGCGCCCAGCCGCCGCCCCGATACCGCGTAATTGTAGGCCTTGCCGAAGGTTTCGACCGCCACGGTTATGTCGCCTTTGCCCAAGCTTGCGGCCGCAAGACCGGCAAGCAGCGCGCTCACGTCGCTCATTCCAGCCTCATCCGCCGCCCAAATCGCAAATGCGGCAAAGGCATCGCTGGGCACGTCGGCGGTCAGATGGCGGGCTGCCCCTGCCGAAACTGTCGTAGGATCAGTGGCCGCTGGCAGCATGATCAAAAGCTCAAGATCCTTGACATGGTAGGGTTGCGGATGCCCCGCCTTGACCAGCCGGGCAAGGTCAAGCCCGCGCTCCAGCGCTAAGCGCCGCACCTTAGGCGAGGCCAAGATTCTCCCGTCCTGCGCCTTCGCGGTTGGCCCGGTGCTGGGCTTCTCCGCCTTGGGAGCAGGATGCCCCGCGACTGGCGCTGGCTCTGCAACCACGGAGGCACCGTCCTTGATGCTGCGGCTGACCGGTGCGTCAGGTTTCTGGGCCGAAATCAGGGCGATCACGTCGCCGACAGGTACTTCTTCGCCCGCTTCGGCCAATAGTGCCGCCACGAACCCGTCATGGCCTGCCTCAACTTCCACAGTCGACTTGTCGGTTTCCACCTCGAACAGGATGTCGGTGGCAAGGACCGGCGCACCCGGCTCCTTGCGCCATACGACGATGAGGCCAGTGTCCTGTGCCATGCCAAGCGCAGGCATGATGACCTGTTCGCCAACAGGAGTTGCGTCACTGTCAGATGCCTTGGCAGCGTCCGGCGTGCGCGCGGTACCCTCCGGCGCAGATGCGGCGTCCTCAGGTGTCTTTGAAATATGAGCGATCGTCTGCCCGACGGGCACCTCTGCTCCAACTTCCGCTACGACACCGGTCAAGTAGCCAGCGCCTTGCGCCTCGACCTCCATCGTAGCCTTGTCGGTTTCGACCTCGAACAACGCATCACCTTCGGCCACGGCATCACCAGGGGCCTTGAGCCACCTGACAATGACGCCCGTATCCTGCGCCATGCCAAGCGCGGGCATGATGACGTCAAGCGGCATGGATCATCCTCCCCGCGCACAGCTTGCGCGCATTCTCGGCGACGCCCTCAGGCGTCGGCACTGTGACATCCTCAAGCGCCGGGCTGAAGGGTACAGGCACGTCCATCGCCCCCATCCGCAGAACAGGTGCATCGAGGTGGTAGAATGCTTTTTCATTCAAGCGGCTGGCGATCTCGGCGGTCACGCCATAGCTCTGATGGCCCTCGTCGATGACGATGGCGCGGCTGGTCTTCTTCACCGAATTGATCAGCATTTCCTCGTCCAGCGGCACGATAGTGCGCGGATCAATCACCTCTGCGCTGATGCCTTCGGCCGCCAAAATCTCAGCGGCTTTCTCGGCCACTTGCACCATCGACGATGTGCCGATCAAGGTAATGTCATGCCCCTCGCGCTTGATGTTGGCCACACCGAACGGGATCAGGAATTCTTCTTCGGGTACGGGGGCCTTGTCCTGATACATCAGCTTGTCTTCAAAGATGACGACGGGATTATTGTCACGGATCGCCGTCTTCATCAGCCCTTTGGCCTCGTAGGCCGAGGACGGCATTGCCACCTTAAGCCCAGGGATATGTGCGACAAGCGCCTGAAGCGATTGCGAGTGCTGCGCCGCAGATCGCCGGGTGGCCCCCAGGTTGGTACGTAAGACCATTGGAACGCTCAGCTTGCCTCCAGACATGTAGTGCTGTTTGGCGGCTTGGTTGCACAGTTGGTCCATGACCAGATAGATGAAATCGCCAAACATCAGGTCCACTATGGGCCGTGCGCCTGTCATGGCCGCGCCTACTGCCATGCCGACGAACCCCGGTTCCGAAATGGGCGTGTCGATAACGCGCTGCGTGCCAAACTCCGAGACGAGGCCGGACAGTACCTTGAATGGTGTGCCTGCCTCTGCGACGTCCTCCCCCATGACGAAAGTCGTGGGATCGCGGCGCATCTCTTCGGCAATTGCCTCATTGACCGCTTGGGAAAGTGTAATCTCTCTCATTTTCATCTCCTCAGGCGCCGGGTTATACTGTGGCGGGGTCGGTTGCGGCGTAGACGTGCATGTCCACCTCGCTCACGTCGGGGTATGCTGCCGCCTCGGCATAGGCGACGGCCTCCTCCGCGTCCTTTTTGATCTGTTCGTTCATCACCTCAATCTCATTTTCGGTCGCGATGCCCTGATCAACCAGCCAACCGCGGAGCCGACCGATTGGATCGCGGTTTTCTTTCCAGTCGGCCTCTTCCTCTTTGGAGCGATAGTATGCGCGGTTGATGTCCCCCACATGGTGCCCGTGGTAACGATAGGTCATCAACTCAATGAAGAACGGGCCCTCACCTTTGCGGCACCGTGCCACCAGCGTCTCACTCAGTTCGTTGACGGCAAGAACGTCCTGCCCGTCCACAGTGAAAGCCTCGATGCCAAAGGCCTCGGCGCGGGCCGTGATCGACCCGGCGGCAATCTCTTCGGTTTTGGTGTATTCCGAATATCCGTTGTTCTCGCAGGCGTAGATCACCGGCAGGTTCCACAGCGCGGCCATATTCATCACTTCGTAAAGAATGCCCTGTGCCGTGGCACCGTCCCCAAAGAAGCACACGGTGACGTCGTCATGGCCAAGTACCTTGGCGCGCAGTGCCGAGCCGGTAGCGATCCCCATCGAGCCACCGACGATGGCGTTTGCGCCAAGGTTGCCGTGGCTCTGATCGGCGATGTGCATGGATCCGCCCTTGCCACGGCAATAACCTTCTTCCTTGCCCAGCAATTCACAAAACATCGCTTTGAACTCGGCGCCCTTGGCGACACAATGCCCGTGGCCCCGGTGTGTCGAGGTGATGCGGTCATTATCTGTAAGCGCCTCACATATGCCAACCGCTACGGCCTCTTGACCCGAATACATATGGGTCAAGCCCGGCATTTTGGCAGATAGATATAGCTGGTTTGCATTGTCTTCGAAGGTGCGGATGCGCACCATCTGAGTATACATCCGCAGATAGTCATCCGCGTTCGAACTGGCTTCAGTCTTGGAGGTCATATCAACTTTCAAATTTGTATCGGTTAACGATAAAGAAGTTCGGGCAGCCACATCGACACGGCTGGGACATAGGTGATCAAAAGCAGCACGATCCCCAGAGGTATCAAGAATGGCGCCGTGGCTTGCACAGCACTCTCAAACTTGATGTCGGCCACCCGCGCGAGGACGTAGAGCACCATGCCTATGGGCGGTGTCAGCAGGCCCAACATCAAATTCAGAACCATCATGATTCCGAAGTGAACCGGGTCCATGCCCAACTCGACCACCACCGGTAGAAGGACGGGTGTCAGGATCGTGATGGCTGCGACAGGCTCCATAAAGAGGCCAACGATCAACAGCACGACATTGATCAGGAGGAGCACGAGGATGATGTTCTGCGTATGGCCTAGGATTCCTTGTGCGACCATTTCGGTGACCCGGTTCGATGTCAGGATCCAGGAAAAGATCGAGGCGGCGGCGACAATCATCAGAACGATTGCCGTCGTCTCGATCGTGTCCATTGAAATTGCCTTGATCTTGCGAAAGGTCAGCGTGCGGTAAACTACACCGCCCAAAACCAGCGCGTAGGCACATGCGGCAATCGCTGCCTCTGTGGGGGTGAAAAGCCCCCCCAGAATCCCACCCACAATAATGATTGGCGTCAGAAGCGACAGAAACGCGCGCTTGAACGTATGCGCCAGCACGCACCAAGCAAAGCCAGCATCCCGTCCATAGCCCCGCACACGGGCATACCAAGCGACCATCGCCATTAATGCGACGGCCATCAATAGTCCCGGCACCACGCCTGCCGCGAACAGCTGTCCAATCGACGTAGACGACACGACCCCGTAGACGACGAGGGGCAATGATGGTGGTATAAGAGGCCCGATCGTTGACGACGCCGCCGTTATCCCGACCGCGAAATCCGCGTCATAGCCACCCTCTCGCATCGCCTTGATCTCGATCGCACCAAGTCCGCCTGCATCGGCCACGGCGGCGCCAGACATTCCTGCAAAAAGCACGGAAGCGCCGATGTTAACGTGGCCCAATCCACCACGCATCCAGCCGACCATCGCTTTGGCGAATTCAAAGATACGGTCGGTAATTCCAGCATGATTCATAAGGCTGCCGGCAAGAATGAAGAACGGGACCGCAAGCAGTGGAAAACTGTCCACGCCATTGATCATCCGATGCAGGACCATCACGGACGGGATCGAACTTTCGATTACCAAAAAAGCCAAAGATGCCCCAGCCAAGGCTAGCGCCACAGGCATACCGATAATTAGAAGCAGGGCGAGAGCACCAAACAGGATCAGCATGACAGGCCCCTCATTCGTCCAAGCCGGCGGGAACGTCAGGCGCCACGTCGATCTTGCCGTCCTTGGCATGCCGCACTGCGACAATGACCGAATAAAGCGTCATCAAACCAAAGCAGACGGCGACGAACCCATAGAGCACCGATTTTGAGACATCGACCGACGTCATCATCTGCCGTGTATTGCCTGTCAGTTGCACGCACAGGCCGGTCAGTACGGCTAATAGTCCAATGCGCAGCAGGTCCACGACCATAGACAGCAGGCGCGCGCCACGTCGCGACAAGTAGCGGTAGAAGAATTCAACCGAGATATGCGTATTGCGCCGGACCGCGACCGCAGCGCCGGCAAAGGTGACCGCTACCAAAAGATATCTAGCGATTTCTTCGGTCCAACCGATCGAGTCGTTGAGTACGTAACGTGTGAAAAATTGCGTAAAGACGACAATGGCCAGCAGCCAAAACAGAATAATGACAAAAGCCGAGTCGAAGGCCGGAATGCGGGTCTGTTTAGCGCCACCGTCAGACGCAGAACCAATATAGGGCATGTTGAGATCCAGAATTGATGGCATTGTGCACCCCATTCGGCGCCCAAACAATTATGGGCCGGCCGCCCCTCAAAGTTGGAGCAGCCGACCGCGCGCAATCAGTTCAGCGACTGAAGCCTATCGAATGTGTCTTTGTCCCACGTCGCATCAGGACCATTGAGACCGTCAGCAACGGCTTCGCGGAACGGGGTGCGGTCCACCTCATTCACCGTCGTTCCTTGCTCGCGGAACCACTCGACCAACTCCAGCTCAGAAGTGCGGATGTCCTCGGATGCGCCTTTGGCGGCCTCGTCCAGCACGTCCATCAATGTGGCGTAATCCGCCTCTGGCATATCGCCTGAAAGGCGGCCGGCCACGATGGTGAGTAGCGCGTCAGTGATGTGTCCAGTCAGGGTAATATAGTCCTGAACCTCGTGGAACTTCTTGAACTGGATTGTGGGCAGCGGGTTTTCCTGCGCGTCCACAACGCCCTGTTGCAAGGCAAGATAGACCTCGGAAAATGCCATCGGGGTGGCATTGGCACCAACCGCCTCGGGGAACATCTTGTAGAGCGAGGCATTGGGAACCCGGATCTTCATGCCTTCCATGTCCGCTGGCGTCTTGATTTCGATGTTGGATGTCACGTGACGTTCGCCATAATAAACGAGGCCCGCAACGTCGTCGCCGGTCTCATTTGTATAGCCAATCGAGAGATCCGCGAACAAATCCGAGTCGCGATATGCCTGCCAGTGGTCGTAGTCGCGAAACATGAACGGCGCGCTGCCAATTGCCATCGGACCGTAGCGACGCCCCGCAAAAAACTGGCCGTCATAGATTATATCCACTGCACCTAGGCTCAGCCCTTCGGCGAGGTCAGTCTGCTTTCCCAGCGATGATGCGGGGAACACTTCGATGACATATCGCCCATCGGTGCGCTCTTCGAATGTGTCGGCAGCCCGCTCGGCCCACTCATGGTAGGGCGACTGCGCTTCGTACACGTGGCCCCACTTAAGCTCGGTCTGCGCCAGTGCAGTTCCAGCGCCTACGACAGCCAGAACACCGCTCGCAAGCGCAATCTGGACGTTGAAAAAATTTGTCATCTTATCCTCCCTAGATTTCGATACAGCCACGCGGACCGCAAGACGGCCCGTCTCCTCTGACCGTTCCCACCGGATACTGGGCGGCAGAGCGCCTTCATGTCAATATATTTTTAAATCGATTGAATAAGGGTTTTATCTATTGAAAATCCAGCGTGGTCACCTTACTAAAATTATGGCAATCTTAGTTCGGCACACCGCTCAACAGCTGTAGCTACGGAACCGTACGATGACCCACAAAACTAAGCCCCTCACACAAAAAGCCATTGCCGAAGCGCTGGGCGTTTCAGCTGCGACAGTGTCGCTTGCGTTGCGAGACAGCCCCCTGATCCAGGCCGCGACCCGCGAACGCGTGCGCGCCTACGTGACCCAAGTCGGATACGTTCAGAATCGTGCCGCCACGTCCCTTCGAACCGGCCGCACTCGAATCATCGGCGTCGGATTCCACGACATCGTGCATCCATTTTTCGCCGAAATGCTTGCCGCCACAGAGGCAAGTTTGTCCAACGATGGCGATGCCATTTTCGTCAATAGCCATGACGATGCTCTGGCAAAGCAAAGCCGCTTCGTAAGTACCTTGCAGGAACATGGGGCAGACGGGCTTATCCTGTCTCCCGCGATTGGCACGAAGGAACAAAATCTGGCAGCCTTTTGCGCAAGCGGCGCAGCTGTGGTTCTGATCGTGCGCACAATTCCCGGTACCACGTTGGACTACGTCATAAATGACGACCCCGAATGCATGCGGATCGCGACCTCCCATCTTTTGGAGTTGGGTCATAAACGGATCATCATGCTTGGCGGCAAACCAGGCACGACAACAGCCGACGGGCGCTACGAGGGATTCCTTAACACCATGAAAGCCAGTGGTCACGACCAAGGGCGTACGGCTTGGATTAAAGGGCCAGCCAAACGACTGCAAGCCTATGCCGCGATCAAGGCGCTCTGGGCTTCGGACGCACCAAAACCAACGGCAATTGCATGCTTCAATGACTTGGTAGCGTTTGGCGCGATGAGTGCGCTTGCAGAACTCGGGATCGAAGTTGGCCGGGATGTGGCCGTAGTCGGCATCGACGACACCGACGAAGCCCAAGTGTCCTTTCCGCCTTTGACGACTGTTACCAACAACGCCCAAGTCATCGGTCGCACAGCTGTCGATATTCTCCGCCGCCGCTTGGCGGATCAGGGGGCAGCCCCGATACAGGAAAAGCTGAAGCCCTACATTTCAGTCAGGCGCAGCTGCGGCACACCCTTGGGATCATAGGTGATAAACACGCCAAACTGGGCAGACCGCGCCGAATTGTAAGCAATTTAAGGCAGCAGGACTAAAAATGCTCGGTATTGAGTGGTGCGCCCGGACGGAGATGAGCCAAAGAAGTACACACCGCTGTTTTCGCTGCGCCTGACCTATAAGTAACGAGCGCCGCTTGAACCGGAGGCGGATGGAAAACCGGTCGGCGCAATATCGCAGATCACTTGATCGGCAGATCAAAAAAATTGCCAAAAGGCTGTCATGGCAACCAACCCCGTCATGATCCACGCGAACGCCCACATGTCACTCAACCTTCTCCAGCGGTTTCAGAAGGCCTTGTGCCGACCATATTATTGGGCTGCATCACACCCACCGCAGCCCATTGTAATTGTTTAACATAAATCCCGTGTCAACGGCAAAGCAAAAGTGAGCCAAAGGGCAGAGCAAAATGTTGCCACTTTTGGGTTGGCATGATTGCCGCATAGGCGTGCGCCAGCATCCGGGCAGCCGTGCTTGTCATATAGCTGGCGGCTGCCCGGATGCTTTGGCCCGTGAGGGCCAATCTCTTGGGATGTTGATTTAGGTTTTGGTGTTGGTCTGGCGCGCCTTGCTTTGACCGAGGCGATAGCTTTCGCCGT
>Ga0307933_1002142_pt1 | contig 13781 bp, 6 predicted proteins | sample OrgLakmetageno88_FD_201811 | JGI IMG/M metagenome (GOLD analysis project Ga0307933, IMG submission 201811) | Saline water microbial communities from Organic Lake, Antarctica - #88 | ecosystem: Environmental > Aquatic > Non-marine Saline and Alkaline > Saline | place: Antarctica: Organic Lake...
CAAAATTTTCCATTTCTCCGATTCGCGTGAAACTACCAAAAATCGACGCAAACATGAAATGTAAAAATTTTCAACTTCGCGTTAATCCTTCGTATTTCCGATACGTATTTTTTCCACTATTTTTGACTTTCCACATAGGATTTTTTTTATCGGCCGCGCCGATGAGTTAAGAAGTGGAAAATTTGGATGAAATTTTCATAACTTTCCACAAAAAAAAATGAAAGAAAATGGAAAAAACTAATAGGATTTGCACGGGTTGCTTTTATTTTAACTTTTGCGTTCATTTCTCCCTGCCGATTACATTCGCACGAGAAGGAGGTGCTTAGCGCTTACAACGCGCCTGCACATTAGGCACTTGAAGACGTCTTTGTCTTGGCCGGATGGCAACCCGCACGGAGACAGCAAGTTGCGTTTTGCCATTTCCGCAAAACACGTGAAGTGACACCCGCCTCGTCCGAGGGTCATGTGACACGCATTTGCGTGCCCAGGTGCGTCGTGGGCAACTGAGACAACGTCTTCATGGAGGCGCCCGTTCGCCTCGTCTTGCCCGTGCAAAGAATCGCAGCAAACCGGGCACTTTGCCTCCGCGAAAACCTTTGAGGGCGCGGCAACCATGCACACGGGCAAGGCGTTGCGAAAACTTTCCTCGCCCACAAATTTGGGCAAACCCGCAGATTTGCGCGTCGCACCGTGCCCAAGGCGCCGTTTCGCGTGCCCGGGCAAAAGTGAAAAAAAAGTCTCTGCCTCGCCCCCGCACCAACCGGCGGGGTGAGTGGCGAGTTGTGTTGCGTATTTTCCTTGCGGTTCCATTGGGCGCCGTTAAAAATTCGCAAATCGGGTTTCCAATATACTAACTTGGACGCTTCAAAAATGAGTTCGTATGTAAGTTCCTTTTTTTCCGCCATTACCAGCAGCGAACCCAACTTTTGCCTTTGCAATGGGCACGTTCCTCCTGTGGGCGCCCTTTCCGGAGGGGCAGCTTTTGTTCGAAAGTTCGTTCCCAGGTTTGCCGGAAACCCTGGCAAAGGCCGCCAGCGCGGCGCGGGCAGAATTGCGCGGGCATTGCAAAGCGCATTTGGAAGACGAAGAAAAGGCGCGCTCAAAGGAAAGCACGGAATCTTTCGTCGCCTCCGCGCGGCGGTACGCGGACCTTTGCAAGCGTGTTCACGGCGCTTTTTCGGAAAGGCCGCTCGAAGTTGCCGTTTGGGATGCGGGGAGCCCGGCAATTGCCCGAACTTTTCAGTGGAGGGTCGCCGTTTTTGGGGGCGGAGCGGACGACGTTCCCGAGAAAACGCGGGGCGAGGTGTCCATTTTGTACAACGACCCGTCGTTTCTCTTTGAGCGCACCTGCGCTTTGCTGGCGTTGGCGGCGGCTTTGCAGCGGCACGCGCAAACCCTTGCCAAGGACGGGCAAGGGGAAGGGCAGGAACCGCCGCAGTGCGCGCCTTTGCGCGAAGCCGCTGGCGCGTTGACGCGGTTGCGCGGGCAAGTTTTGCCGCTGTTCCGGGCAACGCACGGGGAAGGGCGCGTCTCTCACGTCTTTTCGAGCGACTTTGTGGGCGCCCTGCAGTGCGCGGTAACCGGGCAGCTGTTTGTCTGCAAGGCGCGCCCGTTGCTGAGGACGCAACACGCCGCCAGCGCGTGGCTGCTGTTTCGCGCGGCGCAGCTGTTTGAAAAAGCCTGCGCCGCGATGCCGTGCGTTGGTGCCTTGCGCGTGAGCAGGCTGCGCGCGAGCGCGTTTGCGTACGCGGCGGTGGGCGAGGCGGTTTTGCAAGACGCCGGGGAAGCCGGCGTGAGCGAGGCGTGCATGGACAGAGCGGAGCGTGCCGTGCGCGGTGAGGACGACTGCGCCTCTTTGCACGCGGTGTTTGCGAAACGCCTGGACAAGGCGCACCAGCAAAACAAATTTGTCTTTGGGTGCATGCGCGTTCCGGAAGAGGGCGAGCTGGTTGTGCGGTGCGAGGAGCAAAGAAACGACGGTGGGCAAGGGAGTGTCGCGGTGACGCGGGACGAGCGGGGCGTTGTCACGGTGGCGCTGCGCGGCGGAGGAAAGTGAAGCGTTTCACATGCTTTCCCCTTGCACGACCCGGTAATGGACGGTTCCGTTGGGACGCTCACTTCGCAGGACATCGCCCGCGCGCAGCCCCAGCCACCGGACCATTGCGTCGTCGCCTTTCGCTCGCGGCAAATCAGAGACGTGAAGCTTCCTCAGCTTGCCGTGCGTAATGTCGTTTCGAATTTCCAGGTGCGTCGCCTTGCGCTGCACGGGAACAATTCCCTGCAGCATGCCCGGGGCGGCAATGTCGTACTGGAGCTCGTCCATGTGCCACACCTCAACTTGAAGCCGCACGGGACCTTGCATACGGGCGCCGTCGCTTTGCAACCCAAAAACAGCTTGTTTTTGGTGCTTTGAAAGGGCCAAAAAAGCGGACCCGTCAAGGCCTTGTCGAGGGCGCGGAAAATCGTGAACAAACAAAAACAAAAGCTTGTACGGCAAAGGGGCCTCGCCGTCTTGCGGAAAAAGGGCAGAACGAACGCGTTTTGTGGCCTCGTTCGCCGCTTTGGCCGCGTCCGCAATCAACGTTGGCCTCTTGGCCGCGCACGACCCGCAGTGAAGGGCAAGTAAAAAGTGCCCGCGCTGCCAGGCGCAGGCGAGGACGGAAAACGGCTCGGGAACGCGATCGCACGCCTCGCCCACTGACAGAACGCGCAGCGGGCCGTCGCCCTCGCCAGGGCCCGCGCTTTCCGCGCGGCATTTTGCGTTTTGCTCAGCGCGCCGCCTCCACATTGAGTGCAAATTTGCCTCGGCCGCTTTTGCCCTTGCCAGCGGGGTTCGCTCGCCAACCGCGCCGGAGCGAACGCAAAAGTACGAGTGGCGCATGGGTGGACGTGTTTTCGCGCGCAAACGACCAGAAAACAAAAAACAAGGTTTTTCACTTTCGCCGGACACTGAACGCTTCCCGCCTAATCATCGGCAATGACGCAATCGACGGCCGTGAAAAAGCCCAGGGAAAGCCACGTGATTGCCGTGATGAAAATGAACTGCCACCAGTACATGGCCCGCTCCTTGTCGCTCACGGTTTCCAACGTCGCCTGCGAGTGGTGCAGGTAAATGATGACGGGAAGGCCCAAGTACACGACGGCGCCCGTGATGGGCGTCACAAAAGCGACCGTGGCCAGGCTCGCGTCCTCGGCGTCAAAGGCGTCGTTGGCGGCGGCGAACCCGAGGTGAATGAAGACGATGGTGGCAAAGATGAGAAACGTGACAACGGCGCCGAGGAAGGCGTCGTAGTAGGACCACGTGGAAAACGTGCCGTTCAAGTTTTCGGCGCGCTTTTTCCGGGCCCGGTTCACGCTCACGCTGTTGAAGTTCTCGTTGTTGGCAAAGTCGCGGATCCAGTTGATGACGGCAAGGGTGAGGAGCGTCAGTACGAACACGTTCCGGACGCCGGCAATGATGGCAATGGCGAGCCACAGGATCCCGTGCGACCAGGCGTACCGCCACCAGCGGAACGGGTTGAAATCGTTGGCCGCGGCCAGCATCTCGCGATCGTGGAAAAACAAGTTCACGACGAGCCACACGAACTCAGAGGCCGAGGCGATGCCGATGAGGAGGCCCAAGTTGACGGGACCAACCTCGCCAATGGCCGGCAGGCCCCAGTACTGCTCGCCCGCCGTGGCTGGGTCTGTGCCCGCGCCAACAAGGTAATCGCTTGTCACGTTAAGGGTCGTGCTGAGCCACGTGCACGTGTCCTCGCCGGTGTCACTGTCGGTGCCGGAAATCTTCACCAAGCTCAAAATGATGGCGGCGGTGGCCTGGAGAAAGTAAAAAATGGCAAAACCAACTTTGTACCACCAAAGCGTGTCCATGTCGTCGCGCGTGATGATGGCGCGCACGCCGGAGGGCATAGGACGCTGCGACATTTTTCAGGCGCGAAAAGTGTTGTCTTGCTGCAAAAAAAGAGGCAACGAAAACGCCGGTGTCTTCTGCTGCCCTCGCGCGCGGGAGTGCAATGTTACGAAAGGGCAAAAAGTGCCAGTCATATAGAGGGCGCGGCATGTTGCGTTGGCGGGTGCTCGCCCAAAGAAACGAGGTGCGCGCAAGGCTTCCGTGCGTTGTTGCGTTTTCTGTGTTCACCGCCCGTATAACAAGCGGAAACCCCGGTCCTTTTACGAAGCAGCCAAGGCCTGACACTCTCTGGGCGCAATGAGTTTTGCGTGGATTTCTTTCGTCTTTTTTGCGCCAATTCTACTTTCCCGGCCGGGGTTCGCGAACCGCGGGTGCCCGTGCCGCGTTCACTTCACACGGTCCCTCGACGAGTCTTTCCTGCACCAATTGCAAACGCACTTGCGCCTTCCGGTTCGCTCAGGGCAATTTTCTTTGCTTGACGAAAACGGGCTCGTCTTGTACTTGGACCCTGCCCGCGAAGAAACTCTGGAAAAGAAGTTTGCAAGCGTTTTGCGGGGTAAAACGCGGGTTCCTGCGGATGCTCGCTGGTTACACGAGTACGAGGGCGTACCCACTGGCGCGCGCGTGTTCTTGCACCCGGACGCAGCGGCGGTGGAGGACTTTTCAGGGCCTGACGACGCGCAAGCCGGTGCAATGCGTGCGGGAGACGCCTTCCTCCACAACTTTGCCCGCAACGCAAGCGTCGCAAAAGTGCAAAGGAACGTGGAATGGGCCTCTAAAGGGTTTGTGTCTTTTTCGTTTCCCCAAAAACCCGGCGGAAACGCGGCGCAATTGTACGAGTCTCTCGCGTCGGCATTAGCGGCGCAGCCCGGTGTAATGTGGGTGGAGCCGCGGGTTCCGGTTTTGGCAAGCAACCTATGGCAAGGGCAAACCGTGCAAGGGGCAAAGACGGCGGACGGGCAAGGCAGGTCACGCGAGGCGGCAAACGCGTGCAAGGGGACGGGCGCGTGCTCCCCGTTTTGGGCGGCGGGGTACCGCGGCGCCGGGCAAATTGTTGGCGTTTCTGACACCGGAGCCGCGGCAACGTGCATGCTGCGTGACCCCGCCGGCAAGGCCGTGCCAACGTGCACAAACTCGTTTTCGTGCCCCGACAACGGTCACGCCACGTTTCGCTCGTACTGGAGCGGGCAAGGGGGCGATTTTTTTGACGCGGACGGGCACGGGACGCACGTAACCGGCACTGTGAGCGGCGGAACCGGGCAGGAGGAGTTTTCGGGCGTCGCCCCTTTGGCGCGCGTTGCCTTCGTTGACGTTCATTCGGGCGCCGCGGGAGGGTTTTTGAGCATACCGGAACCGTACGACTCCGCCCTGTTTGCGCACACGTTTCGCATGGGAGCGCGCGTGCACAGCGGTTCGTGGGGGGCCGACGACAAGCGGTACAGCGCAGATGACATGTGGGTTGACGCGTTTTCGTGGGAAAACCGCGAGTTTTTGGCAATTTTCGCGGCGGGCAACAACGGAGAGCGAGGAAGCGACACCATTTTGAGCCCGGGCATGGCAAAAAACGCGCTTACCGTTGGCGCCGTAATGAACGGGTTCGCGGCGTGGCAGCTGGCCGGGCAGTCGGGGGGCGGCGTGCCGTCGCTTTCGCGGAGCCAGTGGAACAGTAGCTGGACGGCGCCGTTTTCTTCGCGAGGCGGCGCCGCCGCTCGAGCTGCGTGGCCAAAACCGGACGTCATGGCCCCAGGGGGGCAGTACGTGTGGTCTTCGTCGAGCTCGTGCGAGGATGGGCAAGAAACCGTAGAGGGAATGGCGGGCACGTCAATGGGCACGCCCGCTGTGACAGGTGCGGCGGCGATTGCAAGCGAGTGGTTCGAGCGGAACCTTGCAATTGTCCCGCGCGGGTCGCTTTTGCGGGCCACGCTCGTGGCGGCTAGCGAACCGGGCGCGGGCCTGTGGCCAGGGCGAGCGTTTGCCGAACCCGGGTCCGTCGTGAGGGGGGGCAAGTACGAACCGTACGGGCAGATGTACGTGGAAGGGCACGGGACCGTGCGCTTAAGCGGAGCTTTGCCGCTTGCGACCGCACCCGTGCCCGTCGCAATGTGCGCCTTGTCAAACGAAAACGCCGCGGCGCAAATGACGCGGCAAGGACAACGGAACGTGCACTGCCTAACTTTTCCGGCCGCTGCCTTGGGCGACGAAGTTTTCACGGTTGCAATGTCGTGGACCGACCCCCCGCAAAGCGTTGCGGCCGGGGACGGACGGGCAAGCATTTTAAACGACCTGGACGTTTCCGCCACCGTGTTCGGCGTCGGCGGGCACGGCGGAGATCCTGACGCGGCCTGGGAAGAGGAGTACAAATTTCCGAACGGACTGTCCGTTCGCGACTCGGCCTCAACCAACGAACGCATCCGCGTGCGCCTGCCGCGCGGGTCACTTGGCGCGGAAGTCCGCATTTCTGCGGCACGTATTCAGTTTTCCCCGCAAACGTACTCGTTACTTTCCACTGTGCAAGGCATGGGCGGCGTCTTTTCCGCAGGCGGCGGGGCCCGGGAATGCGTCGTCAACGAGCGCCCCAACTCCGCAGGGTCGTGCGTTTTGTGCGCAACAGGCGTCGTTTCCGGGAAAGGAACCTGCGAAAACGAAGGTGGCGGGACAACGCGCACGGAAACGCGCGCCGTGACAAGTGTTCCAACGGGAGCCCCGGCAACGCCGGTTCCAACGCCTGCGCGGGAAACTCCACGCCAGACGACTCGCCCAACGGCGCAGCCAACGTTTCGCCCGACCGCGCAGCCGACAAATCGCCCAAGCGTCCCTGAACAGCCTGCGCCCACTCCGTTTCCAACTTTTTTCATTGACCAGTTTCCCGAAGCGCCCCCGGAAACGCAAGAACCGACGCCGCAGCCGGCGCCGTTGTTCACGCAGACGACGGGCCAGGCAACTCCCACACCCCCCGTGGCGACGCAGCCGCCGAACGTTACACCGCAGCCCACTGCTCCCGTTTCCGCGTCAAAAGCCTGCAAAATTTCCGCGCCTTTTTTACGTTCTCGGACAGCATTGACGCTTTTGAGTTTTCTAGTAATTCACTCGTTCCCCTGAACAGCATTGCAAGGCCTCGCATTTTTTGCGGACAAAAGAGTGAAAAAATTGCATAAAGGCTCGCCGATTGCGAGTTTTTTGTTACCGCAGCAGAATTTTCCTTTCGCGCTGCACTTTCCTTGAACTTTCGAAATGCACGCCACGTCCTGCGCGTTGTCTGTTTTTTTCCTCCTGGCCTTTGCCTTGCCAGGCAAGGGCTGGTCAACGGAGGAGGAAACGTCGCAACCGACGGTGCCTTCGCCGACGTTTGAGCCGGCCACGCAGTGCACGAAAGGGTACGGGTTCCGCTTGCGCTCGTTTGGAAACACCGGCGGAAGCGAGGCGTACGCGGGCGTTGGCGACTTGGGCGTCGGCGCCAATCGCGACGAGGCAAACTTTGTCTGGCAGGCCGGCGTCAACTACACGTTTCTCTTTGCCTTTGACGAGCCCACGGACAAGATTACGCTCGAGCTAAACGGACAGCTGCTACTGCAATTTGACGACGTGTCGCAGGAGCTGCTGGCCGAAAACAACGGCTGCACGCTTGACGCCGTCAATTTGGCAAAACTTATTTTCGTGGAACGGGACCCGCGCGGGTCGTTGGACTTGTACAATTTGGACTTCACGCAAGGCGGCCCGCTGACCACGCTGTCCCCCGACTTTCCCTTCATTGGCGTCACGGGTTACAACGAAATTGACGTTGTCAAAGCTGCCATGATTGACTACTCGCAAACGTTTTTCATGACGGGCACAATTGCCCTGTTTGGGAAGTTCACAAATAGCCAGGAGAAATCAAAAGTGGAGATGAAGTTTTGCTGCGCGGAAACGCCGAGTCCCACGCCGCAGCCGACAACGCCCGAGCCGACGCCCAGTTCAGCGCAGCTGCCGACGACGCCCGAGCCGACCGGCAGCCCCACGCCTGAACCGACGACGGCCGAGCCGACGGGCAGCCCCACTCCGCAGCCGACGAGCGTCGGGATTGAGGAGCCGTGCGACGGTTTTGGTTTCAAGTTGCGCTCGTTTGGAGAGACCGCTGAAACTGAAATCGTCTTTACGCAAGGGACAATTTCGCAGGGATTTCAAGAGGATTATCGGCAGTTTCCGTGGTCTTCCCTAAAGGCACCGTACGATGCGTTTCTTGATTTGGCGGATCCGCCTGGGGTTGTTACGCTTGAAATCAACGCAATCCAGCCTGAATTTGGTAACGCGATCCCGTGCGAATCCGGTGACAACGTTTCCGTGCAATGGATTGTGCGGTCCCCGGACGCCAACGCCAATGTTTCCCTTTTGGAGTTGACGGCGGGAAACGCCGGCAACTTAGACGCCATAATTGACGTTTCCTTCCCGGTGACGGCTTCACAAGGCATGCCGTTGCAAACGGGAACGTTTATTTTGACGGAGCAATTCGTTTCCATGGACACGTTTTTTTCCACGTTTTTGTTCGACTTCAACGGTGCTTTTTCCAACACCGACCCCAACGACGGATTCGTGCAAATTTTCTTTTGCTGCGGAGATACGGAAACGCCCGCGCCAACGGCAGCCCCGAGCACGCCAGGTCCAACTCCCGAACCGACAAGCGTTCTCGTGACGCCCGAGCCGACCGGCAGCCCCACGCCTGAACCGACGACGGCCGAGCCGACCGGCAGCCCCACGCCTGAACCGACGACGGCCGAGCCGACCGGCAGCCCCACGCCGCAACCAACTGTCGGCGAATTTGAGCAGCCGTGCGAGGGTTTTGGGTACATTGTTCGCTCTTTTGGCCTCACGGAAAACGTTGAGACCATATTTGGGCAGGGAGGGTTGCAGACGACGCCGGGTAACCCCGACGAACAGGTATCTTGGGCGCAGTACACCAACTACACGGTCACGGTTCAGTACAGCTCGGGCGCTAACCAGTTGTTTTTCAAGGTTGCCGACGACGCATCGACCGTGGCTAGTTTGTCCATTTTCGTGGACGACACGGCTGAATGCACGCTCGCCGACGTGAACTCGCTGCAGTGGGTCGTGAAAGGGCCGGAGGTGTTTGGGGAAGTGACGGTTTCCGAATTGAACGTTTTCGTCAGCGGGTTAGATTTTAACGCGCTTCCTGGTTCCGTTCCACTGCAAGTCCCTGAAGGGAATATTGTCAGCAGCGCTTTTGCCTTTGGCGAATCCTCCGATTTTACGACGAACTTTGTCCACAAAATGGAGTTTTCTTTCTTTGGTTCGTACTCGCCCGATAACCCAAACGACGCTTTTGTGCAGGTTCACTTTTGCTGCACGACTCCGCATCGCCCGCTTGGCGCCTGCTGCTTGCCTCATTCAAGCAACGAGTTTTCTTGCTCGGAAACATCGCAAGATGCTTGTGATACGGACGGCGGCGTTTTCGCCGGCGTCGGGACGACCTGCGTAGACGACGAATTCGGGCGCTCGCGGCAGTGCCAGGCGTGCGCGAAGCGCTGCGACTGCATCGACGGCGACTCGTGCACGCTGGACGTGTGCGTGCGCGCCCCGGGTCACCCGGACGCGGGCGTGTGCCTCGCCGGCGCGGCCGCGCAAAAAGCCGACTGCCCTTTTGCGCCACGCGCGAACGGAACGATTGACTGCCCCATTGCCCCGCCGGACAACGGGCTCGCCGACGGGGGGCGCGTTTTGTGCGAGGACGCCTCGCCTTCCGAGTGCGGCATGGCAACGGCGTGCCCGGGCAACTGCGAGCCGGACCCGGAAGACCGCGTCCCGTGCGTGTGCCGGTGTTTCCTCAACGGGACAGACGTGGGGCAGTGCGTCACAAACGGGGAGGCGCCGGTTTGCGGCAACAACGAGGCTGATCCGCGCTGCACGTGCGCGTTTCCGTCGCAAGCAACGCCCGCGCCAACCGCACCGATCACGCTCGCCCCGACGGCACCCCCCACGCCCGCGCCAACCGCACCGATCACGCTCGCCCCGACGGCACCCCCCACGCCCGCGCCAACCGCACCGATCACGCTTGCCCCGACGGCACGCCCCACGCCCGCGCCTACGCCGCCCATTTCTGAAATTCCGCAATGCTTTTGCGGGGACGGGAACTTGTCGCTTGCCCTGGCGGCGGAAGAAGCGTTTTGCCTTGATGGGGAGTGCGCCATTCACGATTACAGCGTCTCGTGCCGCGACTCGCGCGATGCTGGGCTGTGCTTTCCCGTCGCCTTGCGCCTGCAAGCGCTGTTTGAGTGCCCGACGGTTGAGGAAACCTCGTCAACGTCGTGGTCGGGGACAATTGTTGCCCCTGGAACCGCCTGCCCGAGCGGAAAAAAGTACCTCATGGATCACATTGTGCGCGAGGTGGGGCAGAGCACGGGGGCGGCGTGCTCCGTGGAAAGCGAAAACGGGTCGCTTGTTGTGACCTGCTCGTTTACGAGCGTTCCGAGCGGCGACTTGGCCCAAGACGAGCTCGTTGTCAGCGGGCGCGGCGTTTTTGGCGAGGTCGTACAGCGCGCAAACGACTGCGGCGTTGTCCTGCGCGCCGTAAAAGTTTCTTCGCCGGGCAGCGACCCCGACCGGTGCCCTGATTGGGAGACGTTCCAAGTTGAAGCCGAAATGCGCCTCGAGGACACGCCCAACTGCGTCGGGTCTTCGTCGTCTTCCTCTTCTCCGCACTCGTGGACGTGGACTTCTTCCTCTTCATCGTCCTCCTCCGGCCACTCTTGGACTTACACCTCGTCTTCTTCATCGTCTTCGTCGTCGTCCTCTTCGTCCTCGCCTTCCTCGTCAACAAAAACTTTGGAAAGCGGGCAGGCGGGTGCGTTGCGCTCTGTTGAGCCCTGGTTCGCCCAGTACGCGTGGCTGCTGTGCAGGGAAGTGCACAAATGCGGCGACGGAGGGCAAGAGGGTGGTCCGTGCGACGTGGACCGGGAAAACGGCAACGCGGAAGAGTTTGTGCGGTGCAGCGCCTTGGGGTGTTGCGATGTTTCCGGCGTCCCAACGTTTCCGGAGGAAGTGTGAAAAAAAAGATGCAACCCAACCGGGCGGCGCCTTTCTTTATTGCCCGTTTTACGCTGCTCGCTTGCGCGCTCGCAAGCGCCACTTAAGTCATGCGAAAGGCCAGTTCGGGGCGCGTGAAATCAACGCACACCGCAGAGGAGGGCGACGCCGGGCCAAGAAATCCCCAGCGGGCCGCGTACTTGACGAACAATGCCTTTGCCGTTAAAGCCGCGACCAGGATCAGCAACGAGTACAGCCAGCAGGCGCAAAGGCGCAGGACGGACGAGTGCAGGCAACACAGGCAGCGCCTAAAAGGAGCGCACATTATTCGCGGTTTCGAAACCTGCAAAGCGCCCTTATAAACGGCGCACAAGGAACGCATTGTCAAGAGGCCGGCAAAATTTGCCATGGACGTTCGAGGGAACGAAAAAGGCCGCGCAAACGATGCGTTCACGCTTGGCGTTGGCGAAGTGAGCGAGCTGTTCGCCGACGCGCTGCAAGTGCTGCGAAGGGCAAACGTGACGTTTGCGGAAAGCGTGCAAGAAACGGACGAGCTTGCCAACGCCGCGTGCGGGGTCGAGTTTGCCGAGCAGGCGCGCCAAGCGGCGCTGAACCCTTCGCGCCAGCAAGAGCGCGCCCTTGCCGACACGCAGCGAGCCCTTGCCCGCGCCTTGCGAAGCGCGGACGTGTCGCGACAAACGGCCACGCGAGAGCTAACGTACGCCACCGGGCTGGCGCAAAGGCTCGCCCAATCGCTGCGCGACGCCGCACCAAGGGGGCGGCTGTTGCCGCTGCAAAGCTCTTTCGTTGAGTTCGCCGACGCTTTGCGGTCCGCTTTGGGGCGGGTTGACGCGGCGCAGCGGAGCGAAATTGCCACTCGCGAGCGCGTGCGGGAACTTTGCAAAACCGCGCGCACCGACGACGGCGTCGTGGCGCGCATCCCTCGCGGGGAAGAACCGCAACCGTGCGGAAAAGACGAACGCGTGCCGCAGGCGGTGCGGGAATTCCTGGCAAATCCGGTCGCGAAAAACGGAAAAACGTACGTGTCAAAGCGCGTGTACTGCAGAACAGTGCCAAAGGAACGGGAAGAGGGAGAAGGAGAGGGGCAAGGCGAAGAGGACGGGCAGGAAGATGGCGATGAGGGAAGAGAGGAAGGGGAAATCCCGTTTTTTGAGGGGCAGCTTCTGGCAAACGGGTTTGAAGTTGCCCTCCTGGCCGGAAAGTACGTTGCCGTCGGCGTTCCGGTGCGCGAGCGCGAGCGCGTAGGGCAAGGCGAGGGAGAGCGCGTTGCGGTTCCGATGCAGGGGCAAGGAGACGTCATCGCCGGCGCCGTGCGGGTTCCCGCCTTGTTGGCGCGCGGGTCGCTCGCCTCGGCGGAGCGCGTTGCCGCGGCCGTGAGCAACGACAATGCAATTGTCAGGGCGGCGCGCGTGGCCTTGCAAAGCGCCCCGCAATGGGCGGTTCACTTGGCCGTGCAAGTGTCCAGGCTGTCGTTTTGGCTCGTCCGGCAGTTTGCGTTCTTTTTGGGGAAAAGGGAAATGTTGCGCGCGTACCCGTGGCTTGCAGGAACGTACCTTGTCAGGGAGGCCGCGACGAAGCTGGGCGCCCTCGGGGGCGGGTTCCCGCAAGCCGCCCTCGCCGCCCTTGCAACGGCGTCGGCGGTGCAATGGTGGAGGAGGTGGAGGCAATCCGCGGAAGGGGCGCAAGCAAGCGAAAGCAAACGGGAAAAGCAATTTTCCGCAATTATTTCGGCGCTCCTCCCTGTTGCCGCCGCCGGAGCGGCGTACGCAACGTACGCGGGGGAGGCGGGGCAACCGGTTGCCGCCGTTGAATTTGCAGGGCAGGCGCCGGGGCAGTTCAAGAGGACGTCCGAAATTTTTGAGCAAACATTTGCAGGGGTTGTCGCGCGAAACTCGTCAGGCGTGTTCGGAGGCGGACCAGACGGGGGAGGAGGGGGTCCTGGAGGCGGCGGGGGCAGCGCGCTCGTTGCCTTGACCGCGTTGCGCTCGCCTGCCGCTTTGGACTCGCTTGCCGCAAATGGCGATTTGGTCCGGCAAAGCGACGCGCTCCTCGTCCAATTCGCCTCTCTTCCTGGGCAGCTCGTTCGCAGCTGGGTCGTCAGCACGCTTTTTAGCGGGCTTTCCCTTGCCGTCACCGGCGCCCTCACCGGCACCGGCGGTCTTGCCATTGCCGGGGCTGCCCCGCTCAGCGTGGCCTCGATTTCCATGGTGCTGCAGGCAGGGACGGCGGCTTGGGCAAAAAATGCGGCTTTTTCCGCGGCTCTTCGCCTTGCCTTTGACGAAACAGCACGAGCTTTGCTGGGCGGCGTACTGGGCGAGGTCGTCCGCTCGGTGCCGATCCTCTCGGGAGCTGTGGCGGCTTTGGAGGCCGCGCGGGAAATTTTCTTTGGCACCGGCGGCGCCGCGGGGACGGCAATTGTCCCGGTGAGCGGGCAAGAAACCGGCGGGGTTTCCCTGCAGTTTTGGCGCGGCTTTTGGGAAACGCTGGGCGGGGTTGCGGGCAATTTTGGCTCCGCAGCGGCCGGTTTCCTTGCCCCGGTCATTCGCGCGTTCAGCGAACCGCAAGCGCGGCAAGTGACGCGAAGGGCGGCGGCAATAGCGGCAGAGTTGCGAATTCAAGAGCTGTACGCGAGGGGCCTTGTGTGAACGGTCAAGTAAAACGGGTCGCCGGCCCGTGTTCTTTCTTTTTTCTTATCTCCAAAATTTTGCTTGTGGAAAGTTATGAAAATTTCATCCAAATTTTCCACTTCTTAACTCATCAACGGGGCCGATAAAAAAAATCCTATGTGGAAAGTCAAAAATAGTGGAAAAAATACCTATCGGAAATACGAAGGATT
>Ga0307933_1002145_pt1 | contig 13756 bp, 10 predicted proteins | sample OrgLakmetageno88_FD_201811 | JGI IMG/M metagenome (GOLD analysis project Ga0307933, IMG submission 201811) | Saline water microbial communities from Organic Lake, Antarctica - #88 | ecosystem: Environmental > Aquatic > Non-marine Saline and Alkaline > Saline | place: Antarctica: Organic Lake...
TTGAGAAAAATAAGCAAGTCGAAGATTTTTATCTAGATCAAACAAACGGTGCGGTTGAAGGAATATTTACGGTGGCTGGCTTTAGTTTTTCTGGGAGCAGCCAAAATGTGGGTATCGCATTTATTAAAATGAAAGATTGGGCCCAGCGCACAGAAAATCAAAACGTCTTTCAAGTTAGTCAACAAGCAGGTAGATCATTGTCATCTGTAAAAGACGCCATGATTATTCCAATTGTGCCGCCAGCCATAATAGCGTTAGGTAATTCCAGCGGCTTTGAATTTCAATTGGTTGACCGAGCAGGATTAGGTCAAGACGCGCTTAATAGTGCCATGCAACAGTTTGTTGGAGAGGCTAATCAGAGTGACGTGTTGAAAGGTGTGCGTTTTAATGGTCTGGCGCCCGGCCCTCAATATGACATCGATATAGATTCGAGGAAGGCGCGGGCAATGGGCGTGCCAATTGCTGCAATCAACCAAACCTTAAGTACTGCTCTTGGTGGTTCTTACATTAATGATTTCTTAGAAAAGGGTCGTATTAAGCGTGTTTACGCCCAAGCAGACGCTCCTTACCGCATGTTGCCAACGGATATAGACCGATGGTATGTGCGCAATTCATCTGGCGACATGGTTTCCTTATCAACCTTTGGAACCGGCGAATGGACATATGGTGCGCCAAAGCTAACCCGGTTTGACGGTAATTCCTCTCTTGAAATTAAAGGTGAGGCCGCACAAGGTATAAGTTCAGGTGAAGCCCTTAACCAGATATCAAAACTCGCTGAAAACTTGCCAATTGGAATTGGTTTGGAATGGACGGGCCTATCCTATGAAGAAAAAGAGTCTGGTGGACAAGCGTGGATTGTTTACTTGATTTCAATCGTTGCAGTTTTCTTAGCATTGGCTGCCTTATACGAAAGCTGGACAATACCTTTAGCCATCATACTAACGGTTCCACTTGGTATATTTGGCGCTGTTTTGGCCACATGGTGGGCAGGACAAGCAAACGATGTTTACTTTCAGGTGGGCTTATTAATGACAATTGCCTTGGCTGCCAAAAATGCGATTTTGATTATTGAGTTTGCAAAAACTAATTTTGAAGACGGCATGACTGCCTATGATGCAGCGGTGATGGCGGCGAAACAAAGACTTCGTCCTATTTTGATGACATCACTGACGTTTATTTTTGGTGTGATGCCTTTGGCATTTGCTGCAGGGCCTGGGTCAGGGGCGCAGAACGCCGTATCAATTGGTGTACTGGGTGGTATTACAGCCACAACGATATTGGTTTTATTTTTTGCTCCATTCTTCTTTATATGGGTTATGCGCCTATTTAAGACGGATGAGGTAAAAGGTGACGGCTAAAAGTGAGGGCTTCTGTTTATATCGATTCCTGCGCGTGCGAAAACGAAGTCATTCTTATCGCGACTATTGAGCTTGATGTGAGCTTCCGAGAATTGACGCCTAACGGCAATTTTACATTCCTGGGTAGCAGTTAAATAAAGTAAATCGTAATTAACTCAAGTAATTAAAAAAACAGTATTAAAAAAATTTTTAGGAGAAACACATGCTTTTTAATGGTTCTTTTAGCACAGACTCGCCTACTCGTCAGAAAATTCGCGAGTTCTATCGTATCGATGAAAGCCTCGCTGTAGAGCATATTTTACCGTTGGCAGAAGTTAACGATGATGCTGCAAGCAGAGCGTGGGGGAAAGCCCGTAAAATTTCCTTAAAAATACGTAGAGATGAATCGGGAAACGGCGCTGTAGATGCCTTACTAGCAGAATATACACTATCAAGTGAAGAAGGTGTGGTATTGATGTGTCTGGCCGAAGCCTTATTACGTGTGCCAGATAAGCAAACTCAAGATGCCCTGATTAGTGACAAAATATCTAAAGGGCAGTGGAGCAGTCATATAGGCACTAGTGATTCACTGTTCGTCAATGCCTCATCGTGGGGGTTACTAGTTACCGGTACGATGATTGACTACGCTGATGAACGCGAAAAAGATAGCTTTGGTTTATTAAAGAAAGTTATCGGTCGTTTAGGTGAGCCTGTCATTCGTAAAGCAATGAACTATGCCATGAAAATTATGGGTGAGCAGTTTGTCATGGGTGAAACTATCCAAGCTGCAACTGAGCATGCCGCCACAATAGAGCATGAGAATTACGTTTATTCCTACGACATGCTTGGTGAGGCTGCGCGTACCATGAGTGATGCTGATAAGTATTTTAAAGCATATCAGGTTGCTATAGATGCCATTGGGGCCGTGGCTCGTGCGTCGGGCAAGAACGACCCGCGTAGAGTTCCTGGTATTTCAGTTAAGCTTTCTGCTATTCACCCTCGTTACGAATTTACACAAAGAGAAAGGGTAATGACTGAAGCGGTACCCAAACTTAAAGCGCTTTGTTTGCAAGCTAAAAGCTACAATATTGGCTTAACTGTCGATGCGGAAGAATCTGAGCGATTAGATATATCTCTTGATATTATTGAGTCGGTATTTAGTGATGATGAGTTAGCCGGTTGGAATGGTTTTTCGATGGCTATGCAAGCTTATCAAAAACGCGCTATTTTTATCGTTGACTGGTTACGCGAACTCACCTTGCGTGTGGGTCGAAAAATGATGGTGCGCTTAGTGAAAGGCGCTTATTGGGATACTCAGATTAAAAACAGCCAAAAAGGAGGTTATCAGCATTTTCCCGTATTCACTCGCAAGGCTTCTACGGATGTATCTTACCTCGCCTGTGCAAAAAAATTATTAGAATATAGAGATACTATCTATCCACAGTTTGCTACGCATAATGCATACACTGTTACCACTATTCTTGAACTCGCAGGCAATGACAAAACAAACTTTGAATTTCAATGTCTGTATGGCATGGGTGGCTCTTTATATAAGCAAGTTGTTACAAATGAAAATGTTCAATGTCGTGTTTACGCGCCGGTTGGTCCCCATAAAGAGCTATTAGCCTATTTAGTCCGTCGTTTGTTAGAAAATGGCGCTAATTCTTCTTTTGTTAATGCCATTATTGATGAGTCACAACCAGTCGAATCTTTACTTGTCGATCCAGTTGAAAAAATGAATCGCCTAAAAGACAAATATAACGGCCAGATAATCGAACCCATTGCGTTATACCATGGTGAAAAAGGTGGCGGTCGAGATAATTCTAAGGGCCTGGATTTAACAGATATCAATACGGTAACCCCGTTAAAAGCATCACTAGATAACTGGTATCAAGATAACTTGTTCTCTGAAAATGACGTGCCAGAAGGGTTTACCGCCATCAGAAATCCAGCAAAGCAGAGTGAAATTATTGGTTTTCAACGACATCACAGCAAGGGTGAAATGATCGCGATGATCGAAACGGCTCAAAACGCATTTACTGCATGGTCACAGACGCCTGTATCTGAGCGCGCGGCCTTATTATGCCGTGTTGCCGATGTTATTGAACATCATATGGACGAGCTAATTGCCTTATGCATCAAGGAAGCAGGGAAAACGACTCAAGATGGTATTGATGAAGTCAGAGAGGCTGTTGATTTTTGTCGCTATTATGCACAACAAGCGATTGAATTAGCTAAAGATGATCGATTAGAATCCCTTGGCGTGGTCCTATGTATCAGTCCTTGGAACTTCCCGTTAGCTATATTTATAGGGCAAGTGACTGCTGCGATTTCTACTGGTAATACGGTATTAGCGAAACCAGCTGAGCAAACAAGTTTAATTGCATTGCGCGCTATCGAACTAATGACGTCTGTTGGATTACCAAACGGCGTTGTACAAGCAGTTATTGCCCAGGGTCGTGAAGTCGGTAGTGTTATTATTCCTAATGCACGTATTCGAACGGTTATTTTTACTGGTTCTATTAAAACAGCGACTATAATTTCGCAAACATTGGCTGATAGAGGGGGCGATCAAGTGCCGTTTATTGCTGAAACGGGGGGGCAAAACTGCATGATAGTTGACTCTACGGCCCTACCTGAACAAGTCGTTGATGATGTTATTTCTTCAGGGTTTCAATCCGCAGGTCAACGTTGTTCTGCGCTTAGAGTGTTATTTTTACAAGAAGATATTGCTGATAATGTGATTACAATGCTTAAAGGAGCATTAGCAGAATTGCATGTGGGTAACCCAAAAAAACTGAGTACTGATGTAGGTCCAGTCATTGATCAAAAAGCGCTAGATTCACTCAATGCCCACAGTGACTGCATGAAAACCCATGGTCAATTATTATACCAATGCGCTATTTCTGATGAGATAACAAATGAAATAGCACAGAACGAACATTTCTTTTTTGCGCCGCGACTTTATGAAATAGAGAATATTAGTGCACTGAAGGAGGAGGTGTTTGGCCCCTGTGTTCATATTGTTCGCTTTAAAGGCGATGAAATAGAAAAAGTCATTGATGATATTAACGACACAGGTTTCGGCTTAACCATGGGTATACATACCCGCATTGAGCAGCGGGCCATCAATTTGGCGAAGTTATCACGAGCAGGTAACGTATATGTAAATCGTAATATAATTGGTGCTATCGTGGGTGTGCAACCGTTTGGTGGTCGTGGTCTTTCAGGTACAGGGCCAAAAGCAGGTGGCCCATATTATTTAACGCGTTTAGTTAAAGAAAAAATAACGCCCGGTGCCAAGAAACTTAATTTATCACCACCGCAAGTAGAAGCTTTAAACGGCGATAAGGATGCGGAAGCAGAAGCCGTATTATTCATGGATAGAGCTAGCGTGGCAGAAAAAATCTGGCGCGTGACCGAGTTAAATACGCGCATATCTCGTATTAGCAAAGTGTTAGCAAAAATTACCAGTATCGATATCTTTGATGACTTAGCAGACGATTTAACTCTCACTTTGAAGGCGGCGCGTTCACAATTGATTGATATTGAGAAACACTTGAAGGAGCCAACGGTTTTGCCGGGTCCAACAGGTGAGTCTAATATTCTCTATTTGGAAAATCGTGGCAACATCATCTGTTTTGCTGATGAAAATGTTACCTTTCACTTTTGGTTGATTTCTGTTGTAACGGCGTTGGCAACCGGTAACGCCGTTATTGCCGTTGTATCTGATTTATTCTACGATGAAGCGATAGCCTTTAGAGATGAGTTCGTTACAACCGCCGAAGACCACAATGTTTTTCAAGTGGCCCAGTTATGCCACTTAACAAGGTTATTGGCACAGCCTGCATTATCAGGTGTTGTTGTTGATCGTCATTGCGACCGTAAACATTATTTCAGTGAGAAATTAGCCGAACGTCAAGGCGCAATTTTACCGGTGATCAGTTCAAAATATTTTGATAATTTAACTCAGCGTTTATTAACAGAAAAAACAATTAGTATTAATACCACCGCTTCTGGCGGTAATACGTCACTCATGACCTTAGATGAAGCAGATTAGCTATTCAAGGGCGTTTCGTTCTGACTATTTACATTCGGACCGACGCCCTTCAAACAAGTGTGGGAGTTGCCATGCCTGTAAAGGCCAAATCAAATATCTGATGGATTGAACTGTCTCACTTTTTAATAAGCTTGTACTTTTAAATAAGACAAACCTGCGCCAATAGTCAGTTCGTTAGCCTTAAATCCAACACAATCTACACAGGTTGAATAGATCAGGAATGTCGTTTATTCTCCTTACATTCAAGGTCTATCAAGCAGTCTTACCAAAACAATTGACGGGTCTTGGTTTAAAAGGTAATGAATTTGGCGAAGCGCTTCGCAGTAAACGCGTCGATGCTATTGGAGATCTAAAGAAAACTTACGTTAGTGACTCAGTTGAAAATTAATTTGGATAACACAATGTCAAACAACCCCACATTACTAATTACCGGTGCAGCTAAACGACTAGGAGCCGAAACTGCACAAACATTTCACGATAATGGCTACAATATTGCGCTGCACTATCGTCAATCAAAAGCCTCAGCCCTACTACTAGCAGAAAGACTCAACAATATTCGCGCAAACTCCTGCGAAATTTTCGCTGCTGATTTAGATCAGTTAAATGAAATAGAAAAACTAGCAACCGATACAGTCCAACGCTTTGGCACAATCGATACACTAATTAATAATGCGTCGAGTTTTTATCCAACGAAAATAGGCACTGCTACCGAACAGCATTGGAACGACTTAATTAGCAGTAATATGAAAGCACCGTTTTTCTTATCACAAGCTTGCGCTCCATACTTACAAAAAACCAAGGGATGCATCATTAATATTGTCGATATTTATAGTGAAAAAGCCTTAACTAATCACACCATTTACTGCATGGCTAAAGCTGGACTTAATATGATGACCAAGTCGCTGGCGCTAGAGTTGGCGCCAAATGTACGCGTTAATGGCGTCTCACCGGGTGCTATTCTACCGCCCAGCGAAAGCAATTCAGCCTTGCCTGACCAAACGATCCTACTCGCCAAAGTGCCATTAGCTAGAACTGGAGAAGCGTCAGACATTGCCAATACGGCATTATTTTTGGCGACTAATGCACCTTATATTAGCGGGCAAGTCATCTCAGTAGATGGCGGCAGAACTGCAGGCGCTTAAACTATAGAGTTTAATTTTAGGCCATCTAATCTCAGCCAGCCACATCTCTTTTTCATTTAAGTTAAATTCTATTGCAATGAAAGGCTGCAGTACTTGTCACTTTCGGGGCCGATATTCTCAAGTACATTCCCAGAACCACATTTTCATTGTTAACTAACAAACCAGCAACCTACACCAAATTAATGTAGTACAGATAAAAAGTTTCACCTATAGATGCTAAGATATAGATAAACATCGGACGTTCGAAGCAGTCGTCAACATTGAGCATCATAGGTTGACGCGCTAAAGACGCTGCCAGCATAGGCTAAAAAAAATTTTTGGGCTTGTCCCTTGATCCTGGGGCCTATCTATCTACCAACAATAGAGGCCAAAATAAGCAATAATTTTTTTAGCTATGTTGAGATAGTCGTCGAAAAAAATAATGATTATTACGCCATCAAAAATAGTTATCTAAAAACGGAATGTATTCTCCATTTCCTTCTACCATTGGTCAGTTAATATGCCCTCCCCCTACAAAATCGATGCCTGTTGAATAGATCTAATACATCGTTTATCATACCTCAGGGGCAATTCTAGGGCGGGACTACTGCAACTTGAAAGCGAATGCACGGATGCGGAACTCAGCGATAGCTCACTCTTCAGAAGAAATTATGTGACTATTTTATACTTGGAGCGAAATATTATTATCCACAAGAATCTTCACAAAAAATATTTCTCAATTCAATCAGATCAAAAAAAAATTCTAATAGATGAATGAATCTTATTTATGACTTTAAACAAAAAAAATGACGAAAACGACAACTCCGACAGAATAAAGCACACTAAAGGTGCCGCTGCAGGGAAAACGGAGAGGTCTTTGGCGCTTAGTATTTTTCATCTAATTGAGCGCATAATATTAATTATCGTCGTTGTGATGACGCTCGGAGCCGTGGCTTTTGAAATCCACACAATTTATGTCGCTCAAATCATCAGTCTTGCAGACATACTGCTAATGTTTCTTTATCTCGAGGTTATCGGCATGGTATCTGTATTCTACTCGGATCCGCGCTCGGCATTTGTTTACCCTATTTTCATTGCGATCACAGCAATCGCTCGATTGATTGTTCTGCAGGGCAAAGATATGGCGCCTGAGAATATTTTGTACGAGGCAATAGCTATTTTGATTCTTTGCATTGCAGCAATAGTAATTATCCGAATGCGTAATGACGGATAATGGTTAGGAATAGCAAAGACGAGGAAGTTAAATGAAACGGACAAAACATCCAAACCCAAGCTTATTAATTGCCTTGACCCCTGTCGTGTTAACCCTGATCATTCTTGGGACGCAAATTTTTCACTTTGGCGTTTTCGAGCCGCATATCCCACTTGCCATTGGCTTAGCCATCACTAGTGTTGTTGGAATTAAGCTAGGACTAAAATGGAAGGACATCGAGAAAGGAATTTTTCGCGTTATTCACGTCGCTTTACCTTCAGTATCTGTTTTAATAACGGTCGGGATGATCATCGGAGTATGGATTGCCAGCGGTACAGTGCCAAGTATTATTTATTACGGCTTAAAAGTCCTTTCGCCCGAACTATTCTTGGCTGCTGGCATGGTAATTTGCGCCTTAGTTTCGGTTTCTCTTGGCACTAGCTGGGCAAGTGTAGGAACCGTTGGTTTAGCCTTAATGGGCATTGGAGAAGGCTTCGATATTCCTGCATATTGGACTGCTGGCGCTGTCGTTTCAGGTGCCTTTTTTGGTGATAAAATTTCACCACTTTCCGACACAACTAATTTGGCCCCTGCGGTCACCGGAACCGACGTTTTTTCTCATATAAAAAATATGATGGCGACTACTATTCCAGCCATGCTGATTGCCCTTATCATATATCTGCTCGTTGGATTTTTTGTAATCGACACCCAAAGCATTTCATTTACAAAAATTACCGATATCACTAGCGCCTTAGATGAAAACTTTTATATTTCAGGGTGGGTACTATTGCCAGTATTGATTGTAATGGGCTTAGCTGTAAAAAAATATCCGCCTCTTCCATCACTATTCGCCGGTGTTTTAGCTGGTGGTGCAACCGCAATGATTGTGCAGGGCGAAAGTCTGCAGTCAATTTTCAATTTTGCGAACAATGGCTATTCAATAAACACTGGTATTGGCGAAATTGACAGCCTGTTAAATCGCGGTGGCATTCAATCCATGATGTGGACAATTTCCTTAATATTGATTGCTTTGGGCTTTGGCGGAGCGCTTGAGAAAACAGGCTGTTTGAAATCGATTATTAATGCCATTAAGAGTAAAGTCAGTAGTTTTGCTGGCACCCAAACCGCCGCTATTGGAACGGCGTTTGCGACTAATCTAGTAGCAGGTGACCCCTACTTATCCATCGCTTTACCAGGAAGAATGTATTCGCCGGTTTACCGTGGTATGGGTTATTCCACGTTGAATCTATCACGTGGAATTGAAGAAGGTGGAACATTAATGTCTCCGCTAATTCCTTGGAATGCGGGCGGCGCATTTGTAATTTCAGCCTTGGGTCTTGGCATTGCTGATGGCAATATAGAAAATCTGTTGTATATACCACTTGCTTTTGCCTGCTGGACTGCACCCCTGATTGGAATTTTCTATGCTTATGCGGGCTTATTCTCGCCCAAAGCAACAGACGAAGAAAGAGAAGACTGGGAATCCTCAGGTGAAACGATAGCCGAATTTAATTCTGATGGTACCCCAAAGACCGAAGATGAAGTTGAAGATGAGGACACTGAGAACGATGACGGATCAGGAAAGAGCAAATCATAGCTATCGCCTGCTTAGGCTGCGGGTGAATTCTTGGAACTTGATACCGCATTAAATTGTATGTTAGGGGTGTTGATGACGCCAGAGGCGCCATCGTTGTTAAATGTAATCTGCTTCGCTGGGTTTAAGAAAGTGCAGATTTTGCTGCAGCCAGCTCGGTTTGGCTGTTGGCAGTGAGTAAATCACCATCAGAGGATTCAAGATGCGCGCGAATGAACCACTGGAACTGCTCAAGATCAGTTAACTGACCAATCAGCATGTCTTCCGATACCGGATCAAGTTCTGCCATTTCACCAATTGCTTTACGGTGATCACTGTTTACCCCGTTGTAGACTAAATCAAGGGCGCCCAAATGCTCTATGGCCGATGCTTTGCCTAGGGAATAGTCATGCCAAGTGCGACGGTCAACAATAGATTGTGGAGTGCCTACGGGTGAGCCGCCCAAAGTAGCGATCCGCTCTGCAATGGTGTCTGTCATGTTGCGTACCGCGTCTACCTGAGGATCTAGCATTTCATGAACGCCGATAAAATTGGGGCCCACAACGTTCCAGTGAACGTGCTTGAGGGTGAGGGCCAAATCGAGCAGTGCTACCATTCGATTGTCTAAAGTGGCTATTGCTCGGTTAGCAGACGTTTCATGCAGGCCTGGCACTGTGAATTTAGTTGCTCTTTGCTGATTGCTTTGATTACTTATAGTCATTATTTCTCCTATATGGTTCAAAATAACCGGAGAGGTGTGCATTGCCAAAAGTGGCATAAAGCGCCTCTCCCTGACCTCATTACCGTATCAAATGCGCACGCCCTTTGTCAAACAACAGCGACCGTCTTGGGTGTCCCGCGTGAAACATTTATGAAGTCTGCAAAAAAGTATTACCCGCATCGATACCGGCACGATAATCATGCTGTAAATCCATATCCGAACTGCCTAAGCGTTTACTTCGAAGATGGTCTTTAGCAAAAATTTGAATGAGCTCGACATCGTCAGGAGAGTTAGCGATAAAGGCGAGCTCTTGGCGATAAGCTTGCTCATGCTGAACCAAGTAATCAATGGTTTTTGGGCAATGCCCAGACGAGTAAATCCATGACTTTAGTTTTTTTAGCCAAGCCGACTGAGTATAAAAGTCAGCATTAACCGTGCGTATAATTACTATTTTTCGAGCACCGCGGCGATAGGCTTCGCGCACGGGCAGCGGCGCAGCTAGTCCACCGTCCAGATAGTAATCAGCCTGAGGTCCTTTTGCCTTATTAAGTGAGCGGGCAGTTAACTCAGACGTGAGTTTAACCCCTTCTTTATATAAAAAAGGTAATGCACTGGAGGCTTTAAGCAATTTACGCCAGTGATTACTATTACCGTTTGGGCGTAAAAAGTAACCTTTTCTATCGCCTGAATTAGTTGCGGTGATCAATAATTCTCGTTCTCCCAATGATTTCTTGGCCGCCGCAAAGTCTAAGGCAAAACGGCCTTGAATAGTTTTATCAAAGTACCAGTCTAAATCGACAACATTGCCCCCCTTTAATCCACGGCATAGCTTATAAAAACGCTTTTGACGCGATAAACCACGGATTAATCGCTTGGCATAGCCTTGTTGACGAGATAAAAAACTCGTCAGATTTTGCGATCCAGAAGACGTGCCGATAAATAAATCGAAAGGATCAAAATCATTCTCCAACCAAGCATCTAACACACCGGCAGTGAATATTCCTCGTTGACCACCACCTTCAGCAATCAACGCTATTTTTACGCTCAAATCAATTCGCCTCTCCATTAATGACTCTACACTTTATTGTTCGTGAAGATAACTCTAGGAACTCCCTTGCGATTAAGACAAATGCGAGCTCAAACAACCAGCCTCTAAAATTAGATTAAGCTCAAGCTATTTATTTTCGTAAAATGCTATCAAATCTAAATAAAAACCATTGAATTTAATCAATAATAAATATTAAGTTAACATAAACGAAAGCCACTAAAGTCTAAAAGTAAGCGTCAATAATAGTTAGATATGGAATAATACCGTCGATTTAACTGTACACTTAACAAGCAAAAGTGCCTAACTGAAATGGCATAATGAAACGTCAGGGTCTATTATTTATTAATAGCTTTGATGATCAAGAACCCAGCACAGTGCCAATTCACCAGTGAAGAAAAACTTATGTTAGTTAGCTTAAAAGAACTACATGGCGCAACTGTCAGCGGTATGTATGGTGATTTGGGCGAAATAAAAGATGTTTATTTTGACGATAGGTTTTGGACCATTAAGTATTTAGTGATTGATTGAAGTGGTCAAGTTATTTTGGCCACAGGTTTGTAGTATTTCCAATACCGATATTCCGATTCATTCGGGGTCAATCCGCCGTTATATGAATGCGGCCTAATTTCACTGTAATAACCAATAATATAATCGTTGATACAGTGCTTTGCTTCACTAAAACTTTGATATCCCGTTGTGGGTATCCATTCCGTTTTTAAGCTTCTAAAGAAGCGTTCCATTGGGCTATATCCCAACAATTACCGCGCCGACTCATACTTTGAGTCAAACGATAACGCCACACTAACTGCCTAAATTGGCGACTTGTGTAGTGACTTCCTTGATCGCTATGAAACATGACCTCTTTAGGTCTTCCTCTACTTTCATAAGCCATGCTTAAAGCCTGGCAGGTTAAATTACTATCGGGCGAATGACTCAACGCCCAGCCAACAGGTTTCCGTGCAAATAAATCCATGACAACCGCGAGATACGCCCAGCGGTTACCCGTCCAAATATACGTCACATCACCGCACCACGCTTGGTCTGGCTCAGTTACTGCAAACTGCCTATCCAATATATTCGGAATAGCCACATGCTCTTGTATCGCTTTTTTGTAAGCGTGTTTCGGCAACTGGCAGCTGACTAAATCAAGCTTCTTCATGATGTTACCGGCCCGGTAACGAGACAATGGGTAACCGTTATTGGTTGCCATAATTGCCACGGTTCTGGCGCCTGCTGAGCCATTACTTTGGCGATGTACTTCTTTCACCTGACTATGCAATTTAGCCGTTTCTGGTGCCATACGTTTATCACGCTTGCGCCAGTATTTATAGCTGCTACGGTGGACTCCAAATATCTCACACAACAACTTAATTGAATAACGGCGTTCGTCGCTCTGACTCAGTTTCTCGATTACCGAGAGTTGTTCATGGAGTCCGACATCAACAGAGCGGTTGAAGATTCAAGGCAACATCGCAACACATTTTTCAATCATGTGTGATGGTGTTTTAAATTTCAATGTTTTTCGGGGTCGTTCATTCAGTTCTGTAGCAATCTCGCTTAGCCGCTGTTGTGAGTTCGGTGATAAGTCTGTCTTTTTGGGTAAGTATTGGCGTATCAGACTATTGGTGTTTTCGTTTGTACCGCGTTGCCACGGGCATTGCGGATCACAAAAGTAGACCGGCATATCAAATTCTTTTGTTAGTTCAGCGTGCTTTGCTAACTCCATGCCTCTGTCCCAAGTTAGAGATTTCCGATATTTCTCCGGCATCTTTTTAAAAACCTCTATCAGTGCACTATTCACCGAGCTAGCGTCTTTTCCAGCCAGTTTGAGAATAATAGTGTATCTAGACTTTCTATCAACAAGAGTCGCAATATGAGTGTTTTTAGTACCCGAGACTAAATCACCTTCCCAATGCCCTAGTGATTTTCGATTATCGATATTTTTTGAACGATCATGGATAGACACCCCATCTACGATATTAATAAAGCCTCTATCACCACTTCGTGCATGTGACTTACTGTGTCGCATTGGGTGGCTTCTTCTTAAATGCTGGGTAAACGAGTGATGAATAATATTTCTAGCGCGAACATATAGTGATTTGTAAATAGTTTCATGAGATACCTGCATGCGCTTTTGACGAGAAAACTCAGTTCTCAACCATCCCGATATTTGCTCTGGTGACCACTTCAATTCTAATTTTTTAATCACCATTTCACGTAATTGAGAGTTCAATTCTAAAATGCTTTGTTTAGGCCTTTTAGCCATTCGTCTAGCTCTATTATCAGCATCAACTGCTTTATAATATCTACGTCCACGATTGCGGGCCACTTCTCGTGAAATCGTGGAGGGTGAGCGTTTTAATTGTCGTGCAATGGCTCTAATACTCATTTTTGCAGACAATGAAACCCTGATTTCTTCTCTTTCATTTGAAGTAAGGTGCGTAATATTTCGTGTTCGCTCTCTAGGTTTAATTCCCCCAGCATCACGTAAAACTGTAAATATAGTTCCAGGTTGAGATTCGATAATTCGACCTATATCACTATATCCAGTACCTTGCTTCCAAAGGTCAAATATTAGGCTTTTTTCACCTGAGGTAAATGTTCGTTTGGCTCTCGTCATCAAATTCTCCAATGTAAAGTAGCATTTTAGTACAACTGTTGCTTTGTTCACTTGAATCTTCAA
>Ga0307933_1002146_pt1 | contig 13753 bp, 18 predicted proteins | sample OrgLakmetageno88_FD_201811 | JGI IMG/M metagenome (GOLD analysis project Ga0307933, IMG submission 201811) | Saline water microbial communities from Organic Lake, Antarctica - #88 | ecosystem: Environmental > Aquatic > Non-marine Saline and Alkaline > Saline | place: Antarctica: Organic Lake...
GTAGCGGCGACCCACAGGATCTCATGGTCGACGATATCGTAGCCATGGGCCAATAGGTTTCGGGTGCCTATGATTCGATGCCCGTTTTGGATTTGGTCAAAAGTCGATTCGTCCAGATTTCTGAGCCTATAAAGCGCTTCCCCAATCACCTCAAATAGGCGTTCGATGATTAATTGGAGACCACGGTCATTGACGAGATCCTCATAACTTTTTCCAGCAGTAAAATGCCTCAGCTCAGCACAGCCAGTGAGCGCATCCTCAACCAGCTTTTGAATACTATGCGGCATAGAGCGGCTCGCGCGTTTCTTTGAGTTCCCTTTTTAAGTATGAATTACGCAGAGCATTCTCACAGACGAGATCCACTTTTCGGTTCAGTAGCGTCTCGAGGCCCTCCTTAAACTCGAAATACTGACGAAAGGCATCGATTTTTCCATCACGCCGAAACCGGACGAGGAAATCAATATCACTCTCCTCCGTGAAATCTTTTCTCAAAACAGAACCGAAAGCATCCAACCCAATAACGCTGTAGTGTTCACACAGGCCATTGATCGCCTTGATATTGGACTGTAGAATTGCTGGTGTCATTGTTTTTAGTTTGCCAGAACTTTGATTTCTGGTAAAGGAGAAATAAAACTAAAGATTGGGCCGAAAGAAGGGGAGGAACACAAATGGGGGTCAAACACAAATGGGGTCATGTCGTTTTCTTTGTAGTTTGTCCTACCCTATTTATTTGATTGCAGGCAATTAAACGGGCCATGATGCGCACCGGGACGGTGCTGCGCTACCTTAAGAAATTAACAATTTTACACAGCCATCCCATAGGGATGGGGGCACATGGGGTCCAATTTACCATGTTTTCGTCGACCACTCAGGGATCTGGCTCGGGCGTGTATTTTTTTTAACCACGGATGGCGCAGATGGACACAGATGCTTAGAGTGCTTAATTTGAGTGAGGTCCTAAACCCCGCTGTCACCACCGAGGCCACGGGGGTTGCGGTGGATCGGTATCGGTATCGGTATCGGAGAAAATAAGCTCGATGAGGATACCGATTTATAGAGTGCTTCGGTGGGATTCGGTAGCCATGGTCAGGGACAGGTATCGCCACTCTCTTGCTCGGAAAGAATCCGTTTCAAGTAAAGCCGGTCAATTTCGTCTTTCTCACGAACCGTTTGTTTTGTTTTCATGAGTAGCTCGGCCGAAGCAAAAGGAATCCTGACGCCTTCAATTTCATGCCAGTCGATTTGGGATTGTGCCGCATCGAAATCAATCCCGCAGGCGGAGCCCATAAGGTCGACAACTACTTCGTCGGCCACCCGCACGACCCCATAGTTTTCTATATCGGTGTCCCGAACGTCTTGGACTGCATTGTCGGGAAGGATGGAAAGTGCTTTGCGCAAACGATTGATGTTCTCAATGGTTCGATCAACCAACAGGTCGATGTCTTCGGTTCCACGATTAAAACCGTGCATTACCATAGCCATGCCCCCGATTACGATGTAACGGGCACCCGCTTGATTCAGTGAGTGGCAGATTTTTAACAAATCGCTGGACTCGGGGTCTCTCGGCCTAAGATCGTCGTCCATAATGAATCCCGCGAGAAATTTCGCGCCCTTTGCGTAAAGGTCTTACACTGCGCTGAAGGCGGTCGAAGCGTGTCCAAATCGTTTCGGTGCTCTCCCGCTCAATCTGCCGACGGCCTTTAACCGTACGAACAGTAAGTTCTTTTCGAGGAGTATCCATCGCATACAAAAGTAGATATTACACTTAGGTTGACGAGTGCAAAGTCAGAGACAGACAATTCATTCGAATCCTTTCAGCCTTCATAGAGAACCGAAAATGGGGTCATGTCGTAGATCTTATAATTTTGTCTCAAATGCTGAATTTTTTGGTTTTTGGTGTGCCGTAGCCGCAACCATCTCAGAATGGCTCACCTGAACGGCGAGAGCAAGGCGCGAAAATGGTTCATTTCAATTTTCAATGTTTTAGAGCACATTGCAAAAAATCTGGCTCACTTAGCGGTATGGGAACCAGGCGTGTATTTTGTTTACAACCGCTGGCGCTAGAGTGGAGAGTTGAGGGAGCTTGGAGTCCCGACTTTCCTGGCATGAGCCTTCCTGCGGTGAGCCTATCGAATCCGTCGAATGGAGGTGGTTTTTTGTAGGTTTAGAGCTTTTGTCTTATTTGGGACAGCAACCCTTTGAAGGCTTTTGCGTAGTCCAGGCTCCAAAAGGGGTCATGTCGTTTTCTTTGTAGTTCGCCCTACCTTATCTGTTTGATTGGGCAGAAAAAACGGGGCCATGCTGTTAGGGGCTATTGCCCATATAATTTTTAACATACTTTGCAAATTACAAGTAGAGAGCGGAGAGGAGTGAGCACGGTATTTTTGTTTGGACTGATTTGTTGGAGTCCCGTCCCGCTGAGCGCATGTGCGTCAACCTAAGGAAAGAAAGGCAATATTGACTCGGGAATAGCCATCTTAGATTGCTGACTTACAAAACTCCCCTCCTGCCCCCGCCTAAGCGGGGGATAGGAGGGGACCGCGTGATCGCCGTGCAGGCGAGCACGCAGGGGTGGTTTCGGGGCGGGGCGGACGATGGAATCCCTGTGGAAAGCTACTTTGCGACGACAGGGACCACCCCTGAATCAATCGTCTGAACGACGATTGATTCTGTCCCCTCCTATCCCCCGCTTAGGCGGGGGCAGGCGGGGAGCTTGCTGCCTAGCTGACCGACACGAGAACTTTTACAAACGTGCCTCTCATCAAGCACTTAAGCCCTTAGGTTGACGCACATGCGCTGAGCGGGACGGTCTCACTGGCGCTACCTCCTGGGACCGAAGACCGTCCCGCTCAGCGGGACGGGACTCCAACAGGGCACACGACCCACCGAGGTCCAAATAAAAATACCGAAGAGGAGTGAGGCCCAGTCCAATTTTTTATGGTTACTTCAGCACGCCGAGGCATTTGACCTTGGGGTCCACCGCGAAATCTTTTGGGGCGATGAAGCCGCGGGGGTCGTGAGCGATGTCGAGGCCAAGGGCTTGGTAGCACTCCCAGACGTACTCGCTACAAATAAATTCACGGTCACGCTCGAGGCCTTCGGCTTGCCAGTCCTCGATCTGAGCGGCGCGGTCGGTGGCATCGAGTAGGTAAGGCGTGGTGATGCGGGCGGCGATCTTGGCGATCTCGTAGTTGTCGTAAGGGTAGCCGAGTTGATCGACGGCGTAGTGTCCGAGCTGCGCGAGCCCTTCAGCTGTGGCGCGGGTGGCAAAGTCGCGATGACGAGCCAGGCACATGCGGCCAGGATAGGGATTCCCCTGCGAGTCGTAGTCGTGGAGGTATTTGGTGAGAGGGACGGCACGAACGCCAACGGGCTCAAGGCTTTCGAGGACCATAATCCGGTCGATCACTTCGAGGCGGACGATGACGGCGATATGCGACCAGGTGCTCTGGGTGGCGGCCTGAATCATCCTAGAGAACCAGCCGGTCCCGGAGCAAAGGAGTAGATCACCGGTGCGGAGCTCGGGGCGGAGGGCTGCGTAGTCAGTGGCGGGTGTTGTGGGGAAAGAGTTCACGTAGTGTGCGTAGCGCGGAGTTGGTGAAGCGAGACGATTTGTCTGAAGAGGTCCAAAAAAGGGATCGTTCCGTGTATTTAGATATTTCCAGGAGGGAGGAAGCTATGATTTTTAACCGTTCCGTCTTGGGGCTTCATTTTACTATGCCCGCACGAGTCATTCTATTACGCCGGGACAAGTAATTACGTTAATTTACGTCAATTTTTAAGGACAGAAAAGGGGTCGTTCCGTAATCTTTTGGGTTACTTTGGGTTCGCGAGGTTGGGCTCAGATGGAGTCAGTCCACGCATTGCTACGCCATCTCTGTTGCACTAGGTCTAACATTATATACCGCTTGCCGTTGGAGCTGGAACAGCCGTCGCCTTGAAAGGCTATGGCGGACACAGTGCTCCGGCTACTTCATGAGCTTCACACCTAAAGGAATGAAGATACGGTCTGACTGGGCGAATGACACTAGACAAAAGGATGGGGGCAAACGCACAAGATACAGATTTATCGGACTGGAAGGGTAATGCTTAATCGAGTGTCGGGCAGGCCAGACAGGCACCTAGCGATCTCGGGTTTCTAAATTTTTCTTTCTTGAATCTGTTCCTGTATCCAAGCTGGATCGCGAGAAGCATGAAAGACACCGACTATTAGCCAAAATGATCGCGTTTCTGTGTAGTAAAGAAGATACGGACCTGAATCAAAAGGGTAAATTCTCCACCCATTCTGGCGCGTATGAAACAGCAACGGATTTAACTCTAAGACAGCAATAATGCTATCGAACTCCGCTACAATCCTTTCAGCTTTCTCTAGGGATAACGTCAGGTGATAATCGTAGATAGCTTGAAGGTCCTCAACAACGACCCATGGTGCGATCTTCAGCGGCTTGCTCACTTTCTGAGTAACGCACGGGCTTCAGAGGGAGAAAGTGCCAACGCTGGCTCTTGCTCAACTGCATTTAAACGCTGTTCTAGGGTGCTCAAATGCGCTGGACTTACATCTAATTGAGAGGTTGCCCGCCGCACTTGCTCCCAAAGCTCGTCAATTAACTCAATCTTTTGATCGACAGGTGCATCTCTGATCTGTGGGAAATCTGAAAGTTTTTGCTCCATACTTTTAATAAATGCTATGAATGGTCTTTTAAGTCAAGGTATTGTGACGACAGAGTGAAGAACCAAAAAAGTGAGAACCTAAAAGCAGGGGTCGTTCCGTGTATCAAAACGGCGATGCCGTTTAATGGCGAAGCAATAAGAACGGATGACGGATAAACGACAGATCCGTTTTATGACGGGGAACCAAAAAAGGGGGTCGTTCCGTGTATTTAGATATTTCCAGGAGGGAGGAAGCTATGATTTTTAACCGTTAATTACGTTAATTTACGTTAATTTACGTTAATTTTATCCGATGGCGATTCAAAGGGGGCTGATTCTCTGCAACTATCTATAGTCGCGCCTTAAAAAGCCCTAAGCAGCTCTCAGTGGCGAGCGTTTTTGGATGTGGATGTTTAGCATCCGGTTAAGGTCAATCTGTTCGAGCCATAAAATGAGGGCAAAAAGAAGCTCGTTGATCCACTTCTTGATGTTCCAGGCCGCTGCGGCGAGTCCGAGATTCAATCCAGCGCCATTGGCTCCTTTCAGGAAGCAACGTGCCATTCGATGATCGCTTTTGAGATGCCCGATGACGGGCTCAATGGCCGCTCTTCGGCCATAGCGTTTGCGTTGTTTTCTCTGATGATAATAGCTCAAGCTTTTCCTGATCTTCCCTGAGGCTCCAAATGGGGTCATGTCGTTTTCTTTGTAGTTTGCCCTGCCTTATTTGTTTGATTGTGCTTCGGAATGGTTGTTTGAAGTTTAAAATGGCGGAGACGTTCGCGCGGGGCTGTCGGGGCTTTGCCGGACCGAAAGAGGGGTGGTTCCATTACCTATGTGATGGGCGGTAGTCGGTGGCCCTTCGACTTTGCTCAGGGCAGGGCGGTTGTCGGCGAGCGGTCTTCGGGGTAAGCGGGTTGCGAGCGGGGCGCGGCTTGTCTGGAGACTGCGCCCTACCGGGGTAAGCGGCAGCATAATTCGGGGATTTACGAGCGCGATATTCCCTCATCGCAGTGGCGAAGTCACCGTCTGCTTTGAGAATCCACTCTTTTGGCTAATGCTCGGCATAGAGAACTCGGCCGCGATGGATGACATTTATCGTAAATGGGTCACCTGCAATCAGACGTCGCTGCGCTTCTGCCGGAGATTGAACCACTAGATCCAAGGGGAAGCGCTTGGCGACATTACGGCGAATCGACAAGGCCTGCTGTGATGCTTTGCCTCGGTGCGACATAATAACCAAAAGGTCTACGTCGGAGTCTTCATTAGCCGAATCATTGGCATATGAACCGAAGAGTATAATTTTCTCCGGGCTAAATTTCCAATTTCTTGATCAGGGCGGCGGTCGAAATGCCGTGATGTCTCGCCACACTTTTCAAAATTGACGAAAGTGTGCCCGGCTTGATTGGTTTGTGAGCGGGAATAACTTCATGGTGCGTTCCATTGACTTGAGTTGTGACTCGCATGTGCGAGCCTTTCTGCCGGGTCACATCATATCCCAAAGCCCGCAGGGCTTTTGCCAGATCGGAGCCGTTCACGCTACGTGGCAATTTCATACCGCCAGAACTTCATCGCGCACAAAGTGCAGTCGAATCAACGCAGGCTTGTCGTCATCTTCTTCGAAATAGCAATCCATCGCATCGCGAACCATCTCCTTTAGTTCTTCAACATTTTCTGCTTGGGTGTGTATGCCCACCCCCAATGCGGTCGCGACGTAGCCACCTTCCAAGTCTTCGGTAACCTCAAAAATTAATTCTTTCATGCGACATGTAGTAGTCGTTTCAGCTTGAATAGCAAGTTATCCGTGACTCAAAAGGGGGCTCTAAAGTGGTTCTCGGATTTCCGGGTGGCTTAACTGGGATTGACCAGTTCTAACTGGATGTAGTTCTAGTCTGTTCGAACGGTTTCCCTTGGCCCAATGCTTTTCCTCTCGGATGGATTGGTTCTTTTTAAACCACGGATTAACACAGATAGACACGGATGGTTTACTTCCCTTCATTCTTTATCCGTGTGACGGAGGCTCTGCGGAGATGGCGAAGCAATCAGTCCCGCTTAGCGCATGTGCGTCAACCTAAGGTTCTAATTGCTTGATAAGGGGCGTGATTAGAAAATGGTAGCGGACCGCGTCCTCGCGGGCCATTAGCGTATCGTCCAGCGTCTCATACCTATCGGTGGCTGGCGAGGACGCCATCCGCTACCCATGCCAATAGACAGTACCCCGGAGTTTTAAAGCTGAGATAAGAGCTTAGGCTACCGAATCAAACTCATCTCCCTCTCCTTAGGTTGACGCACATGCGCTAAGCGGCATCCGTGGTTCAATATTCCTTTTTTCTCCTACATCAGCGTATTAGCGGCTAGCCCGCAAATCTCACAAGCGAGCTGCTGCGCTCCGGGAGATCGGCAATCGTTTGAAAACTTTTCTGCAACTCATGCCAAAAAGCGTCAGCAAGCTTTGGTGAGATTTGATTCTACTGAAAGAGCGCCATGTTGACGTCATTTTGAACGTCCTGGTGATAGCGCAGGTGCATTACTTGCGCCGGATACCTCGAATAAATTTAGCTTCGTCAAGATAGCGGGCCTGACCTTCCACCACTGCCTGATCACGCCGTAAAGCTTCGTCCATCAGCAATCATTGCTTCGCCATCCGCCATCAAAATGCACGCTACCGCCATTGGTCGAAGGTTGTATTTTCGGCCTGGGAGGAGGGTGTGAACTGTCGACTTGCCGTAACAAGATGGGCGAGACTATGGGCCTTGGGTTATTTTGTTCAAGAATAAATGAACAGAGTGAAAGGCGCGCGGCAGCGGGGCGATTGCTGAGTTTTGATGACTGATTGTTGATACCAACCGAAAAAGGGGTCGTTCCATTACCGTTGTGATGGGCGGTAGTCGGTGGCCCTTCGACTTTGCTCAGGGCAGGGCTGCCTTCGGGGTTTTCGGCGGGTTGCGAGCCGGGAATGAGAACGATTCGCGTGTATGCGTATCGCTAAACGGTTTGCCTTTGATTCTGTCGTCGGGCGTGAACTTTGCAGATCGGGAGATCTGCGTTCCCGGGAGAAACGGTCTTTCACTGACTTGTAACTCTAGATTCGGATGGCTCGGCGCATTTCTGCATAAAGCGCTTCGATTGTAAGCTGCGCATAGGCCTCGCCATCGAGGCAAAGCAGGGGCTCGACATATTCCTGGCCACTGCGAGTGGTTCCCTTTTTGGTCTTCGGTGTGACGAACACGACGGCCCGGTAAGTCGGAGCGTCGCCGTCGGCATCGACTTCGATTGCAGGCGGTAGAAAGCCGGCAAACGGGTCGCCGTCTTCGTAAGCGAAACCCGGCGTAGGCGTGCCGACATGAGCTGGCACGGCCTGAGCGGTGACCTCAACCCACTCACCGTTTACCGGGTCAAAAATATCGCAGGGGAATTTTAATTTCCAGAGTGTGGCGTAAATACTCATTTTTTACGGTTGCATGCGCTTGATACGCACCAGCAGTTCGTCACGAACCGCGAAAGCGAGATCACGATACTGGCGAGCGGCATGCATACTTACCTCGGGCTGATCACCGGGATAGCGCCCATTCACAGCGAATAGATTCAATGTTTCGCTGATATCCGAGAGCCCTTGAACATCTTCCGTTTTTGATAACGTTGCCAGGCGGGTCAGATCATGTGTGCGTTCAAATCGGCCATCTTGGGTAAGAATCAGCGCTTTCAACAACTTCTCCAACATTTGCTGGAGATGAAACATGCAAGGTAAAGTCAATTCCTCGCCTGTTCGCATCAAGACTTCAACAACTAAGCGGTCTTCATCCGCTTTGTTAAGCCACTCTTGGACTTCATCAGGATCGGCCATAGACTAGCTTTCCGGTCTCGAGGACTTCGCGCTCTATGGAACTGACCCAACGGGCACGCTTCTTGAATACGCTTTCTTGATCGACTATAATGTCTTTAGCGACGGGCAACTTACGGGTGGCGCGATAAGCTTTTCTGGTATTAGAGAGTTTATCCCCTGCGTCGTCTGGCACCACGACCAGAAGATCGATGTCGCTCTGCTCTGTGGCTGTGCCCTGCGCACATGAACCAAACAAATAAATTTGTTTAGGATTCAATGCTGTAGTTAACGCGGCAACTGCACTATCAAGCGAGGACTGGAGTTCTTTGGTCATCTTTGAATATCTTAGGTTGCTTTCTGATAAAGGTAAAGGGCTAATGACGAGGGACTAATGGCAAAAAGGAGTCGTTCCGCGGCTCCAAATGGCGGCTCCAAATGGGGTCATGTCGATTTGTTTGTAGTTTGCCCTGCCTTCTCTGTTTGATTGTAACACAAAATGGGGTCGTTCCGTATATTTAGATGTTTTTGATGGTGCGATCTGGTCTGAAAATAAGCGTGTGATAAGCGGTTTGTTCTTCAGCTGCCCAAGGGGCACCCGCAAGTTTGCTCCTCGCCCGCCCGAGGGGCACCCGCTCTCGTCACCCTTCGCTGACTCAGGGCAAACCTTTGGTTCACCATCTACGCGCTCGTCGCGCTACGTCCGGCTGCGCGACTCGACTGAGCTCGCCGAAGTCCGGTCTTTTTAAGTGGTATAGTCCTGAGTTTTTACACCGCTCATTTGCACTGATTAACGCTCATTTTTTATGGCCAAAAAGCACCAACCGTTTAAATTAAATATCCTCAGCTTGGGCGAAGAGTTTAAGTTGGAAGTTTAAGGGAGACTGACGGAGCGCGGAGATGGAGTGAGGGGTTCTTGCTTACTGACTCCCCGCTTCGCTGAGCGCGGCTGACGTGGATTTGGACAGGATAATTTCTGACAGTATGATTAATTATTAATGCTTTATCCGTTGTAATCCTCGTCTGCTTGCCTGTTTCTGTATGCTAGTATCGCTCGAATACTTTTTGGATTTCGCCGCATATCCAAGACGGCAATTACGCGAGCTTCCTTTGGGTCTGTTTCGTAGTAAACCGCGAAAGGGAAACGCTTCAAGAACATCCGGTGATAGCCGAAGCGGATGGAATGAATGCCAGCATATAAACGGAGAGAAGTAATATCTGCCATGGCGGAATCCGCAAAGTAAGATCCAATGCCCGGCTCGCTTTCTTCGTAGAAGCGCTTCCCGAGTTTTATGTCGTCAATGGCTTCTTCGAGAAGCGAAACAATAAGCCGACTCATTCCTCAAGTTTACGCTTGGCATCTTCAAGTGAGATAAACCGAGCCTCTCCTGATTCAATCTTTCGACGACGTTCAGCCAAAATGTCTTCGTGCCAATCCGGTGAATCAGGTTCTGGCTGCTGGTGACAAAGCGCATCCCAAAGGGTTTCCATGGTACTAAGCCGTTCAGCTTGTGTCATATTTTTGATTTCAGCGATACTCATAACTTTAATGTATAGGCCTTTGTCCTGCTTTCAAGCCTTCTTAGGGCTCCAAAAGGGGTCGTTCCGTCACGTAAAAGCGCGGAGCGCCACGTGATTGTGAGGAGGGGAGCTGAGGGAAATCAGTAGCGGGAGCACTTGAGCGGGCGTAGCCGCACGGCGAAGACCCTTCCAACTCGCGAGGATCGACACCAAAGCAACACCGTTAATTCTGCTTCACCACGACGGGAGCAAGAAGGGTCGGCGCTCAAAGAGCTATGCCCGCTCAAGTGCTCCCACTACAGTCATTAGTCATCAGAGTAAGTCCAAAGGCGAAGGCCTTCGGCTACAGCGGCATACTTCACCATCAGTCATTAGTCATCATCCATCAGTCATCAAACTCCACGCTACCGCCATTGGTCAAAGGTTGTATTTTCGGCCGGAAAAGTGGATAAACTGAGACTTGCCGTAACAAGATAGGCGAGACTACGGGCCTTGGGTTACTTTGTTCAATAAAAAATGAACAAAGTGAAAGGCGCGCGGTGCGGTTTTATCTATAGGGTAGCGCGAGTGCGTCCCGAATGGCACTACCTTAAGGGATGTAGGGGGAAAATGAAAAGAATTGGTAACCACGGATGAACACCGATTCACACGGATCTGAAAACAGAAAAAATGAATCCTATCCGTGTCCATCAGTGTGAATCTGTGGTTTAAAAAAATCTGATCGGATGCGCTGTAGGGACTCGACCAGCCGACAGTCTTCAGCCAGATTCGGGCTACATCCAGTCGCGGTAGTCAATGCGAGATCACGCGCTTGTGCTGAGCTAGACCCGTCAGGCTCGCATCGACTACGCTCTACGATTATTTCAGTAGCAGCGACTTTAGTCGCTGTAGAGCCGGGGTAAAGCGGCTAAAGCCGCTTCTACGCCTTTAAGAGTGCGTCCCCGCCCTTCGGCTCTGCTCAGGGCCTTGAGCTTGCCGAAACGGCACCGCACGAGACTGGCGAGGCGTTTCAAACGTTCGTGCGGCGTGAGGACACGCCTGCGCTACCATAATAAAATAACCTTACCCCGGGACAAGTAATTTTCGTTAATTCACGTGAATAAGGGAACTTGCCATGATGGGCTTATTGCCCGCGAAGCGGGGCGACGTATGGCCAAAGGCGACCTGTCCCGCCGTAGCCTCGGCGAAGGAAGTAGGCCTTCGGCTTTGGTTCGGTCGTGCTAGCGTGGTCGAACTGGCAGGCGGCCAAAGGCGAAGGCCTTCGGCTACAGTAAGCTGCGCCCTGACCTCTGTCCTCTAGCATCTGGTCTCTGGCTTCTGTCATCTGCCCTCTGGCCTCTGGCCATCTGCTCCAGATACCACTGCACGGTTTTCCGTAGGCCGGACTCAAAGTCTTCTTTCGGCTCCCAGCCTAGTTCATCTCTTATCTTAGTGGAATCGATGGCGTAGCGCATGTCGTGGCCGGGGCGGTCGGTGACAAAAGTTATCAAATCTTCGAAAGATTTGGATGACGGATGACTAATAGCGGATGACTGATCAGTTCCGATTGCGGACGGCGGCTTATGAAGCACACCGCTACTTTTGATTTCTTCCTCTAGGATCGCGCAGATTTGCTTGATCAGGTCTAAGTTCGTTTGCTCATTATTGCCGCCGATGTTGTAGGTCTCCCCCACCCGCCCCTGGGTTAGGACGGTGTAGAGCGCTTCCGTGTGGTCTTCGACGTAGAGCCAGTCGCGGATATTTTCGCCTTTGCCATAAACGGGGATGGGTTCGCCGCGGAGGCATTTGAGGATGACGACGGGTATGAGCTTTTCCGGGAACTGGTAGGGGCCGTAGTTGTTGGAGCAGTTGGTGACCAATACGGGGAGGCCGTAGGTGTCGGCCCAGGCGCGGGCAAGGTGATCGGACGCCGCCTTCGAGGCGGAGTATGGAGAGTGTGGATCGTAGGGCGTGGTTTCTGAAAAGCCGGGGGCGTCGGGGGCGAGGGAGCCATAGACCTCGTCGGTGGAAACGTGCAAAAATCTAAAGGATTTTTGCACGTTGATTGCTGATTGCTGATGACTAATGGCTGATGGGCTTTCTCCGGAATCATCAGCTTCAAGCGATCTCCAATACTGGAGACTTGCTTGCAGCAGATTGTATGTGCCCACAATATTAGTCTGAATGAACTCGCCGGGGCCGTCGATGGAGCGGTCGACGTGGCTCTCAGCGGCGAGGTGCATGACAGCGTCGGGTTGGTGCTCTTTTAGAAAATCTGAAAGCGGAAAGCTGAAATCTGAGAGGTCCGCTTGTTGAAAGGTATAATTCGGGCTGCCTTCGAGGTCGGCTAGCGACTCGGGATTGCCTGCGTAGGTGAGCTTATCGAGATTGATGACGGTGCAGCCCTTTTCAAGGACGAGCATACGAACAAGATTGGAACCGATAAATCCGGATCCTCCGGTGACTAGGATTTTCATATAATCTTCGGTTTAATTAATAATGACTGATTGACGCTTCTGGGTTTCTTATGACCTCACTTTAATAAGCGTTCAATAAGCGTAAATCAGCGGTTTAAAAATTTCTTTTTATATCGGTGAGGCCAAGCAACCAGCCTGCGGGTTTAGGATTAGTGTGGGTTGTCGCATATCTGGTGCGTAAAATGGGGCGAGCTGCGCTGACTGGATGTAGCTTTCAAACGGGTCGGTGCGTCCCAGCAAGTCGAGTGCTTTTTTTACGTTATGCCAGGTTTTTCTTTAACCACGGATCCCGCTAAGCGGGACGGATAGACACGGATATGATTTAATTTTCTGACTATTCGTTGATTCTTGTGGGATTAGCTGCATGAACTAAAGCATCGGCTAGGCCACAACGGCTTGTCTGCCTTCGACACGCTCAGGCCAGGAGAGACTGCGCCCTACCCAAGGATCGCCTTATAATGGTAGGGCGCAGTCTCCAGACAAGCCGTCACACTGTGGCAAAATGCCTCGATGATAAGTTGAAGGTCAGCCCTAGATCACTAATTGGCAAGGTCGAAGAAATTACAACGCTCACGTCAGGCAATACACTTAAGTTAATATCTGATGTTTCACCAGAATCTACGAAGATCCATTTCTTTTTATATCAGAAAACTGAAACTGCGCGCGCTACTTTTTCTCGAAGATGGTGATGACCCGGAAGCGGTGGTTGGTGGATTTGACCATGCCGATGTAGGCGATGACATTGAAGTCGGCTTTGCGATACATGGGCAGGACCTGATCGAGCCAGACGACGTGAGCGCCCTTTCGGAGGCCCTGGCCGAGGGCGCGCATGACGACGTTGCGCTTGACCATGGTGCACTGGTAATGGTCGCAGTCCTCAACGCTGTAGGGCGGATCGGCGAGGACGAGGTCGAAGTCTTCAAGCGGCACGTTTTCGAGGCGATGGGCGTCGTCGAGGATGTCGGGCTTGAGGTCGGGGTTGCTGTCGACTGTGGTGCCCGGCAGTTCGGTGAGATCGACCTGTCCACTGAAGAGATGCAGGGGTGATATTTTATCGGGGAAGAGCGCTTTGATGCGCCGCAGATAGGTGGGCGGGTAGCCTCCGTAATAGCTGCTCTTGACCCGGTAGTTATTGCCCATGACCCAGGTGCCGTAAATGCGGCCGTCCGCACCGATGAAAAGCGTGCCGGGAAACCCGGAGGTGGCGGAGTAGTTTTCGAGACGTTGATTTAGATTCATGGGGGATGACCAGCGGAGCTGGGGGAAGGGGAAATCGGAAAGGGGAAATCGGAAAGGGGAAATCGGAAAG
>Ga0307933_1002153_pt1 | contig 13725 bp, 10 predicted proteins | sample OrgLakmetageno88_FD_201811 | JGI IMG/M metagenome (GOLD analysis project Ga0307933, IMG submission 201811) | Saline water microbial communities from Organic Lake, Antarctica - #88 | ecosystem: Environmental > Aquatic > Non-marine Saline and Alkaline > Saline | place: Antarctica: Organic Lake...
ACTCGGTTTGAACGCCCATTTGTGTGCCGCCTTACCCGCCATCTATAGCCTCCCCGCCATGCGCAGCGCATTCCCTTCGACAACTTCTGCAGCTTGCGTGACATATCCCTCTGTCGCGCCCTGAAGTATTGCTATCTCAGCCGTCACTTTTACCCTGCATCCCACCAGCTTGTCGACGAGGTCCTGAACCCGATTTCGGACATCTGTCGGGCGATAGCCAATGTCGCGTGCCACCCTTTCCCAATGCCGTCCCGCGATCATGTCCGGGGTCCGCTTCCTGCCAGAGATACTCTGAGCGTAACTCTGGGCGACATGCGGCCAAGGCAAGACTGAGGACACATCGTAGAGTGGGGCAAGGCGCGGCGCAGCAGCGACCGGCAGGATCAGCGAATAGTTCTTTGCATGGGCATCGGTGTTAGCGACCAGAATGTTGAAGATGACCTGATCAAGCAGGGCCAAGGCATCGTTTGCGCTGACGTGCCGCCCGGTCTCCAGCAGCGTCTTGAGGTCCAGCCCGCGGAGCGTACCGCGCTCGTATTTCCTCCACGGAGGAAAGCCATTGGCCTGTGCAAAATCTTCTTGGTGGAGGCGCAAGATCTGACCATTCCGCCCCAGCCTGCGGTCATAGCGTAAGACGCCGATCGCCGTGCGCCCAGATGCCTTAAGTATCGTCACTTGCGCAGCCTCGATGCCGACGGCCTGTGCCATTCGCAGGCACCAGACCTCGTTCTCGGTGATGCCGGGCAGATTGGGATTGTCCGGTTTTACGATCAATGTGGACGGGGCACCATTGAGGGGAATGGCGAGCACGTCGTCCGGGCCGGGCAAGCGAAGCACAGGCCCGCCGTCAGGGCCAAGGACGGCCAAAGCCGATTTCTTCTGGCCACCGGCGAGGGACTGGCGCACCCCCTCCTCACCCACCAGAAATGGTCTGCGGCCAAGATCGGCGAAGTGTCGCTCCAGTGCTTCGGGCGCATCGTCGGTGTCATAGAAACTCGTGAGCGGCGTATAGGCCCAACGGCTGCGGTCGGCAGGCTCCCCGAAGGAAAGGGCCCCCGCAGTGTCCCCGCCAATCTCTTTCAGCACGGCCAACACATCGGCTTGATCCAGCCCCAGGGAGCGCGTCAGAACCTGAAGCTGTTCCTCCTCAGGGAGAAGGTTCGCAAGCCAGGGCGAGATGACCTCGGACGGATACGGTTCGGTGCGAAAGGGCATGGTGACCGAGAGCGGAAACGCCCCCGCGGTCTTCAGCCATCTCTCGCCATAGCGAAAAGCCAGCGAGCCATCTGCGGCAACATCGATGCTGCCAACCGCCAGCGCATCAAACCAGATCGGAACCGAAGTCGTCACAGGTAATCTCCAAGGTCGTAGCCTTGGGGCGCATTTTTCGTCTTAGCGATCGGACCGGGGGACGTATCATCCAACAGGGTCGAGAGAGACACGCGCAACGCCGCCGCAATCTTGGCCACCGTCGTCAGCCTGGCATCACGCTTCCCCGTTTCGATCAGTGACAATGCCGGAGCACTGATCCCGGTGAGGCGCGCGAGCTGGTCGAGGTTGAGGCTCTGCTCAGCACGGATCGCCCTGATGCGTCGCCCAACATCGGCAAGAAGCTTCTGCTTGTTTTCGGCTGACATGGCGAGGCTCCTTACCCTTCTCGGTAAGGATAGACCAAGATGTGGGATCGCTCAAGATGTCTTATCGTTATCGGTAATGCGGCTTCAGCTTGGGCTAGGCACGGCCACGGTTTACCTTATTGGATAATTTATTCTGACTTTGCCTGCTCGACGAGGGCCGAGCCTTGCCCGAACAGGCGGGGAAGCGGACACAGCCCAAAAACTGGCCATAGGGACCGCTCCGCTCGACCAACCAGCCATCAGTGCATTCGGGACAGTCCGGATAACTTGCACCGCAGCCGCACTGGACCTCAGTCGCTTCCTTTGCGCGCCGTGGCAAGGCAGAACCACAAGATGCGCAAGCAGGCAGCAGGTTTCCGCAATGCTGAACGTGTTCGCAACGGTACCAAACCCGACCGTCCTGACCATTCACGCCAATCAATCGTCCACCACATTCTCCACATTCATGCGTTTCCTGAGCCGCGCCTGGTGCCGCGAACACGCCGTAAACAGGGTCTTTCTGCAGTTCAGTGACAAAAGAAGACGGGCGGGCATTCGACGCGAGGAGCGTGAGCGTGTGACGCGCGCGCGTCATCGCGACATACATCACGCGCCGTTCCTCCGCGTTCTCGAACAATTCCTCCTCGGGGGAAACCAAAGTCAACAGAGGGTCATCAACGATTTCTGCGGGAAAACCAGTACGGCCGCTATCGGCGTTCAGCAGCACGACATGATCGGCCTCAAGCCCCTTGGACGCATGGATGGTCTTGAAGTTGAGGCTGAGGCGCGGAAACTGCCTCTTCAACGTGCGCATGTCCGGTTCAACAAAGCGGTACCGCCCAAGAAGGAGGACGCTCACCGACTTTTCTGCGTCAACCGATTTGGCTGAAAAGGCTGCCAAGATTTCAGCAAGTTTGCTCTGGCCTTCGTCGCGCGCTGTCATGACGATTTGGATCGCTGGTTCAGTTGCTTTCCCTGCCGGAACAATCTGTTTTTGCAGCTGTGCCGGGTTTCTCAGGACAAATGTCCTGGCAGCAAAGGCTATCTGATCGACGGATCGGAAGGTTCGGCCAAGATCTACCGTCCTATGGATGCCGGTTTTGCCAACAAAGCTGCCGCCAAACTCTGCCCCGAAATGGCGCATCAGATGGATATCCGAGCCCGCAAAGCGGAAAATAGACTGCCAATCGTCACCGACTGCAAACATGCGCACATCCGGATGCTGGGCTTTCAGCGCCTTCACCAATCGCGCACGGCTTTGCGAGATGTCTTGAAATTCATCGACAAGGATGTGGCGGAACGGACTGACATATCTGCCCGTCTCAGCGTAGTGGGCAGCCCTGAGGATCATGTCCTCAAAGTCGATCCGCCCTTCCAGACGCCTCTGGTATTCCTCGAATACCGGAGCAAACACGTTAAGGAATGCCTTGGCGCGCTTTCCGAGTTTCATCCGCTCGGACTTGGATTCGCAAGCGTCCAGGCTGTAGCCACCACTTTTGAACTTGCGCAGGAACGTCCCTAGCAACTGTGAGAACGTGTCGACCTGCTTCAATTCAACCACCCGGTCATAGATCGTCTCGACAGGGCGGGGCTTCAGCGTTGCATAGGGCGCCAGCTTCTCGGCTAGCCCAGTCAGAAGACGGCCCTCCTGGCGCTCATAACTGAAACTCTCGACGAGGGTGGTTTCGTTCGATTCGTGCACTTCCCGCTTCCACTCCATGTCGGCGAGGTAGCTTTCGCGGTCAACGAAGGGCGCAGTGGTCAGCCGCTCACTGCCATCGGCCATCTTCTGGCGCCGCACACCAAAATGTTCAATGTAGACGCCGCTGTCGATCAGGCGAAAATCTGGGCAATAGTCACGCCGCCCATTTCCCTTAATCTTGTGCTCATAGTTGGGTTCGTATTCGTACTCGACCCCGTTCTCGTAAAGCCAGTTGGCAATCTGCAACTCTTCGTAACTCTTGACCTTATCGCCCTGCAGCGTGCGTAGATCCTGCTGCTCCATATGGGTATAGAAGGCATGCTTGGTGTCGAAATCCCATTCTGTCTTCGGCTCGACCAGGAAATGCGCGAACCATTCGATAATCGCCTTGGAGACCTCTGACAGCGTATGAACGAGATCCTTCAGGATCTGCTTGATCAGCGCGGAGAACGCCACGTCGTCTGTGGCATGGTCGGCCAATGCCGGTTTTGAACCCTCTACAATCCCTATGACGTCGTAGGCGATCGCATGAAAGGTCCGGGCCACGATCGGCACGCCTGATCGCGCCTCAACCCGCTCCGACATCTCTTCGGCCGCGTTCTTGGCGAAGGCCAGCAGCAGGATTTCGTCCGGGCGACGAATTCCTGCTTTTACGAGATAGGCTGCTTTGGCGGTGATAACGCTTGTTTTGCCTGACCCCGCCCCTGCGAGCACCAGTGTGGCGTCTTCATCCACGACGACCGACAGTCGCTGCTCGGGCGTCAGCGGCATGCTTTCAACGGTGTCGAAGAATTCCTTCCAGCGATCCAGTTCCGACGAAACAAATGTGGAAATTGCGTTTGCTCTTGCAGCACGTGGATCGGCGGCGAACTTTCTTACGAAATCGACACGCACCATTGTTTCTGCACCGATGGCTTCCCGCTGCAGCTTGGACAGAAGCGTCAAGTCGATCTCACGTGCTGCAACAGCAATAGGTCCAATGCTGCAGGCAGCAGGATACCGGGTAGGGTTTGTCAGCGCACAAACCGCTGCATGAAGATAGTCGAAGCGGACTGCCTCCCGATCGAGTGCTGCCAAATTAAAACTAACCCAAGCGCGTTTCACACCTTCGGAAAAGTCCCGGGCGTCGGCATGGCTGGCACCACAAAGGATGATGTCGCTCTGACCATTTGAAAGTACGATCAACGTTGAGCCGAGGGCCCCCCTCCGAACAGAAGGCGGTTCGCTAACGTCCGCTAGGGAAACCCGTGAGGTCTGGCGTCGCTTGCTGATCCGCAGGTCATCTCCATCGAGCTCAAGAACCCGGGCAGTCTTGCCAAAGGGGTTCAAAAGCAATCCGAGAAATAGTCTCTGTCGCAATCGAATCAATGATCTAAGCCTTGTCGCCTGTTTCCCCGACTGTGGGCCGGGCTGCCGTGGCGGTGCAACACAGATCGGTTTACGCTCAAACAGGCACAGGCATCTGAGCCTCAACGGCTTTATCGCCCCACTTCATCTGAGGCGCATCAAAGCCCACGAATGTCGGCGAATGCACGCGGGTGCGCGCGAATGCTGTTTTTCGGTGCCGGTGTTGATGTGGCGTTGATGTAAAACGCAAAACGTCCCGTGGTATAAAGATACCACAGGTTAAGCGTTTGTATTATTTGTATAATTTGTATAATTTGGTTGCGGGAGTTGGATTTGAACCAACGACCTTCAGGTTATGAGCCATAGCGAACGAACCATGAACAACCCCTCAGAACTGCGCTATCCTTCGCATTCTCCGTGGCTTGCGACCCCCTGACTCGGATCGCCCTTACGCTGGACTTCGCAATAAACCGCCGCGAACCTCTCCCTCTTGCTTCCACTATGCTTCCACACGGGCAAAGATTGATGTTCCGGTAGCACAGCCATCAAGTCCTTTTTCGCAGGCCGCAGGCCGCAGGACAGCGCAGTCAGTCTATCATCGCCATGTCCAAACCGTTGCTTTGCGTCCACAGCATACCACGTCCAGCATTTCGCGCCTGTAGCACGACCATTCGATGAGGGACGGCAAGACCTGCCATTTACACAAAACACGTCAAACGGCGGCTCCCAGCCCTAGCTGGCCGGTCGCGCGCCAAGCGAAACTTGCCCTGAGTCAGCCCTTTGCCGACTTTCGTGCTTGGTTACGATTGACAGTCATGAGGTCGGGTGCTGAATCATCGCGCAAGTGGATGCCGAACACTATGGTCGTTTGTATCAGTCTTCGAACAAACGTCCGTCTATCGACTTCGAGAAACGAAGAAACGCAGTGATGCTGTCGAAAATGAACCGTGCTTCGTCCATAGTCACAAGCGTTTCATTGTCGTGCGCGAAGGATTGGTTGTTCCGGATCGGGTTCATCTCCTCAAATACGGAAATCGAGCTCTTCACAATGCGCTCGGAGAGCGGCGTTAGGTTATGATGCTGTTGCAGAAGCCGGACGTATTTCCCAACACGCGAATGAAGCGGATCATCCTTGCCGCATTCGGGGCCGCCGTGCTTGCGGATAAGCGCCGCGAACCGCTTCAGGCAATACGTGTGCAGCCTGTCGATGGCCGTCTTCGGCTTCTTCGCGTCCAAATCCCGGCGGATTGAAGCGACCAATTCTTCGAGGGTTTCACTAGGCTCAAAAGCCTCAATCCCTGTTGTGTCGATTTGGTCAACCTACCCCTCAAAGCGGGCGACGGCCGAGAAATAGAGAGTCCGCGTTTTCTCATCAGCCGCAGGTGCTGCGTAGAATGCTTCGGCGTCTCGATATTCCCAGAGTTCGTGCAGAACCTTTCCGACGAGATGGGGCTGCGCCTTCTCGATAAAGGACCGAAGACGCTTCGCCTTGGATGTCCCGCGACCGTTGAAAAACGTTGAGCTCGCAGAGGTGTCAATGTTTACGGTTTCAAAGAAGAAGTCGTCGAACGTCCTGTCGCTGAAGTTCAAGACGTAGCCGCCTTCCATACCGAGCGCCCGTTCGAGGGCTTCCCTCTCGAGGCGGGGAACAATTTGCTCGTAAGGCTTACTAAACACGGACGGCGCACCCTGAATCAGTTGTCTAATGAACTTCTACGCCATGCTACCGCAGCATTCTACACGCAGTTACGGGTTTACGTCATCATGCACACAGGGGAATCGCGTTTGGGATCGTCCCGCCCAGGCGGGATCAAAAACCATCTAATCCTGACCACGAACGCGGCGAGAGAGATGAAAAGTTCACGCTATGTTCACCCTCTCAGTGCTCAAATTTCCAAACGCGATTGCCCTGATCATGCACATGGCACATGCACCTTCCCTTACACCCGGCAGCATCATAAACAGGTCGAGCCATGAAAGCCAGCGTTTCTATGACCGCACTTTTTGACTACCTCAAGACCAATCCAGCCGCCGCAACCGCGGTCATCTCCGCATTCATTGCTTTGTGCGGCGTCGCGATTTCTGCGTTTGTGGCGTTCACGACGGGCCGCCGCTCCGTTTATATCTCGTCAGTTACCGCCGAGAGGTCAAAGTGGATCGAAAAGCTGCGTGCAAATATCGCGGATCTGATTGGGCTATGCTCCGCCATTCACATGTGCCGCATTTCTAACAAGACGCCCGAGGCGAAAAACCTCGAAAACGCTGACCGGCTTCATCAGGCGGATCGTTTCGCAGCACTCATTACGCAGCAGCTCAACCCGTCCGACAAAAGCGGCATTGATGAGAAACTTATCAAACACCTGAATTTTCTCGTTAAGGCGGCAGACCAAGAGAACGGTCAATACCGGACGGAAGAGCGCAAATTCATACGGCATTCACAGTTCATGCTCAAGAGGAATGGGAAAAGGTAAAGGCCGAGGCCCGAGGGTCGCTGATGTCTATGATGACCTTGAATTTTTGCAAGGTTTCCAGAAGAAATGAAGATTACAGGAAATTCTGCAGAGAGTTCTTGAACGAACACTCATAGAAACGGCATCATAGCGAAATTGGTGCCTAACGGGCAGGTATTGGCCGCACTTGGCAATCGGCGCCGCTTTCCCCCTTGGATTTGCAAGCTACGCTTTCTGCGCATAGCTACGCATGTGCAACGGGCCACGAGCGGCGGCTCACCGACCTCCATGTCACCGACAAGCGTCCGCGAAAACAGCCTAGGCGACCCTCACAGCCATCCTTTGGATTTGAACCCGGTCAGATCAACGCCGGGCGGTGCATACCATCCGCCTGCAGCGTATCTGGCACCGAGCTTTTGTGCGGCTTCCTTGTTACCGTAGGGAATACGCAGTGGCGTGTTGGCAGAGGTATCACGCTGCTCTGCTACCGGTGGGTACGTCGCATCCACCATAACCACACTGGCTTCGGGCTTCCTTGGCCGCTTGTTCGGCTTTGTGGATTTTATTGCTGCTGGTTTGGAATTCTTCGCAATCGTCTTGCGACGGCTCTTGGCAGGATTTGACCATTGGTTCTTGTCGATCCAGGCGGACATAGCGGCAGAATTGGCTTTAGCTTCGTCGGTTATCGCAACGCCTTTTTCCCGCGATATGCTTTCGGCGAATGACAATTGTGCCGGACTTGGGGGTCTTGCTCCAAGGCCGTCTCCTGTATTTTCTCCAGCGCCTAAAGTTTTCTTCGGGGCGTATTGCTCGAGGAACGCGCGGCAGACCGATCCCAATTTGGTATAGCCAGCTGGAGGCTTTATGCTCTTCTGAAGTGCGATACTGTCGGCAAAACGCTTCATCGCGGCTGTTGGCGGCCGTCCACCACTTCCGCGTTCAGATGCAAAACCGACCAAAGGCGATATACCGCCCGGCGGACCTTCCACGAGCTTGCCGATGATACGCTGGGCAACATCGCAAACAGCATCGATGGCGCCCACCATCTCCTGTTTACCGACGACGACATCGTCGAGCAGGCATTCGAGTTGCGCCGTCACGCCTGGGTCAACCAAGGCCGGATCAGCCTGTTGGAGAACAGCAAACAAACTCAATCCAGTTTCGGTGGGCACAATGTTCTTTCCCTGAACAACCAGAAACCCCTGCCGTTTCAACCCTCCGATGATCTCGGCGCGGGTCGCAGGGGTGCCGATGCCCTTGGCTTCCTTCAGCCTGTCGCGCAGAACCTCGTCCTCGACAAAGCGCCAAGCCTGCTGCATCGCTTCGATCAAAGTACCTTCGTTGTAGCGCGGCGGGGGCCGGGTTTCCTTGTCCTCGATGGCGGGATTCCGTAGCCGCGTGCTCTCGCCGTTTCGCATCAGTGGAAGCAACTGCGCGTCGTCACCCTTTTCGTCTGCGGGTTGCCATTCAGGAAATGCCGCGCGCCAACCGAGATCAATGTGTTGGCGGCCTGTCGCCTTGAACGAAAAGCCACCTACATCGAGCGTCGCGGTGGTCTGGCGATATCGGAAGTCCGGCATGACGGTGGCCAGATACGCCCGCGCGATCACGTCAAACAGTTTTTTCTCGTCGGTCGAAAGGCGCGGCCAGACCTCTGGCAAGTTCTTGATCGTGTTGACGTTGGGGATGACCGCGTGGTGACTGGCCCCCTCCAATCCTTTGTCATAGAAACTGCCACTCTTCCCCTTACGGATAATCGGCTCCGATGGGACGGGGATGGCGCAGAACGATTTCCCGACTTGCAGCCCAGCGACGACCTGCGGCACATCCGCAATCAGGTTTTCCGGCAGGTAACGCACTTCGGCACGCGGATAGGTGATGATCTTCTTGCCTTGGCCGTCATAAAGCTCCTGAGCGACCTCCAGAGTCTTCGCTGCGGCCCAACCGAAGCGGGACGCGCAGAGTTTCTGGAGGGACGGCAGATCATGCAGTTTTGGCGGTCCTTGACGCTTGTCCTCGACACGCACGTCAAGTGGGCCCTCGAAGTCATGGGCAGACGCGACCACGGCCTCTGCAACTTCTCGTTTGAGAATTCGATCCCGTGGTGCATGTCGCATCTTGAATTCACCGCCCTCGACCGCAGCGGTGGCGACAATCTCGAAATAGCTCGCGGGAACAAAATCGCGGATTTCCAACTCGCGCTTGCAGACGATTGCCAGCGTCGGAGTTTTTACACGTCCCACACCTATGACGCCCCGCGCGCCCTTGCCAAGGATAACGGTGGCGGTGCGGGTCAGGGACAGATTGTAGATCTGATCGGCCTGGCGGCGCGCAACGGCGGCGGCATAGAGCCGGGCGAATTCTGAATTGGGTTTTGCCCGATCGAACGACTGGCGTATGGTCTGAGCGTCTTGGGCTGTGAACAGCACACGCATAACCTGGCCGCGATACTTGTAATGTTCGAGGATCTCCTGGCCAATGAGCTGCCCTTCTCGATCACAATCGGTGGCAAGCCAGACCCGCTTGGCCGAGCGCAGCGCCTCACGAATGGCTTTGAGCTTGGCCGCCTTGTTACCGCCCTTTGCCGGTCGCGTGCCGTACAGCTCATCGGGGCGCAGCAGGACCGCGGACCAACGCTTCCATTCCGGCACCACATCTTCTGGTTCGAGCAAGTCGAACAAGTGCCCCTCGGCGGGCAGAACCATGCCATAGCGAGACCCGATTGCGGCGCGGACGTCTTTCGCCTGGCTGGTTTTTTCGGTAATGACGATCTGATCGGACATTAAGAGCTCGTTCGGAAAGACGCACTAAAGATTAGAACATATAGTGAACACAGAAAACTGACAACTGCTATTTCTTCAGGGCCGTGCAATTAGGCAAACCGGCGGCGCCCCGACAACAGAACTATCAGTGAAAAACAGGCGGTCGGCCCATAGGCAGTGTTTCCATCACCTGCGCGCGCGTCTTCTTGCAAGATTGGATGACGACGTTAATTTCGTGCTCTGCAATCCGGCTCATCTGCTGAAAATGCTTTATGGTCTCGGTGATGCTCGCGACACTCGCGGGCTGCGAAGCCAATTGTTCCGTCGCTGCAAAAATCGAGCGCATCTCGCCAAGAATGGCGACAGCTTTGTGTGCACTTTCCGGCAGGTCCAACTCATCTGTGTCACCGAATAACCCGTCAACAAAGCCTTCGATCTCCTCGCGTCGGACACGGGCAAATTTGGACAGAAATTCAAGGCTCGCAGGAGCCGTTGCGATGCGTGTAAGCTTGAATGGTTCGGTACGCTTCTGATGCGTACTAAGCGCATTCCACAGACCTTGAAACAGCACACCGAAGAACTCTTCGGCTTCAGATTTGCTGTCGAAGACCGGCAGTTCGTTGTTCCAGATGCGCTGTATCTCCTGCATCGGGGAGGCCGTCATGTCCGGCGTTGCGATATTGCCCATGAGCCGCGCGCGCAGTTGGTAAAAGGGCAGCGGGCAAGCATACTGTTCGAGCAGCGCTTTCATGGCGGCAACGCTGAACGACGACTTGTTGGACGGCTTCTTCATCATGTTATCCCTCCTCATTTAGAACGCTGAACTGATAGCCGCCCCAAGAAAGACCGGACATCGAGAACCGCACTATCCCGCCAAAGCCCAGAAACCGGACTTCCGGCCATGCTCGTGCCTCAGCCGGGCGACGTAGGTGGCGTGAGGCTCGAACGTCCTGTATTCTTCGATCCTTTCGGCCAGCCCCGCACATTCTGCTAGGTGCTGGGCGGCGTAGCCGTAACGCTTTGATCTGGCCTTCAACAGTGTGAAGTCGATCATAGCTCTCAAAGCCAACGTGGCGGCAAGTGGGTGGCGCTCCGAGAGCGCCTCAGCTGCGGGCACGAGAAACTCGTAATGGTCGCCGTTGATTTCGCTGTTGCGGTCAATCAGCAGCCGGGCGGCGCGGTCTGGCGACGGCCAGTCCAGGAAGAAGCCCAAGGCCGGCGTCACGCGCGGAAGCGCCGCGGCGTGGTCCATGGCCCGATCCTCGGCCTCAATATCCTCAAAATCGGGAAGCCGCTTTAGAAAATCGCGCAGATATTCAGAATTTAGAGTGCTCTCGAAACAGCTCCAACGGAAAGCCTGCGCCTCCTTCTTGCGATCAAGCGCCTCAAGCACCTCAAGTCGAGTGTCCTGCCACTCGCGCGGCACCCAGCGGTCGTTGTCAATATCAGCGCGTTCGATGAAACCGAGCGCGTCCCCTGCCCTGCCAGCGGCCAGCAGGCGCGCCGCTATTTCGGCGGCAATCTTTGGCACCTTCCGCGTTTTTGGGTCGTAATGGGCGATGAAGGCATCCACGTCGCCCATGGCATCGGCGATGTCCTTCAGCGCAATCTCCACCATGCTTTGCCGGGAGCGCTCTTCCATCTGATGCGCGTAGGTGGTCCCGCCACTGCCGTACCCCACTGCCTCCCACTCACCTTTCGGTGGCACGGGAACCGGCGTCGCTGCCATCGTCTCAATCCACTGCTTGAGATGCCCCAACCCAACTTCCCCAAGCGCGGGCGTCAGGATGGCGATCAATCCGTCGTACTGGCCGTAGCCATTGTCGCGCAGGTCATCAATTGCCATGTCAGCCAGTGCTTCCGGCGGCGTCCCGGCGGCAAGTGCGATCTCGCCCAGCAACACGCAGGCGTCGTGAAACACCCCGATGACGATGCCGCTGCTGTCATCGCAGCGCTCGAACAGCGGCGTTGCCACCTGCATGAAGCGCCAGGCCAGTGCCAGCGCCTCGGTTGGGTCGCCAGGGGCTATTTGCTCCTTAACCGCCCGGAGCTGGCTTTGCAGATCGGTGACAAGCGGCTTGCGGTTTTGCCAGTTCACAAAGCTGCGCGCTCGCGCAATGCTGCTCAGCCGTTTGGCAACTTCGCGCCCCGCCTCTTTCGGGCTTTGCGCCCCCGCCATCTCCAGCCGCAGCTGTCGCTTGGCCACCGCCGAGCCGGTGCTGATCTCGATCAGCAGGTTGGCAAGACGAGCGGCGCCCAGCGTCTCGAGGTTCTTCGCGTTCAGGGTCGTCTTTGATGCCATCGGGAATCCATCTTTAGCTCAATCGCACCTTAGCAGCGGTCAAAGATAAGCGAAATACCGTCACTGATTCGACACCAAGACCAGTATTACGTCAAAAAAAGAGACGTTGATCGGTCCTTCTGCTACGCAGATTTTTCTTTTATTATGCAATTTCAATGTGTTCGTTGACTGTGCGCAGATGATCCCCACTGTAGGGGCCAGCCACCATCATTGGGCAGGATCAACCATGCCCAAACTGACCAAACGCACCACCGACGCGACCGAACCGCAGGTGGTGGAGTTCTTCATCTGGGATGAAAGCATCCCCGACTTCGGGGTGCGCGTCATGCCAAGCGGGCGCAAAAGTTTCGTGGTGCAGTATCGCGCCGGGCGACGCCCGCGACGCATGAGCCTCGGGCCCAGCACGGTGCTGACCTGCGATCAGGCGCGCACGCGGGCGATTACGATCATCGCCGCCGTCAAGAATGGCGAGGATCCTGCAGCTGATCGGGCTGCCAAACGCAATGCCGCCACCGTCAGCGATCTGGCGGAGCACTTCGACAAGGAACACATCGCGGTGCGCCTGAAAGCCAGCACTGCGAAGGAATATCGGGGCAACCTCAGACGTTTCATCCTGCCTGCACTCGGCAGATTGGCCGTGCCGGAAATCACCCGCGCAGACGTGGCGAAATTCCATCACGATCTTCGACACATTCCCTATCAGGCAAACCGCTGCCTCGAGGTAGTTTCCAAGATGTTCGTGCTGGCGGAGATGTGGGGGCTGAGACCCGATGGATCGAATCCGCGCAAACACATCCGGAAATACCCGGAAGAAAAGCGCGAGCGGTTCCTTAGCGCTGCCGGGTTGCGCCGGATCGGCGAAGTGCTGCGGGAGATGGAAAGCGAGCGTGTGGAGTTGTCATCCGCCATCCTCGCCGCGCGCCTGCTAATCCTGAGCGGCTGCCGTCTCGGCGAAATCATGACGCTGAAATGGGATTACATCGACTTTGAGGAGCGCGCCCTGCGCCTGCCGGATTCAAAAACCGGCAAGAAGATCGTCCATATCGGCGCGCCAGCCATCGAATACCTGCGGGAAGCCCAGCGCATTGATAGCAACCCTTGGGTCATTACCGGTGTCACATCCCGGAAGGTAGTATGGCTGTTTCTTGAACAGCTCTGGCTTGAGTTTGTGCCAATCTTTCATGGCCTGCAAGGGCGACTTGCTGCCCAAGGCTGACTGCGGAAGCTGCTGGTTGTAGGGCCAGACATAGCGGTGCAGCGTCGTCTCCAGTTCCTCGCCAGATCGGAAGTGGTGGCTTTGCAGAACCTCCTCAATGCGACCGTTGAAACGTTCGACCATGCCGTTGGTTTGAGGCGACTTCGGCGGGGTCAGGCGATGTTCGATCTCCAAGGCTGCACAGAGCGTGTCGAACTCGTGCAAGCCTGTGGCCGCCCGCTTACGCAGGCCGAAGAGCCGATCCGTGAACTCCTTGCCCCTCGCCATTGTCTCTCGGACCAATGGCTTTCCAATGGCTCGATCCGTAAGAATGGTGCGGATACGGATTGG
>Ga0307933_1002157_pt1 | contig 13715 bp, 15 predicted proteins | sample OrgLakmetageno88_FD_201811 | JGI IMG/M metagenome (GOLD analysis project Ga0307933, IMG submission 201811) | Saline water microbial communities from Organic Lake, Antarctica - #88 | ecosystem: Environmental > Aquatic > Non-marine Saline and Alkaline > Saline | place: Antarctica: Organic Lake...
TCCTGCATAAGGTGAAATGTATTGTAGGGATGATGGATCAGATGCTCCAGCTAATACTATGGTTGTGTATTCCATTGCCCCAGCTTCTTCAAGTTTTTGGACAACACGCATTACTTTTGATTTTTTCTGACCAATAGCAACATACACACATTTCATGTTTTGACCCTTTTGATTAATAATAGTATCAATCGCCAGCGCAGTTTTACCTGTTTGGCGGTCACCAATGATTAATTCACGCTGACCTCTTCCTACGGGAACAAGAGCATCAATAACTTTGATACCTGTTTGCATAGGAACTGATACCGGTTCTCGTGTCATTACACCAGGCGCAACGCGTTCAATTAATTGTTCGGTATCTGTAGCAATATCTCCTTTACCATCAATAGGCTGTGCCAGTGGGTTTACTACACGTCCTATGATTGATTCTCCAACAGGAATAGAAAGGATTTTACCTGTCCTTTTTGCTTTGTCGCCCTCTTTGATAGAAAGGTAATTACCTAAAACGATAATACCAACGGTGTCTTCTTCGAGGTTAAGAGCTACGCCAAGAATTCCGTTTTCAAATTCAATCATTTCTGAAGCCTTACATTGACTCAGTCCTGATACACGCGCAATACCATCTCCGATAGTTTGCACAATTCCGTATTCAGCTATGTCAACGTCCGATTTAAAATTTAAAATCTGATTTTCAAGTTTTTTTACAAGTGATTCTGTATTCATACATTATTTTAGTCTATGACTTGATTAACATGTCTTTTAATCGAGTAATTTGGTTTTGTAGACTTCCGTCATACAAATATCCAGCATACGATGCCGAGAACCCACCAATTATCGTTTCGTCAACATGTTGTGCTACTTGTGCATTTTCTGCAGATGTAACCAATTGAATATGTTGTACGTCTGCTTCAGATAATTCATATTTTGAGTAAATACGAAGAATTTCTGATTCATTTAGGCGCGAAGTAATACGATGTATATTATCAATTATTTGCGGTAATAAACCTTCCAAGTTATTACTCTTTAGATAATTAATAAATGCGTTAATATTATTTTCGCTGTCAGGTTGAGTAGCAATTTTCAGCACTGTTTGTGCGAGTGTTCGTGAATCTACCATACCTTACTTTTGTTTACTGAGTATTTCTAAGGCTCGCTTTGAAAGCTCTGAATTTTTTGATTCAGTTACCTGTTCATCAAGAATTTTTGAGACACCCAAGACAACAAGTCCAGCTGTTTTTTCAAATAATTCTTTTTCCATCTGAACTCTGTCTTTCGTTATTTGTACGTGAGCTTTTTCTACAATAGCGTCCGCCTCTTTGGAGGCTTTATCTTTTGCATGAGCAATGTGATCATCAGCGTTTTCTTTTGCGTCTGCCATAATTTGATTTGCTTGACTTCGTGCTGCTTTTATTTTTTCTTCTGCTTTTTGTTGTGCCACAAGAAGTTCAGTTTCTGATTGTTGTGCTTGATCGATACCTGCTTGAATTTTTTCTTTTCTTTCGGTAATTATTTTTCCAACTGGTCCAAAAACCCATTTCTTGAGAATCCAAAAAATAATCAAGAAATTAATAAAGTTTGCTAATGCAATCTGCCAATCAAATCCAATATTATTAAGTACTTCCATCATGATAATGGTTTGATATATATTATACGTTTAATGATGTTTAATTAGATTAGGAAAAATGCTACGAGTGCATAGATAGCTGTTGACTCTACAAGAGCTACTCCAACGATCATTTTTGTAAAAATATCTCCTGATGCTTCGGGATTTCGACCCATAGCTTCGAGGGCTTTACCTACGAGGTATCCCTGCCCGATTGCTGAACCGAACATTGATAATGTTGCGAGTCCTTTTGCAATTAATTGTGCTGATTCTTGTTCCATATTTTTTTTAAATTTATAGTGTAATTAATTCTTTACTTTATTCGTAACTGGTTTAAGTGACAGTGTATAATACACTGCGACAAGCGATGCGAATACCATCCCTTGTAAAATTCCTGTGAACGCACTCATAAAGGTCCAAACCGCAGGTAATCCATAAGCAAAGGCTCCCATAATAATAATGGCTAATACTTGCCCTGCATAGATATTTCCAAATAAACGGAATGAGAGTGAAACGACTTTTGCAACTTCTCCGATAATATCAAGAAGTCCAACAAAAAGCTCCACAAGACCTATAAACCCATCCATAACACTTTTCTTGAAACCATTGATAACTCCTTTAATATTAAAGAAATTACCAAGATATCCAATAAATCCATATTCTCGTAGAGAAATAATATTCAAAGCAACAACCGAAGCTAATGAGACACCAAATGCCGTATTAAAATCAGAAGTTGGAGCCCTGAATAAAGCAACTCCATTATAGGTAATATCAGTAAGCCCTGGAACAATTCCAATAACGTTTGCAACGGCAAAATATACCATAATTGCGGCGATTACTGGAAAAATCTTTTTTGCATGATGTTCATTTCCTGCGATCTGAGTAATCAAACCTACCATTGATTCATATACCATTTCGATCATAGATTGAAATGATGTCGGCACAAGGGTAAATTTTCTGATGACAAAGACTCCCAGCGCGAGAAACAAAACAGCAATAAATAAGATCATTAATGTTGAATTTGCAATACCAAAATTTCCTATAGAAAATATGATGTCAGGTTGAATTGGCGTTAATGTTCTTTCAAATCCTAAATTCATATTAAATAACTGAATTAGCATCTTTCCCCTTGGATGATTCCAAGGTCTTTTGATGCGCATCTTGACTACGAAGTTTCTTGATACGCACATCTAATGCACGTACTTCGGCTGACATCTTGCGATATAACCAAATAACTCCTGACCAAGAAAGAATAAAAGCTATGGGAAGCGTAATGAAATAATTAATATTCCATACACGATTCGAAACAACGACAAGTGCTGCAGGTATCAAAAAAATCACTGCGATTTTTACTCCCAATGGAATTATTTTCCCCGCATATGCATTTCGTTGTTTCAATAAATTCTCAAGCTCCATAATAAAAATATGACACCGAAAAACAATGTCGGGCACAGTATAACATTATCGATTGTATGAGCAAGAAGAAAATAATACAGATATGTATTCAGTGTATGTAAAAATTAATTTGCCTTGTATTTTTCTTTTTTCTAAAAGAAAAATTTATCCTAACAATGTCTCATATCAAAAATAAGACTTGCAGGAACGAACAAGTTTTGATACATTTACCTTGTTAGGGAAACAAACAAGTCTTTAATAAGATAATACAATCGTACCTTTAGTGCGCGTGTAGCTCAGGTGGTTAGAGCGCGTCACTGATAATGACGAGGTCCTAGGTTCAAGTCCTAGCACGCGCACCAAGAATATGATTTATATAGTTTCCCTATACAAAAAACCAAAACAATTCTGTTTTGGTTTTTATTTGCGTTTTGACCCTAAACAGATAATAGATTCCACCAAGGAATATTCTCGGTTAGGATTACTATTTTGATTTTATATTCTCAAATAATTCAGGAAATGTGTCGTCAAGAAAATGACCGCGACCCTCAAAAACATGAAAATGTGAACTTGGGATTTGTGCATGATATTTTTCAGATTCTGATATTGGTACAACTGTATCGTTTTTTGAATGATAGATATAAATTTCTGGAATTTTGTTTTCTAAAAATTTTCCCGGGAAATTAGAAATTTTAAAATCGTCTTCAAAAGCGCTATAACTAGGTGCAACTAGGTGCAACTGCTTGATTTTTAAGTTAATATTTTCTTCTGCCAAGTATTTTGCTAGGAAATTACCACCCAGAGAATGCCCTACTAAAACAATATCGTCATCCATAAACTCTATATGTCGCTCAAACCAAATTTTCCACTCATTATAATGTGCGTTTTGCTTGCAAGGCATATCTAATCTTATTATCTGAAAAATATTTTCAGAAAGAAATTCTGGATAATTATAGTGCCAACGTTTTGTTTTAAATGTAGATGAAATATTAACTTTTTTATTCATTAAATCATTAATATAGTCTTCATATGTATTCCAAGGTGATCCTCCATGAATATGTACAACTTGTTGTTTATTCTTCATATAATTATTATAACAAAAAAAGGAAGATTATTCTTCGCTTTCTAGTTCATCTTGTTTTTCACGTAATTTCTTTTGAATACGCTGGAAATCACCGCCGAAAATTCCTTCTATATTTGACCATGATTCTTTGACTCGATGGTCGGTAATTCTGTCTTGAGGGAAATTATAGGTTCTAATCTTTTCTGATCGATCTCCTGTTCCAATTTGTTTTTTGCGTTTATCGGCATATTTTGAATGTTCTTCCTCATCTTTTAGTTGTTGAAGTTTTGATTTTAAAATAGAAAGAGCATTTTCACGGTTTTTCAATTGAGTTCGCTGGGCGGTTGAACGAACATCAATTCCTGTTGGTTTATGTATTACCCGAACCGCTGATTCAACCTTGTTAACGCTTTGACCTCCTGCACCACCGGAACGAGATGTTTCAAACTCTAGATCAGCATCATTTAACACAATCGTTGTTCTCTTGAACAAAGGCATAATGGCAACAGAAATAGTTGAGGTATGAATGCGGCCTTGTTTTTCCGTTGCAGGAATACGTTGAACACGATGAACACCTGTTTCCCATTGAAGTTTCTCGTATGCACCTTCTCCTTTGATTTCGTAGGAGGCTTCTTTATATCCTCCAATATCATTAGATGATACGTCTACGACACTCCATATGTAACCTTGTGATTCTGCATAGCGTTGGTACATATCAACCATTTCTTTGGCAAACAATGAGGCCTCGTCACCTCCTGCGCCTGCACGGATCTCCACAACAATCTCATTAGGTGATTCTTTGTCGGCAGCTTCTTCTTTGGTGATAATATCATTCGCCTGAGAAATAAAAGCATTCATTTGTTTAATAATGCTATTGATTTCTTCCTTGGCTAGCTCTGCCATTTCTGGATCCTCTGCCATTTCTTTTGTTTCATCAAGTTTCCATCCCATTTCTACTATTTGTACAGCAAAATAATGAGTACTGGGACTTGCTTTGATTTTTTCAATATCGTGTTCTAGAATTTCCATAGATAAAAATATCATAACAAAAATTTGAAATAAAGCATCACATCGCAATAATTATGTAATAAAAAACTACCTATTTATTGTTTTGGTAGTTTTCTAGTAAAATATCAAAGTTTGGTATTTCTATTTTTGCGTCATAATTTTTTTGAACATGGTTAGCAGCATGCATGATGCGTCTTTTACATTGTTCTATATCAAATGATAATTGGTTATGTAACTCAAAGTCATATTTATCACTTTTAAAATTTTTATGATCGACCTGAATAAGGTATTGATCATAGAGACTATACATTCTCTCAGCTTCTAGAACAACAATTTCTCTATAGTTCTCCAGAGCCTGTTCTTTTTCTCGTTCAGTGTATTGATGTTCGCTGCTTGTACTTTTTTTGATTTCTGGTGTATCCATTGCAATATTATTGTAACATACTTTTAAAAAATGTAATAAAAAAATACGTGACGTATCTTTTTATTTGTTGTGTTTTATATAAACACACAAGAATATATTTATTTACCTGCTTTTTCTAAACGTTTTCTAAACTTCTCTGCGCGTCCAGCTGTATCTAAGCGTTTTTCAGTTCCTGTATAAAACGGATGTGAAGCAGATGAAATCTCAATTTTAACAAGCGGATATTCTTTACCGTCTGTCCATGTAGCTGTTTCTTGTGAATTAATAGTTGATGAAATAAGGAATTGTTCCTCACTGGCGTTATCGTGAAAGATAACTTTTCGGTATTCTTTTGAATGAATGTCTTTCTTCATAATGAATAGATACTAACACACAGGTTCAATATTACAAGTAATTGTGTGTTTGTTTTTTATTTTACGCAATCAGATCAATATTGGCTTGAATATTTATTGCTCGACCCATTACACCATTACCATAAAAAGCATTACGTACATTAGGGTCACTGCATCCTCGACCTGAATAATATTTACAGGCAGCATCTCGTTCTGCAGCATACGTTTGTGATTGAGCTCCAAGGTTTGATAGATATAATGCCGTTGCATGAATAGCATGCCGTGCATTCCATGGATCAGGCGTTGTAACACCTACTGAAGCTGCGATACGTGATTCATAATCTTTCCATGTAGCAGGAATAAACTGAGAAGGTCCCATTGCACCACCCCAGCCCATACCACCTATTGGACATGATAATGGTGTCCCAACCAAGGGTCGATTTAATTTTTGCATAAGCTCCTGGAAAATACTTTGATCATCACGCCATGAACATGGCGATGCTGCTCCACTACAGGATCTACCGTTTGCGACAAAGTTTCCATATCGCAATGGCCCAGGCATAATTTCAGTCCAAATAGGTTCATTATTATTTCGGTTACAGGTACCAACATTTTTACCGAGGTTAGATTCTTGTTCCAAAATTGCCAAAATAAATGCTGGACGAATACCTGTCTTTCCACCAGCTTCTTTTGCGTAGGCATAAGCATCACCAAAAGAAATTCCTCCTCCTGCAAGATCACGCAATTCAAAAAGTTTATTTCTAATTGAAGCTGCTTCTTTTTCTCGTTCTTGTTTCAAGGTTGCCAGTGAAGCTTCTTTTTGTTGACTAACATCAAGAGCTTGATCACGTTCTTTTTTTTGTGATTCAATTTTTTGTTGCTCTACCTGCAAGAAATATTTAGCTTCATCTTCTTGTTGCTGTTTTTCCTCTAAGGAAATTTTTTCTCCAAAAATTTCACTTTTTAAAGTATCTATAATTTCAAATGAATTTGATAGAGAATTTTGTACATATGAAAATGCAGGAGCATCTTCATAAAAGTCTGAAATATTTTTATTGCTGAGAATCACCTCAAGTAAGGTTGCATCACCTAATTCATATCTTTTTCGTATAATTTTTTCTAACGATTCTTTTTCTCGTCGTAATCTATTATTTAGATCATCGAGACTTTGTTCTTTATCAGTAATATCTGTTTTTATATTCTGAATAAGACTATTTTTTCGTTGTATTTCTGCTCCTGTTTTACGAATCTCCCCTGTTAATTTATTTATTTCTTGACCAAGTTCCGCCTGATTAGTATCTTCAAGATTAATACCGCCCTGAAGAATATTAATCTCTTTTGATAGATCAGAAAGTCGTTTTCTACAACTTGCCTCATTTTCCTGTTGATTACATTTATTTATATCAAACTGTGCTAGTGCTGGATTTGAATAAAATGCATATAAAATAAAAGCTATCGTAATGGTGCTTAGTAATATTTTTTGTTTCATTCCAACATTATAGCAAAAAAAATACGAGACTCCAGCACCTAGAGAAAAATAAAGACTTGCATAAAGAGTGATTGTAGTTATAATTCTCTGTATTATGACTGAACTAAAATTAACGAAACGAGATCCAGAAAAGGAATCTGCTGAATCACTACGATCTCAAGGAAACGTCCCAGCAATATGTTACGGAGGAGGTTTCGACAATACAACGATATATGTCAACGATATAGACTTTAGAAAGGTATACCGAAAAGTTGGTACATCAGGACTTATTACCACATCAGGTGATATCTCAGGAGAGCAATGTCTTGTACAAGATATGCAGGTGCATGTTGTTTCAGGGGATTTATTACATATTGACTTTAAAATGGTAGCCAAAGGTGAAACAACAGAGGTAACGGTTCCAATTGAGGTATCAGGTGAACCATCAGCTGTTTCAGATAATACTGGTGCCATCTATATTGCAAACTCAGAGATTGTTATCGAAACAATACCAAGTAAAATACCTGAATCAATAAAAATTGATATTTCAGATATGAAAATGGGAGATACGGTACGAGTATCTGACCTGAATTTAGGAAAAGATGTAGTGGCTGTTGACGATGCAGATATGCTTGTTGTGAGTCTCTCTGGTATCAAAGAAAATGAAGAGGAAGAAGATGTCTCAACAGAAGAAGTATCAATGGAACCAGAACTCGTAAGCCAAAAAGGTAAAAAAGAAGAAGTTGAATAAAAAAAACACCAAAAGGTGTTTTTTTTATTATTCATTTATATATTTAAATATAATTTCTCTATTTCTCTATTTCTCTATTTCTCTATCTAATCTCACAGTTCATTTGAGAAAGTTTATGCTCTACCAATGACATACATTGACCAACCTCTTGATCTGTTAGAGTCTTATCATCAGATTGAAAAATTAAAGAAAATCCATATGAGGTCCTACCTTCTTTGTGAAATAGATCAAAGGTAAATATTTTCCGTAGATATTTTATACCCACTGAATTAATAATTAATCTGAGTGAATCTTCTGAAACATCTTGAGGCGCCCAAAATGAGATGTCACGAGTCACATAAGGGAAAGCCGACACAGAATGAAATTGTGCGCAATCGCCATAACTATCGATATTAAATATATCCTGATAACTGACTATTTCTTGGCTACATTGTGAAATATCAAAATTAATAGAATTCTCTTGATAGATGACATTCAAATCTATATTAAATTCACTACCAATATCATTAACAAGAGACTCTAGTTGATCTCGCTCTGTTCCGTATTTTTTATTTGCTTTTTTATTCTTATTTAAAATAGCAATGCAACAAATATCAGATTCACCTTCCTTTTGATAAGTACGTCCAATTTCAAAAATAGCAACTCTATCAATTCCTAAAAAATCAAAGTTGTTAGAGTTTTTTTCTAAAGAATTAAGCAACTCTTTATGTAAATTATTTCGTAATGCAGACTTATTCGATGCCAAAGGATTCTGTAATTGCACCTCTCCTTTTTTTACAAAATTATAATTCTTTAGTTCACTTATACCTTTATTGATAAAAATATTCTTTAATTTATTTTCAATATACGTTCCCTGATTAATTCGTGGTTGAAAAATAAATTCATCAATATCTTTTGATGGAATATTATAATAACCATAAATTCTTCCAATTTCCTCTATAATATCGACAGGAACCCTGAGGTCTAAACGAATTAATGGAATAGAGATAACATAGTCATGTCCTGTTCTATGATACTGATAATCCATCCTTAAAAGGATATTCTCAACTTCGGAAATATCCATAGATACACCGAGCAATCTATTAATATGTCGGTGACTAACGGTAATGATATGTTTTTTTTCTTTTTTCAAATAAATATCAGTAATCGTTCCTATTGATTCCATATTAGTAATATCATTGATTACCCGAGAAATATAATCCATTGCACCAGAGGCAATTTCTGAACTGATTTGATTTTCAAATCTCTTTGAAGAGTCAGTCAGTATTTTTATACGGCGTGATGTATTTCGTATCGTTAAGGGATTAAAATTAGCAACTTCAATGATAATATTTTTTGTATCATGTGTTACTGCTGCCTTGATACCACCTTTGATTCCCGCAATTGCCAAAATACCTTCATCATCAGCAATAACGACATCTTCTATCTCGAGTTCGATTTGTTGACCACCGAGCACTGTTATTGTTTCACCTTTTATTGCATTACGAATCGTGATCTCGCCGACTACTTTGTCAGCATCAAATGCATGTATTGGATTTCCGGTATCAAACATTACATAATTAGTCGCATCAACAATATTATTAATGGTTTTTTGACCAATTGATTTCATATATTCCTGTAACCATGTGGGAGAATTCTCAATAGTAACACCACTGATGATACGTGCCATATATCGATGGCAATCGTTTGAATTCTCGATAGTTACGTTGATTAATTTTTGATCACATTCGATAGTATTATCATAACGATTCCTATCTTCAATAAGAGAATAACCAGTCAAAATACTATATTCACGTGCAATTCCGTTATGAGAAAGGCAGTCATGGGCGCGATTAGGAAGAACATCAATATCTATAATTTGATCGTTATCAGTATCTTGAATTCCTTCCAATTCAAAAGAATGCATCATCAATGTTTCAGCAATATTTTGAGCACTTGGTAATTCTTTTTTAAAATAAGTCTGTAGCCAGTTTCGTGAAATTAACATATTAATTCTCAGTAGTATTATCTATATAAATAGCATCATGTAGTTTAAGGTCACCTTGATACATAAGTCGGATATCTTCGATACCATATTTCATCATAGTCAATCGATCGACACCAACACCAAAAGCGAATCCTGAGTATTTTTCAGGGTCTATTCCTACGTTACGTAGTACATTAGGGTGAACCATGCCAGCGCCTAAAACTTCCATCCACGTATCACCGAATTTTAAGTCAATTTCAATACCTGGCTCGACAAAAGGAAAATATCCAGGTCGAAAACGAAATTCAATTTTTTTACCATAGAAACTATTAAGAAATTTTTCTAAAGTACCCTTTAAATGAGCCATTGAAATTCCTTCTCCTACAACCAATCCTTCAAGTTGATAAAATTGAGCTTCGTGAGTTTTATCAGTGGCTTCTTGTCTAAAAACTTTTCCTGGTGAAATAACTTTGAACGGAAACGATCTTTTTGTTTTAACAAATTCTTCCATGAAACGAATTTGTACTGATGAAGTATGTGTTCGCAAAACCTTATTATCATTTTTTATAAAAAATGTATCCTGCATATCACGTGCTGGATGGTTTTTAGGTATATTTAATGCATCAAAATTATGCCATTGATCTTCAATATGAGGTCCATCAGCAATTTCGAATCCCATTTTTACAAAAATTCTATTAATAACTTGTATTGTCTGTGATAATGGATGTAATTTTCCTTTTTCATTCATGATAATATTCTACCTTAAATGATTTGTTTGTTAAATTAAAAAACATAAATCATTCACATAAAAAAGGAATCGTCATAACAAAACAAAAACCTTCTAGAGGTTTTTTATCTGGTACTTTATTTCATACTATCAATAAATAATTCAGTAAGTATCTTAGGATTTCCTGAACCTTTTGTTTCTTTCATCGCCATTCCTACAAAAAATTTCATCAGGGTTTCTTTACCCGCTATGAATTCTTGAACTTGATCTGGGTTATCTGCAATTATTTTTTTAACGACAGCCTTTAGAGCTTCGGGATCATTATCTTGTTTTAAGCCCATACTTTTTGCAAGCAGTTCTGGCTCTGAATGAGTGATAATCATTCTCGCCAATATGTCTTTTGCACCACGTGAACCTAATTCACCTTTATTAATCATTTTTATTAATTTTGCAAAATTCCCTGAACTCAATTCATCCCATATATTTTTTTCATAATTTTGAAATTCATCAGATTTCAAAATTCCGATAATATCAGAAGTTATGTAATTTGATGCTGATTGAATTAATTCGTGATCACCTTCAAGATGAAAAGCTACATTTTCAAAAAAATATGCCATCCAAGGTGTCTGAATATATGATTCAATGTTCTCAGATTTAATTTCGTAATCTTTGATAAAACGAATTCTTTTTGCTTCGGGAAGTTCGGGAAGTTCTGACTGCAGTTCTTCTAAATTAAAAATATCATGCAAGTATAGTTTAGGAAGGTCAGGTTCAGGGAAATAACGATAATCTTTTGCATTTTCCTTTGATCGTTGAGAAAAGGTAATTCCTTTTTGATCATCCCAACCTCGTGTTTCCTGAGTAAGTATTTCACCATTTTCTAATGCTTGTATTTGACGTTGTATTTCAAAATCTACAGCCTTACCAGCAGATGAAATTGAGCCTATATTTTTTACTTCAACCTTTGTTCCCAAGGTACTGGTTTTGGAAACTGAAATATTTACTTCTACTCTCATTTCTCCTTTTTCGATGTTTGCATCTCCAGCCTCCAAATATCGCAATAGCAACTGCAGCTCGCGAGCAAAATTCATAACATCTTGGGCGCTATGTAACACCGGTTCGGTTACCAACTCCATCAATGGCGCACCAGCACGATTGTAGTCAACCAAAGAATGATCGTTAAAATGTTTTGATGTCGCTGTATCTTCCTCAAGATGAATCTGAGTCAATGCAAACCCAGCCAACGTACCACCTGTAACAATAGGATATTTATGTTGGGAGATTTGGTATCCCTTTGGAATATCTGGATAAAAATAATTCTTTCTATCGAACTCTGTAAAATTAGCAATAGTACCCTTTACCGCTAGTCCAATACGAACCATGTGTTCAAGGGCTTGTTTATTAATTGTTGGTAAGGTACCAGGATGAGCCATATCAACAGGTGAAATATTCTGATTAGGTCCTGCATGATGTGGATCATTCAGTGACATCGAAAACATTTTTGTTTTTGTTTTCAGATGTGCATGAATCTCTAGTCCAATAGTTGGTGTATATTTTTTCATACTATTAATCATATAGGAAAGAGTCTCTAAATTCAATCTATCATAGGAAATATACTATGAGAAAAAAGAAACAACCTATTCTTCAATGAGGTTGTTTGTGTTTGATTCTAGATATTGAGTTAAAATATCCTTGAAATTTTTAATACTCTCTTCATCATAGGCTGTTATCGTGTAGACACGTGTATGTCCTGCATATTCCTTAAACTCCTTGATCAGTTTCTCTGTATCGTTTTTATCCAGTAAATCATTTTTAGAAAGTAAAATTATTTCTTCTTTTTCATCAAGACCTTCTCCATACTCATCAATCTCTTTTCGAATTATTTTGTAGTCTTGGATTGGATTCTCTGAATCTAAACCAACCAAATGAACTAATGTTTTTGTACGACGAATATGTCTTAGGAATTTGTGCCCAAGACCTTTTCCTAAAGATGCTCCTTCTATAATTCCAGGAATATCTGCTAGAATATATCCATGCATAGCTCCTAAATGAGGATCTAAGGTTGTAAAATGATATGCGCCGACTTTTGATTTTGCATTAGTTAACGCATTTAACAACGTCGATTTCCCTGCGCTTGGTAATCCGACAAAACCAGCATCAGCAAATAGACGTAGCTCAACATCAAATTCAGATCCTTCTCCAGGCGTACCCGGAGTCCATTCCATTGGAGTCGTATTGGTAGATGACTTAAAATGTTCATTACCCAATCCACCTCTTCCCCCTGAAAGGATTTTAATTGAATCACCTAATTCAGCAATCTCAAATTCTTCTTTGGTTTCAATATTTGTTAATACTGTTCCACGTGGAAATTTTAAAATGAGATCTTGCCCATTCTTACCTTCGCAACCCATTTTACCACCTTTATCACCAGATTCTGCTGCAAATTTTTTCGTGTGTGTGTAATAATCAAGGTAGGCCAAGTCAGCAACAGCTTCTGCGTAAACATCTCCACCTTCCCCACCATTTCCACCTCCTGGGCCATTCATCGGTCGATATTTTTCACGGCGCCAACTGACGATCCCGTCACCACCATCTCCCGCCTTGATATGTAATTGAACTTCATCTATAAGTGCCATAATAGTATCAGTCTATGCACCAGAGATTATTTTGCAAGAAAAAATACCTTTTAGGTATTATTTTGTATCAAGAGCAAGTCTTGCTAATGCATGAGCGCCTTCTTTTGAACCAGCAACAGCCATCCATAATGCGTTATGACAAAATAGTGCGTCACTCACTCCTGTTGCCTTTACAAGATCATCTCCTCGTTTTCCTCCCCAATGTGCAGGTAAGGACTTTCTATTTTCAAAAGAACACGCTTCCTTACGCATTGCCAAGGCTTTCCAATTAGTATTACTACGGCAAACAATAAACATTACTTCTTTGTGTTTGTCTAGAACTCTAATTAATGAACCAACAGTTAC
>Ga0307933_1002160_pt1 | contig 13710 bp, 9 predicted proteins | sample OrgLakmetageno88_FD_201811 | JGI IMG/M metagenome (GOLD analysis project Ga0307933, IMG submission 201811) | Saline water microbial communities from Organic Lake, Antarctica - #88 | ecosystem: Environmental > Aquatic > Non-marine Saline and Alkaline > Saline | place: Antarctica: Organic Lake...
TGATGCCTTGCAAAAGGATGGTTTGCCCACGGACAAGGCTCTGCGCAAGTGGGTGCGAGCCTACGTGTCTTCTTTCAATCTCAAAAAGGTCACTCTCAAGCACGCCATTGCCACGGCCAGTGACAAGTTTGGCGTGGATCTTACACCCAAAAAGAGTCTCCTCAAAACCATTCTCAAGAATGAAATGTAGATGGCAGGAACGCGGCGCGGGCGATTGAGAGAATCAGTATAAGGGGGAAGCGGTAGTGAAGCGAGTGTGTGAAGCCACGTTGTCAGCATAGTAGTATTAGTCTACTAATAGGTAAAAGCAGGTATTCTACCAATAACTAGCTATGCTTACAGTGGTTGGATTGAATTGCCTACGTACTGTACATGTTGGGTCTATCTGTCTGTCTCTTTGTTATTAAAAGTCCAGGTCGTCCAAGATAAAGGCCGGCTTTTCCTTGAGCGAGACTGGTTGCTCGACTTGCTTGGAAGTACTAGTAGTAGATGCCGTTGTCAAGACGACATTCTCTTGATCGGGAAGCATGCCCGGAACGCTCTCGAAATCTACCTTGCTGCCCGCTTGCACGATAATTCCGGCCGCATTGACTACAACGTAAAATGGTACAGAGGCAAACCCAAACATCTTCTTGCACGTTTCCTTATCTTGCTGCTCCATAAAGTAGTGATGCACATTTTGCCATTTTGGTTCCGCAGATTTGTCAATAATCTCCCGTGCCCCGTCGGCCTTGTCGCAGCAGACGGAAAGGAATTGCACGTTGGCGTAGCGATCGTTTGCTGCCAGTGCATCGAGCTTGTCGAGGGCGGCTGGGCACCGGACACAACGCGTCGTCCAAAAGTCTGTCATGGTACCAGTAGTAAAAACAAGGTTGAGCAAGAAATGCACAACAGGGAGCTCCTGGAGAGTCTGTGGCTACGACCGCTTGGGGAATCTGACCAACCGATGCGTTCCCAACACCCGTCACTGTCACGGTTGCTACAATAAGGCAAAAATACGTACCAATCACCGTATTCTTTCCTCGCAAAACGTCCGTCGTGGTTAGATCTTGGGCCGTCTCGAGACAAAGAATCGGCAAAACTGGGAATGTCGTTACAGTAGGAGCCGTCATGGTGCTTGTTTGTTTGTGTGTGTGTGAACAACGGGGTGGTGGTAGCAGTTAATGTACAGGTAGAGCCGATCGTCTCGTCATTGTGAAGGACTTTTTTCAAAGCTAAAAAAGAGCATTTTCGAAGGGGAAACGAGAAACGCGGCAAACGCGAGCGCGCCTTTGCGAGCTCGCGGACGTGATTGATTGAGGTATCTTTTTGGTTTCTCAGTTCAACCGAGTCACAATATTTCACAATAAGAACCAATCACCATGATGATGATGAAAATCTCCTCCTCTGCCATTCTGTTACTAGCCCTGGTAGTGGCAACTACCACCAACGGCTTTAGTCCTTTAGTAGGCAGTGCAAGACCACAAAACGTTTGCGTGTCGCTCGCTGCCGAGCCACCACAACAACCGTCGTCGAGCGTGGGAGCTGGCTTAACGAGATTCTTTGGCGTCGTGGCGGCCGCTTCGGTGCTTGCTTGGGCACCACTGCCGACCCCAGCTGTCGCAGAAATTGCCACTGGTAAGATTTTTTTGAAGCAAAGCCGGTGGTAGTGCTCTTGTCGAAACAACACCACACGCGCCAAAAACAGACTCTAATGTAATGCGTATATACCCCTCGTCCATCTCTTGCTTTACAGCACCCTTTAGTTCTTCTTCGGTGCAGGTGGCCGAGACCATCAGAACGCTCGACATGACCATGCCGACATATGGAGACTTGAAAGATCCAAAATCGAGTGCCGAGAACGTGCCCAGTTTGACCGTTGCTCCACCTCCCAAGCCGGCCAAGGTAGCCAGCAGCAGGGCTGCTGTTGCTGTTGTCGAACAAAGTGTTGGTGACGGTGAGCCTACTAGTAATTTTGCTTCGGCTTTTTTGCCGTCCATGAACAAAAAAGGTCCCAGAAAAGTCGGGACTGCTGCAGCAACACCCCAAAAGGTGTCGGCGTCCGCGTCGTATGACTTTAATAGTAATTGACTAGTAGAGCAGCACTATTTGAGCTACTCTAGACAGTATTAGGCCTGTGGGAATCATAGAGAACATGTTGCAGGCGTGGCTGACTAAACTACTAAAGAGCTGCGATAAAACGTGAATTATTGGGAAAGAGTAACGTCGTTCGGACGTCTCTGCTTACCCGTTGTTTAGTCGAAATCAAAGTTTATCGATGAATAATTTGAATTTTGTCACTGTCTGCTTCGATCACAGCTGGCGTTTATCCAGGTCGAACGCTAGCATCAAGATGCTGAACCAATCGGAGAAATGCGTATACTTTTCGAGCAGAGATTCGACTCCAAAACGTTTGTCAAGTAAAGGACGAACATCATCAACAGTTTCAAGTGTAGAGAGAAAATCTGTCAAGGATTTGAGGGACTCGTCGCTGGCGTCGCCTCCAAAATCACGAATAGGAATTCCATTGCTCGGATTGGCGCGAAAGGAAACAACGTTATTGTCAACCAAAACCATTTTGCACAATGAATCGCTAATTACCAATGCCCCCAAGTCTTTGGTGTATATATCATCTTTACCAGACGACAGCTTCGTACAGTGCTGACGGTACCAGCGACCCGCAAACGGCAAGCCAACGACCTTGACCAAAGCATCCAGAATAAAATCTGCGTATCCACTTTCGGACGCTGTAAAGACGTGCGTTTCGTAGCGAGCCATGGTTGTGCGTAAAATTTCCACCAAGCCAGGACGAAGCAATATCACTGGGCCCAAAATTTCCTCACCGTTACTACCGTCAAGGCTTTTCCCGACCGGAACTGTGTGCACGAGGCAGTCGTCGAGGTCTAAGACGACAATTAAGTCAGAAGAGAAGTGAGGCTGCTGCCCAAACGTGACGAGAGTAGGTGTACTCGTACTTTGGTTGAAGCACTCGTCAAGGTTCAACGCATCAATCCAGCCCGACTTGACGCAAAACTTTTGGAGGAGCGATTTTATTTCGGCGGCCCCTCCTGCCTCATCTTCTTTGAGAGTTGGTAAGTTTTGGTTCGAATCGTCGGTTCCCATTGAGTCTGTTACTTCTTGTTACAGTCTCTTCTAAAAATTGTGGGTTGTTGAGGCATGCATGAATTATTCCTCCATTCGTAACCTATTGAAAACAATCAATCCATCCAAAAAGCTCAATTAATCAAAAAAAAATCCAGGCACGGTCAAGGTGCTTCGACTATTCGTAGTACTGGTAGTGGGTACAACAGAGGTGCTGAGGTCTGCGTAGAATGAATCCGGGGTACTGACCTCAGGTCTCTGTTGAAGAGCAGCATTAGCATTGTTAGCAGCAAAAACGACGTGAGGAAGCGGCACCAGTTTTTTTCAAATAAACGCAGCTCTCAGCAGTCTCGCAATCGAACAAACAAAATGCCATCATCCGTGTGCTGATGTTTTTTTCAACTCTTGTTGTCGTCTTTTTGTAATACTGTAGTGAGAGATTCGTAGCCCCTGTGATGCGGAATTATTGTGTTGGTGCTGGGCGTCAGTTCCGTCGCAGCGACGCTTATTGTCATTGTTGCAAACGGTGGCGCGTGGATCAACAACATCAGCCGTCGTCGTCACCTAGACTACCGTACCACCTCGTGCTGTTGTCGTTTTTATATACGTAGTTTGCCTGGAAAGGGCTCTGCTGGACGGAATGATGCAACAATGACATCAAGAAGAGTATAGTGGTCTCGCGCTCTTTCTCATTCCAGATTCTTTAATGCTCCAAGACTGAAATCTTAAAAGAACGCCCAATTTGTTCTTAGATGGGCGGTTGACCATGACACAACGACACAACTCAACTCCTGCGCGTGAACGCTAAGCAACTCCTGCGTCACAATCATCATGGCGTCAGTATCTTCTTCAACCTCCCAGCAACCGTTATCGACGACGGCACCATCTCCAACAGGCAGCCTGGCGAATCCTCTTACGAATGCACAACCGGCGAGGACTCCTGCTACAGTAGACGACACTCCGCCGGCCGAGTACTCTACCGCAGCCGTTGCACTCTTATTCTGTGTCCCCGCGGCTGCTGGCTTTAACTTTGGTTACGATATTGGATCGACATCGTACGCGATCGTTCAGCTCCAGTCAGAAAGCTTTGCGGGTACAGATTGGTGGCAGACGGTCGCAGAGTCGCCCGTTCTGCAAGGAATCATTGTTTCGGCCGCATCCGCGGGAGCATTATTGAGTAGTCTATGGGTCTTTCAGGTAGCAGACTGGTTGGGTCGCAAACGGGAGCTGCAATTGGGGGCAGCCCTGTACTTGGTGGGTGCCGCCCTGCAAGCTGCCTCGAGATTCTTGCCTTCCGCAGGCGTTGCCTGCTTGTTGCTGGGCCGTGTTGTATACGGAGCAGGCATTGGAATTTCCATGCACGGCGCTCCCACTTATTTGGCCGAAATGGGGCCGTCGAATATCCGGGGACTGTTGGTGTCTTTGAAGGAAGCATCGATTGTCTTGGGTATCCTAATGGGATACGTACTGGGGTTTGCCTTTTCTCATACAGCAGGTGGATGGGCTTGGACATATGCATGTAGTTCTATTGTGTCCGTTTTCATGCTGATTGTTTCCATGTGGATTCCTTGCAGCTGTCGGTGGCTGCTCCTGCAAGGCCGAGATGAAGAGGCTTTGGATTCGATACGATTCGTCTTTTTTGAAGAAGTCGCCGTGTACGAATTTGAAGCCATGAGACGGCTGCACGAGAGCACAACGACCGACCTTGCAACTTCCGGTGGCCCCAACTCCATTTGGCATCCTTCCCGTCGAGCCCCCCTACTGGCTGGTGTTGGTTTGGTCATCCTTCAGCAGATCACGGGCCAACCTTCGGTTCTTTCGTACGCGACTCCCATCTTTCGAGATGCCGGACTCTCCGACTATGCCAGCGTACTGGTGGCAGCATTCAAACTGGTGGCAACACTCTCGGCGGCCGTGACGGTAGAGAAGTTTGGTCGGAAGAAGCTACTCTACACAGGATGCACACTTATGTTGGTGGCGCTTGTCACACTCGCGTTTTCGTTTGGAAGGGAAATGCCGGGCCTCAATGGTATTATTTTACTTTCCATGTTTATATACATTGGAGGTTATCAACTTGGGTTCGGTCCCATTAGCTGGCTCATCATCAGCGAAGTGTTTCCACTCTCGGTGCGAGGTCAAGCTGTGGCGTTGTCGGTCCAAATGAACTTTCTTCTCAATGCTGTGGTACAGTTTGGTGTTCCAGTCCTCGAAAGTGCCATTGGATTAAAACGAATATTTGGTATCTTTGCCTTTTGGACTGTATACAGGTAAGACTCCTATTGTCCTTCTTGCGATCGTGTTGGTGTGGTTTCAAATGCAGTAGCTTACCGATTATTCTCTCTCCAGTCTTTATTTCGTGCACCGTCACGTTCCCGAAACCAAGGGTCTCACGCTGGAAGAGATTGAACAACAGTTTACAGAAATGGAAAGAGAACGAACCGCTGACGTGCAAGAAGAAGCGGTACCGCTGCTGGGAGCATAATCGCTACACATGCACAATTGTTGATTGTTCAGTTGATCGAAGAGCAGCCAACCCCAGGGCAATCCAATGTAATACGTTGTTGTATCCACCCGAAGCTGCGGTCGTAAGATAATGAATAAGCAAAGCTGAAACGTCCTCAACTACCCGTCGAGAAGCACACATATTCAAGCACTCAACTAGTAGCTAGGAAAAAGAGACCCGTCTCCGTCCGAGACAAAGCCCACAAGAAAGGACCACACCGCAAAACGTATAATTCAAAGCTAACATCTCTGCTCGTCGCAAATATGTTCAAGGCACGTATGGCAAACTAGAGAACCCAGGCACCGAGCGAGATAGCCGGGCCACGACATAATGTAAAGTACGGGTAGCAAAAAGTACGGAAAGGAGCTAAAGAGAGGGCTGGACTCGACCGCGTGAGGCAATCCCAAACATCCTAATGCCTTCATCGATATTCATCCCAAATTTATCAACTAGGCACTCTTTCAGTGCGAATGCAACATCCAACTCGAGGACTGGCTCGGCATTTTAGTAGCGGCCACCGTAACTGTAGGCTCCACCGCGATTATCGTAGCCACCTCCGCCATAGCCACCTCCGCCATAGCCACCTGTGAAGAGAAGAAACATCGTATGTGTGAGAGCAGTATCCGTGAATCTGGAAAATTTGCAACAAGGCTTCTGGAACTTGGAAAACATCGCAGGGATTGGCATGGAAATGTAGTTAAGGGAGAAAACACCTGGCAGGGAGGGAGACACTCTTCAGGAAAGTACAGGAGGCTTGTGGGATCTTGCGAAATTGACTGGGCCTTGCAAGAAGCAAGCATGTTTGCTTTGCGATGGACTTACACTTGTTGAATCGGACATAGAATCGCACCATGCGTCAAAACTGTCGACCAACAAGGAAGAGGAAACCCGAGCAAGAAAAGTTCGGGCCAAGAAAGGAGTTGCGGGAGGAAATCAACCATGAGCCGTTCTCTCGTATACACCATCGGAGCAGAATGATATCTTGCGTCGTCTCGAGGATCAGCTTGGGTAACTATTACAGTCCGTGCTTTCACAAGCGTTGGACTATGGAATCTTCGGGAACTCTCGATTCTCCTCTTTGGGCACGAACTCTCGACACTCTTCTCCAGGAACTCTCGACACTCCTGTCGACCAACAAGGAAGAAGACACCCGAGCAAGAAAAGATCGGACCACGAAAAGATTTACGGGAGGAAACCAACCATCAGCCGCAAACTCGTACACACCATCGAAAAAGTAAAATATCTTGCATCGTCTCGAGGATCAGCTTGGGCAGTAACTAATCCAGTCCATGCTGTGAAAAGCGTTGGACTGGAACCTTCGGGAACTCTCGACACTCCAGTGATAACTGAGCCGGTCAAGCCTTCAGGGCATAAAATTTGTCATAGTCTTGAGGCCTTCAACTGTTTCTTCCAATTTTAAAAGCCATGCCAAGCAGCGCGCACTTTCTACTCTTTTTAACTTGAATCACCAACTCATCTCAACGCGACACATTAGTACCCACCTCCACCGCCGCTGTATCCACCGCCGCCTCCGCCACGTCGGTCATCGTAGCCACCGCCACCACCACCGCTGTAGCCGCCGCCTCCGCCACCACGTCGGTCGTCGTAGCCGCCACCGCCGCCTCCGTTGTAGCCGCCACCACCACCATTGTAGCCTCCACCGCCGCCGCCACGTCGATCGTCGTAGCCGCCACCACCACCACCGCTGTAACCACCACCGCCACCTCCGTAGCCTAAATAAACACGATAGTAAGCAAAACACATTTTTAGTGAGACGCAATTCAACAATAACTGGGAAATAAATGAAGACCAAGAGAACAATCGTCACGTACCGCCGCCGCCACCTCCGTAGCCACCGCCGCCACCTCCGTAGTCGCCACCGCCACCTCCGTAGCCTGAAAGAGCAAAGAAGATTACACATTCGTGAGACAGAGGATTCCCTTTTTATACGCAGCACTTGGCACCGCATCAAGAACCACACGTCACGTACCGCCGCCGCCACCACCTCCGTAGCCACCGCCGCCGCCTCCACGACCGCCACTGCTGCCCTTGGGCTGCGCTTCGTTGACTCTCAAGGCACGTCCATCAAGCTCGTAGCCATTGACCTTCTCACAAGCATCCGCGGCCGCAGCAGCAGGCATGGTGACAAAGCAAAAGCCACGCACCCTGCCGCTTTCACGGTCCGTCGGCATGAAGCAATCCGACACGGGTCCGTACTGCTCAAAGAGAGAACGAACTGATTCTTGTACGGAATCAAACGACAAGTTGCCAACGTAAAGCTTGACATCGTCCTTGCCTTCGGAGTTGAAACCAGCACCAGGACCTTCTCCAGGAGCACGTTCGCCCTTGGGGCGGGACTCGTTAACGCGAATGGTACGACCATCCAACTGAGCCTGGTCCATCTTGCTAATGGCCTGTTCCGCAGCAGCGCGAGTAGACAGAGTCACAAAGCCAAAACCACGGGGACGGGAGGTTCCGCGTTCAATGGGAAGAAAGACATCCGTAACGATACCAAACTGACCAAACTCTTCACGAAGCTTTGGTTCGTCAGTGGCTGAAAGAATGAGCGAATGAGAATGATGTAACAATAACGTGTAAGTAAAAGTGATAGAGCGGAGTGTACACGGTAAGCTTCATTCGTATCACACTCGAGAAGCACGTACCGTAATCAAGGTTTCCAACGTAGAGCTTGACACCTTCGGGATCGGCCGAGTCCATGACTGGGGCGCCGTTGTGGCCGCCATTATCGGCCGGAGCCGGGGCAGGAGCTTCCTCGGCATCAGCGGCCGGAGGATCGGGGGAGCGGGAGCGTTCACGTTCGTCAGCCATGGTTAATACTTGTATATACTACTAGTAGTGTCTATCTACAAACTCTCTTTCGAATCGTAAATGTTATGACCCTTGTAACACCAGCAACAACACGCGCAGGCAAAAGATCGCAAAAGCAGTGGCTGCTGGCGGTCTTCGAAAGAAGCATGTCACGCGCGTTTTTTCGCGCTATGGTTCGCGCCAAAAATGAAGAAACGTCAGGATGTCGTACTTCAAGGGGGCTAGGGGTGACGCACTTGTCCCGTGAAACCACGTGGAATATAATGTGGCGCGAAAATATCCGGTCAGACACAATACTTATGATACAACCCGGATACGCGTCAGGTGAGCGTCACATTTTTTCCGCCTTCTGACTCGATTGACATTCCGAGAGAGACTTTCCAAGATTCCCCGCCAATCGCGTCAGCGCCTCCCAAACATGCTCTTCTCCTCATTTCCTTCACTTTTTCGAAAAACAATTACGAACGAAACAACAACGACTCTTGTCCTTGTTCCTCTCTTCCTCTCTCTCTTATCATTTGCGACTCTCTTTAACAAAGAGTCTCAGATCGTAAACAGGCAAGATTTTCCCATACCCTCACTACCGGCATTCTTACGTCAAAGGTACGTCCCGCAGAGCCACGCAAGGTTTTTTTTGTTTTTCGGAGCAGGCTGTGAAATGGTTTGTCCGGATTTGACAGTACGTAGGACTCAGTACTGAGGCTACGTACACCTTGTAGAGGTCTATTTTCTCAATTCGACCGGATCGAAATCGAATCGCATGGATGCATGTTCTTTTGAGTTGTTCTGTTCTTTTTCAGAGCGCTCGTCTTGCTCCCGCGAGAGGAATCTCCGAAAGATGTGAACTTGCATGACCTTGCAAGTGAAGGAGCTTCAGTAGCCTCTTGACAGGCAACAGTTCGCTACGGTCGGAGAAACGAATGCCAATGCATGGAGGTTCGCTCGTTCCCGTGTTTGTTCGAATATTTCTCTCACGCGCCATACTCCTTCTCTCTCATCGCTTTCAGGTGGAACTCGCTGTTAGTTTTCGCAGACGTCGCAACACATTTACCCAACAACAAATTATCATGAAGTTCCCTCATGCCTCCAGTATGCCCGCGTTGTCCCACGTATCGGACAGTGACGACGACAACAGCTCTTCGTACGCAAGTAACACCAGCAATGCGGATAGTACCTCGAACACTGACAATGCTTCTTCCAACATGCACCGTTCTACCACCGCGCTCGAACTGACCGAGATTGCAGTTGCAGACCCGCAGGTTGAAACGGCAATTCCCCCGCATACCGACCACAAGAAAGTCTTGGTGACGGGTGGTGCCGGGTTCATCGGCAGTCACGTGGCCCAGTTTCTCTTGGCACGCGGTGACGACGTGGTCATTATTGACGAAGTCAACGACTACTACGATGTCCACATTAAGGAAACCAATCTTGCTCTGTTGCGTGCGTCTTGTCCAGACCAGAACCGCTTGCAAATCTACCGCGGCGACATTTGCGACGAGAATCTCATGGAACGCATCTTTGAAGAAGAGCGTCCCGCCTGGGTTTGCCACATGGCGGCTCGAGCCGGAGTGCGTCCATCTATTCAGGACCCGTTCGTGTACATTCATTCGAACATTACTGGAACGACGCGTTTGATGGAACTCTCGGCCAAGTACAAGGTCCAGAACTTTGTCTTTGCGAGCAGCAGTTCAGTCTATGGTGGATCCAAGTCGACCTTTTTTTCCGAAGACGAAAGTGTGGACAATCCGGTGAGCCCGTACGCGGCCACCAAAAAGGCGTGCGAGCTTTTGGCGTACACGTACCATAACTTGTACAACTTGAACTGCACGGCTCTACGCTTCTTTACCGTCTACGGTCCTCGCGGTCGTCCCGACATGGCTCCCTTCAAGTTTATCGACCGCGTCAGTCGTGGAGTCGAGATTCAGCAGTTTGGTGACGGCAGCAGCAGTCGCGATTACACGTATATTGACGACATTGTCGACGGAGTTGTCCGTGCTGTGGATCGCCCGCATCCGTACGAAGTATTCAACTTGGGCAAGGGTAGTGGAACATCCCTCAAAGACTTTATCGACTTGGTCCAAACGCACACTTGTCGTGATGCCAAGATCAAGGTCTTGCCCGATCAACCCGGTGATGTCCAGTACACGTGTGCCGATGTGAGCAAGGCTGATAAAATGCTGGGATACAAGTCCAAGGTTTCTTTCGAGGAGGGCATTCGTCGTACCGTGGCTTGGTACAATCAAGCCTATGCCAAGCATGAGTTGGATGTGTGCCCCGAGCGCCAGGCCAATGGTATGGGCCGTGCTCCCTCCATGGTGGATCTCGTTGCCCAGCAGTCCAACTAAAATTAAATTTTAAGTAGATGCGGTTGACAGATGCTATGATGAATGCGTAACAACGTGCATTCGTGCACACTTTATACAACGATACGTACTCGAACAGCAGTTTATCACATGTTCACGGTTTTTAGTCGAGGCTAGGTGCATTATTGAATCATAGATGTGTTCACTCTCATTATTGGCGACCTTCGACGCACCATGCTTAATTCCTTCTTTCCCGGTGGAAAGTCTCTTCCAGTGAAGTCATGAATTCAGCGTCCGTATCTATCAAACCTGTGGTAAGGCACGACTCGCAAAGGCCTAAAGTTCTGAATATTTTGGTTTTTACTTTTTATGATCATCTACTATTTGCAATTAGCCCCCCACACACACACACACCACACGTGAATCGTCTCTTTCTATATTTATGCAACATTATCAGTCCTTAGACTTCAAAGGCGTGCTTCAAGAGTCTCTTACTGACGGGGGGAGGATGGTAGTACATGAGAGCAGGATTCATCATCTGCGGCATGAAATCGTCCCGTAAATACGGAACTTCACCATACGGTCCCGAAAGGCTCACAAGGGCGGGTGACGCCGTCGAAGCGACTCGCCCTTCGACTACCTTGCCTCCTTTTCCAGAACTCGCCGATTCACCGTCATGTTTTTGTGGGGTCTTTCTTACGGTTCGGTTGCGTACATCCAGTCCCTCGCGTAGGGCTTGACTCGTCTTGGAGATGGCTTTCCTTACGGGGACTTCGACCCATTCATCAGAAGACTGGCTTCGTTTCAGATAGCGACCGCCATTGGCATGTACTTCCGAGACAATTTGACGAGCGATCACGACCTTTTCCAACTTTTTGGCCGAAAGGTATTCGCGTTGATGGGCCGCCACGATTGAACGGAAACGCTTATTGCCGACATGGTTGTTGGTGGCTCCGCCTCTTCCAAGAAGAACGCAGTTGGGAGTAATGGATGCTTCACTCATGTTTGATGAGGTTGCGAGGATACTTGTGTCTTGGATGGAGAAAATGGTTGATGGTGTTTTCTACGCTTGAAGAAAGTTATGTGTGTTCGTGTGGGTTTTTGTCGTGTTTGATTTTGTGATGAGAATTGTGCGGAAAGACCGGAAGACCGGTAAAGCAGCGTCGGAAAGAACAACACAAAACCGTTACGTTGAAGAACCGCGTAGAACCATACGTAAGTTCAGTACTATTCTTGCAAAAGGCCCGAGCAGTCGTGGTTCTTCTACCGGCGGTACCTATTTTCCTAGGTCTAAGATTGCATTGAATACAAAATATGGTTTTGTTGTAATAGAGAATCTATAGCCCGACGGACCTACGCTGGATCGTGCGCGAGGAAAAAGGCCTGGGCACGAACCACGCGGGCTAATCAAAACGACGCGAGATACGGTAGCTAGCTACAGTAGCGCACGGAGTAGGAGTAGCAGGTCATTACAATGCTTCCAAACGGAGAGTCCAGAGTCCAACTGCCGTGTAGCCGAAAGTCTGATGCCTCGTACTCGTACATTGGTAGACTAGTCAGCTCAACGACGCTTGGGATTGCAGACTAAGTGCTACACTAGTAATTATAAGCATGGGATACGCCAGATTGGACGTTACCGGTACCCACTAGACTCTAGTATGCGAGTACTTAGGATCCTATCAACTCTAGCACTTCGTCCTTTGTCACATCCGCGATACTCTTGTGCTTCCAACCGGTGAATGCTGGTAGTGAATCGTCATCCGCGTGCTTGGAGCTAAAGGCTGCCCAGTTTTCATAGTCCGGCATGGTCAGGAGCTTGGCCTGGACAGCTATCTCGCGCTCCATGCAGCTCTTGAGCGTTTCCTTCTCCTGTGCACCCATTCCCAATAGACGATACACAACACTGACAGCCAAGGGCGACTGTTGTTCCAAGCGCTGGCAAAAGTCAGCCGCCACATCAATTCCTTCTTGCACTTCAGGATCCTTGGTTTCTGTGGCGGCAATCTCACGAAAGCGTTCCAAAATTCCCTCCAACGTGGTCTCTTTGGTAAAGATCTTGTCAAAGGTGGCCGCATAATTGACCAAATCGCTCACGCGATCCTCGTGCCAGGGCATGTAGTCCGTGTCGAGTGACGGGTCTTCGCCAATAAAGGATCCGGATTCATTGTGGATCCACATGTCGGCCCCGTCGGCTCGGTAGGCCGAAAACGAGTGCACAGCGTCGGCAACAGCCACGTTGCGAAACTCGGCGTTGTGATCCCCGACCGCTTCTGGATCACCGTGAAATCGGGAAAGATTCTTGGTGATCGTCTGCTGGTTCCAGGGTGGAATTTCCGACAACGTTTGCTCCAACAAGCCCAAGGCCACGGGAGATTCCACATAGTTGGTGGCCAGACCAGTCTCCATCATGTCGGAAGCATCCGCTTCGAAACCCATGCATCCCATTATAATACCACAGCCCTTGTAGTCAGCGGAAGGTTGACGGAATTCCTTGCCCAGTCGCGGCAAAAGGTAACTGAGACCAACAGGATCGAGCGACAAGCCTCGACTGGGATTCTTGATACGAAAGGTTGTCTCTTTGGTTGCAATAACATAACTTCCCATTAAAAAACAAAATCCTCCATCCTCCACGGCACCGTGAGGCATTGCTATCACTGGAACCTTACTTTTGGCGATATCTCCGCGCGTCGCCAAGGCCAACTGCCCCAGACTGCTCAACAAGTACTCGACTTGTTCCGGATTCTTGGAGCGTCCTGATGCATACAGTTCCACTGGATCGTATCCAGCCGCCACATGCCAAGTCTGCCCCGGTGCTGGTGGAAGGCCCATGTCAAAGTATTCTTCTTCTCGGATGTATTTAAAATCCAAATCCACGAGACTGCTGGGCAAGGCGTCGGCATCGTCGCGATTGTCCGTGGCGATCAAGACACTGTTGATACCGTCGTTCTTGGTGAGGGTACGAATCCGGTAAGCGAGACCTTCCAGCTCGGCAGC
>Ga0307933_1002161_pt1 | contig 13709 bp, 9 predicted proteins | sample OrgLakmetageno88_FD_201811 | JGI IMG/M metagenome (GOLD analysis project Ga0307933, IMG submission 201811) | Saline water microbial communities from Organic Lake, Antarctica - #88 | ecosystem: Environmental > Aquatic > Non-marine Saline and Alkaline > Saline | place: Antarctica: Organic Lake...
ACAATAGTAACTACTATGACTCATCACCAAACAAGAAGATAACGAATATATTCCCAAGATTTCTTTAGATATATCTTCACTGCATCAATTCAAAATCACAGTATTCAAACTCATGCAAACCATGATGCGAGTGACTGTGGTATATAATCCTTTATTCATCTAAAATCTAATCAGGTCATTCATCATAGCACTACTAAGAATAGTCATACTGCACCAACTATTCCAAACCATAACACCCATAAAAATAATCCAAAATTAACTACATCAAACAATGCCGTTGGTTTCGCCAATGCAGCTATTCCGTACAAAAATCATGACACACAAATATAGGTAACAATTTCAGAACGTATTTCTGTATCACGAATTTTATTTAAAAAGACAAATCAACTATATAGTGCTAGCGTGATCAACGCTAATACCCCCATATCGGTTTTATTATCAATAAACACTAGAAATGCTCACATACCACTCATGAGCCATTGTAGCAACATAAATCGTCAAACCATGAAAACTACTGAAGATATAGTAGCATAATTCTTCTTTTGTTTCGCAGAGAAAAATTCTATAACCTCGGAAATCAGTCATAGTCAGAAAATAAGAACTAATATCCCACTAAAAAAGTTCATCTGGATAGCGATAGTATCAATTGATATACCTAGAAATCCATCAAATGGAGCAAATAAACTAAAGAAGTATGCTATATAAGCTAACCACACATCTACACCAACACTCATACCTGCCTCATTCCAATAATATCCTCATTCCAATGCCCACATTTTAGGAAAAAACATATATGCGTGATTAGCATCCCAAGCAGTTGGATATGGTAAAAATGCTAGCTGCATACCTTGAAAAAGGTACCAAAATGTAAGTATCAGCATAATCAATGTCAGTACTTGAACTATTCATCTCTGAGAAGCAACCTGTTCTATTCACCAGTTATAGTTTACAAACCCATGATACAAATAATTTGCCATGCAAATAACTCATACTAGTACACTAACATATACTAATCCATCCATTGTATGCATACTTCAAGCAATTCAAAATCATAACAAGGGTAACGAAAGAACTCAATATCGCACAGGGTGCATGTCTATATACATATTTCATAGACATCTATCCACAATGCTCCAAATATTTTTCAACATATCTTTCTTGAACCACATACACGCACCAGCACCTATAAAAAGCAACCAACTTACAAGAGGGTAAAACACATGGGCTATTATGAAGAAATAATTTATCACTAAAAACAATGCTAATCATACTCACAAATTTATACATACATCGTATATGTTTTCTGATTCACGTTTAAAGAAAATTTTCATACACCATGCTCAAACAATTTCCAATGCCACAAAGGTATATGCCGCTAATGCTAATAAAAATAGCATACGTATAAACAATGAGACTACTCATCAAAACAAGTTTGCTCTTTGACTAATATATAATGCACTAAAAAAAAATAATCACAAAAATATCATACTGATAAGCCCCCAAAAGCTCTTTTTCTTTACAAACAAGAGATAAGCACTCGGAATTAAAGCAGTAACTACCCCCAAGAATGTAATACGAATTGAACTCCAATTATGCAACATAGTATCATAATACTGATGCATATATAAATACTCATCAAAAAAAGACCATCACATCCACAAGCTAAGTAGAATACTTACTATTAGGAATATTTTTTTTGACATATCTAGAAGTTCAATAAGTAAAGTAATGCTATATAGATCAGATTATACTGTAGAAATCTAAGACTAGTGTTCGTCTCTAAAGAATGAGAGAAGTAATTGTTTGGTCAATGGAACTATTACTATCAGGGTTAGAGTAATATTCACCATCATCATAGTACCAAATCACTTGAAAACATTTGTCCCCATAAAGAATAATAGTATCGCTATCATTAATGTTGTTGCATTCCCATCTCTGATAGCTGTCCAACTTCTTTCATATCAATCAATTATTGATTGATGCATAGATTTTTTCAATGCACGTTCTTCTCTAACCCTCTCATATATCAATACATTTGCATCAACACCCATACCAATACTCAATAATATAGCTGCGATACCACTTAATGACAATGCATATCACAATAGTTTAACTAAAGCAAATAAGATAATCAAAAATGATACCAAGGTTAATAAAGCGACCGCTCATTGTCTCGCTCAATATATAAACATCATATAAACGAAAATTACACACAATCAAACTGCTGCTGCGATCATAGCTCAATTCAGAGCTTTTTCTCATAACGATGCAGATACTTTTTCTTCATGCGCCAAGATTAATGGTGCAGGAAATGCTCATTCATTCAAATCATCCACTAGATCTCTCGCAGTTGTTGGAGTAAATCCACCGTCAATTTGGGCAGTACCACCACATATTTTTTCTCTAATAACTGGAGATGTGGTTAACTGTCATCATACAAAAATTGCCAAAGGCTGTCCAACTATCTCTTCTGTGAGATTACAAAATATTTCTTTTCATGTATCATCAAAGGTAATAGTAGCGACTGGTTGCCCTGTTTGTGATTGTCCTACACTTGCATAATTAAAGAACGCCCCGTTCAAAATACGGTTCGACTTTGGATCAGTCGCAGTTACCCAAGTAGGAGTATAATCTACAAATATATCTTCAAAAGAATATACCGTATCTTGCGTAATTGCTCCAGACGCATTTGTTCCCGTGAGTGTACTAACGCCATTAAATCTAACCACTGCCCATCAATCAAGTGAACTAGCTTCATCAGTAACTCATTCAATTGCTGGTATTTCAGTATATACTCACTCTATCAACACTGAAGAAACTGCTCCAGGTTCTAATGACACCAATGTATCAATATTATCTTGGTACATGTCAGGTAAATTTTCTAATGGTGTGTTTGTATAATTTTGATAATATACATTATCACCCTGTTTATTAGCTCACAATTCAGCTATAAGTTCTGGAGAGGCTACCGCTTGCTTTAATAGTTCTTCAGCAAGTAGTTGTCTTCACGTACGAACTTCAGTTCAATCTCAAGTGTACTGTGTTTTAAACTCAAGCTCCACAGTCTTCCCAATAATCTCTTTTGCTTGCTCTACATCAAACACACCACCGATTTCAACAACAACGTATTCACCATCACTTAGTGATTGGATATAACTATTGTAGTCACTTACTCACAGTTTTGAAATTCTAGTGTCAATATTTTGCAAAATAACATCTTTTACTCATCTAGTTATAGTAGAAAACTCCTCTTGATTCGTATATACTTCTCTATATTTGGCAAAGTCTATCTTATATGTCAATCTAACTCATCATGCAACATCCATTCCTTTCCTAAAATGATGTATACCATCTTGGGTAATAATCAAGCTAGTTTTACCTTCTGTATCAACTGATTTTCCTACAAAGAAAATTACAAACAATCATATCAGTATACTAACTATATACCAAACCAAAGAATTACGTGATTTCATACTACTATATTCATCATAAATATAAAAAAAACTCTTACGTATACTTATTTTTACACGTATAGTAAACATACTATATACTACCGATCCTCTTCGTCTTCAGTATCATTATCTTGTAACAACCAATCAGTTAGTTTTTGCAATGGTGCCAAAGCAAAGAACATCGCCTGTTGATAGGTTTGCTGTGTCTGCTTTATCATTCCTCTAATATGCGAAACAATTGAAAGTAGATATAACAACAAGATAAATAAAGCAATAACACATAAGGCTCCTCATATGAGCAATATAGCTTGTGCTATCTCCAAAAGAATTTCCATAAGTAGTTTTTGACTATATAAAAAACTCACATATCTTAGCTACTGTATGTATTTAGGTATGTAATGCAATCTTTTGATTGATTTTTAACTCTTTCAGAACTTTCTTAGTTATTGTTTTGCAAAATAGTAGACCTTACTTTATTCATTATCTCTTGTCTGAGCGACTCATCCTGTGTTGCAGAGATACTTTTTATAAACCACTCTTTTGCATCATCATATTGACCCATAGTAAATGCAATATCTCATAAAGTCTCAAAAATAAATGTTTTGGGATACCATCTAACTAAACGTTTCAGATATTGATAAGCAACTCTTTCTTCTCATTTCGCAAGAAATCATCATGCTTTTCACCATAAACAGATATAAGCATATTCTGAAGCAAGATGTGTATAACATGCATCTATCAAACGTTCTGCTTCATTTGGAAATCTCGTATATAATACAGGTGCACTATCTTCCCTCAGCGGCTCATAAAAAAACAAATCAAATAAGGTAAAAAAATCATGAGGAAGCCACTGAGTTTGCTGAAGAAATGTCTCCAATACATTTGTTAATGGTTCGTACTCTTTAATACGAACATAGGCTAACAATAAATATCTAAGAGCATCAGCACGAAATTGTTCATCACGAACATCACGAAGTAACAATATAGCTTCAGGGTACTGTTCCAACTGCATATGAGCAACTCCAGCTAAAAATGAATACAATTGCTCATTATCAGCATCTTTTTCAATCAGCCATGTCATAGCAGGTAGGACTTCTCTCCAATCTCACAGCAATAAAGAACTGTACCCATACAATTGACGAGGTAAAATGTATTTTTCATCTTTTTGCATCATACGATTTGAAGCAATACGCGCAACTTGGCACCATCAATGAGAAAATACCTGTAATGCCGTCAAACCATCTAGGTATATATCTGGAACATCACTAAATGATTGTGTTATAGATACATTTTTTTTATATTCTTGCAGCAAATTATCATACACTGTTCATGATAGGCTCTCCATAAAATAACTGTAATTTTCCATATCTCATCTCACATACGTTATCAAAGAACTCCACACTGCTACCTCAGCAGGATTGATGAGTCACTTATCTTGGTATTGAAGCACTAACTCTTTGATACGAGCAATATCTTTAAAATTCAACTCTAGACCATTAAATAAAAGCAAAAATAGTACTTGAGGATCAATCTGTTCGTGTAAATCTCAAGTATTCTCCAATATAGTCACATACTTTATAGCATCCTCATATTTACGTAATTCAACAGCCATATTGACTAAATATGGCAATAATTCTTGGGTTTGGGTATCATCATAGACTTTTTGTAATACCAAAAACTGTCTAGTCCTATCATTTGATAATTTTGCTTGATAATATATATCTTTAAAGGAATTTGCTGACAAATCTTGAATAATTGGAACAGACGCTTGCTCCATAGCACCATCAATAGTCTCTTCCTCATTCACAATTTCTTTTTCTACAAATGCTCCATCCAAAATTTGATTATCTACATGAGCACCTATATATTCGTCCTGTGTCGGCAATAAATATTGTCTTACTCACAGTAAAATAAGTATAGCAATACAAACAAGTAATCATCGCTTTAATATTACATATATATTATCTTTCATACAGCATTAATATCAAACTAAATAGTCTTATTGCATATGTTCAAGTAATCATACTACACCTATCATTGCCGCATTATCTGTAAAATACACCATTTGAGTTGGCGTAGCACAAGATATATGTAATGGATCTACCATTGTATTTATTTGTTCTCTCAAAACACTATTTGCTGCTACACCACCAACAAGACCAACACTACATGCCTTATACTGCCTAACTGCTTGATATAGCTTTGTTGCTAACATATGAGTAATTTTTTGTTCAAATGCAAACGCAATATTTGCTTTCATTTGCTCATCAAGCTCAATATTATTCTTTTCTAACTTACGTAACATATTATATACTTGTGATTTCAACCCTGAAAAGCTCATATCTAATGTATCATCATCAAATGAAGACGCGCGAAACGATACTAGCTCATGATGCTTTCACTGTTTTGCTAGATTACTCAGCCACGCTCAACCAGGATATGGTCATCACAGCATTCTAGCTACTTTATCGAAGGCTTCTCATGCAGCATCATCCCTTGTTTGACCTATTTTTGTTACATGAAATGGTCATACTTTCAGTTCTTCTCAGATCCCCAAATGTTGTCTCTTTATCCAATTCACCTCATCTTGAATAATTATTTTTTCATGAAATGCATATGACTGCACCAAATATATATCACTGTGCCCACCACTTACTGTTAAACATACATATGGCAATTGTTTCATATCAATTCTTCTTCACAGCAACGTTGAAAACACGTGCCCCATAATATGGTTTACTTCTATCACAGGTTTTCACCATAATTTTCACAACGTATGTGCTGTTGCTATTCATACAAGCAATGCTCAAGGAAGACCTGGACGAGTACTAACAGTAATAGTATCAATACGGTCCTGAAGATCTTTTCCTCATAACTCTTCAAGTACACGTAATATGCGATCCGCATGAGCTCTATAAGCAAACTCAGGAACTACTCCTCCATAGGTATTATGCAAAGCAGTTTGCGAGTCTGTAAGCATATGCTCACAAGAAAAATAACCTTTATCTTGAGTTACTATCGCAAGTGAGGTATCATCACAGCTGGTTTCAATCGCTAAGGTTGTTGACATGGAAACATTATGATTTAGGTTTAAATATCTTCTCTATAAGCAAAAATGGAAACACCAGTACACGCCAAATATTTGGCTTTGCTCGAAGAAATGCTGGATATTGTTTAAACACAAATGTCAAAAATTTTCAGAACGTATTGTTTTTATTTTTTCTCTCAAATGGATACTTGACAAAATCAATAAGAAACGTAAACATATGAAAGCATGACAAATAAATACTGGCATAATAATAATTTTTCTTTATTTGACAACTGGTACTTAGCACATGAACAAACCTGTATTATCAGGCATTGACGATAGAGATACATATACAGGGCTCCATCAAGACTATGAAGATGCTAATCCAGTGACACTCATAGAATCAAGAGGCAATGAAATTCCTGCAATACTCCCAAGTCAACGTGATATAAATTTACTAACTACTATGCTTGTGCAAGCTATTGTTGACAAGCATACAGATCAAATATTTGAAGAACTCAATATACACAATAATCATACATATGAAACTTTTAAAGCATCAATGAAACTTTCACCACAAGAAATCGATCATATCGCTAAAGAATTAGAATCATCACTACTTACTAGTTACATCAAACTCCAAACACAAAGAAAGATTGAAGATGCATTTGAATCATTCGACCAAAGTCGAGAAGAACGATCAATGAAAATACTCTATAAAAGTCTACCAATTTGATTGATTATCTACCTCTATGCAGTCCTTCTCGAAGGAAAAAATAATGATGACACATTAGAAGCCATATGATGATCAATTTTTTATTGACCACTGTTGCTTATGTTATTTATGAAAATGCCAGTATTTCAACTGAAAAAATTACATATTATTATTCATTCTTTTATCCAAAAAAAGAAACTAGAAAATTGAACACTCTAGGCAATAGCACATTACCCAAGATCTCTTACCATATATGTTCACTCCAATATATATCATAACTTGCGTTCATAATATTTTCTAACACCAACTCCAGCTATAATACTTTGTTTTGTATACCCTCTAGTACGAGCGATATCCTCTGCAAAGCGAATCAATTGAGATCAAAATCATACATGTTGCGTAGCATCTTCAGATGACTTTTTTGTTAGACTCTGCAAAGACCCATACACATGCAGTTCTCTCACCAATGCAGTATGTTTTCATAGTCAAGCATACTCTATAGCATGTTCTGTATCAGGCAACAATAATCTTGTAAAACCGTACAAATATCATAGTTCGTCCTCAAACGAAAGGAAATATTCCTCTCACACACTAGACCTATAACGCCTAACTACAAGAAATGGTGTCCCTGGTTCTCAATCTCTATTTCTTATTTCACGGCATCTAGTACACAAACATACAAAATTTCTCTCTTGTTTGAGATCAAACATACCACCTATACATATAGTTTCAATTGTTTCGTCAATCACCCAATCTTCATGAGACAACGATGTATATGTTGAAGTCTCAGTAGATAAAGGAGTAGCTATATACTCTAATACTCACTTTTGATCATCCAGATGCATAACATCATTCGAAACGTCTGTTTTTCACACCTGATGATAGGCACGAGAAAGTCTCGCATATTGTTGTTTACGAAGTGTAAGATCAGCAGCATACTCTTTCTTCATAGCATTCATAACTAATTGCCTAAGGTTTGGTGTATTTGCTCCAGCAACAACTTCATTTGTATCAAAATCACGTGCTAGACGCTTTATTCTAGAATATGGCGGAACAATTGAGTCTTTAAATGCACGAACTATATGCTTCAGATCATCATCTTGTATAGGTTGATACTCACCAGCCTTAAAGAGATCATATAATGGAGTATTTGGTATCACTGCCGTTGGATAGAATTTCAATTCATCAGACTTTATCCATGGAGTTGCAAAAGCAATTTGAAATGTTTCTAGATCTTTTTCAGGCGTTGACGTATACAGTCAAGGCATATAATGATTAGAGACCTTAAATGCGTACTGACGTAACATATGCATCGCATTTCTAATGGCAGTATTATCATGCCCACGAACATTGGCTTCATGCACATCATTATGTAAGGTCTGTATTCACATTTCCAAACGAGTCACTCATACATCACGCCAAAATTGACAATTTTCATGCGTTACGTATTCAGGCCTAGTCTCAATAGTTAATCAAATAATTCTATTCGTAGCAGTCTCATTAATTACCATAGACTCTTGAATAGTCTCTGGATAACTCACATCAAAATCTTCTGTTCTTGTATATCTAGCTGCTTTTGGATTCTCGTAATCAATGTCTATTTTTTGTAAAAATTCTGTAAAAGTATTACAAGCATCATACAATCACTTGATAAATTCTATTTTATACTCTTGAGGATACACATCCCAGGTTCATCACAACACAATCATCTCAATTTTATCAGTCTCATGTCATGTCATCATCAAACTCAGCAGTCTATTATATGTTTGCTTATAAGGATCAAAGTTATTCAATAATGCTCTCATTGCTCATGGCTGTGTATTGATATAGCTTTTTGGCATAGATGCATCATTTGGGCAAAAGATACACTTTCCAGGACACCAAAATGGTTTAGTCAATACTTGCACTGGAACAATACCAGATAAAGACCTTACTGATCTTTTTTTGAATAATACTGCTATTTCTTTATTTTCGAGCATTACTCAGGCATCTACTAACTGCTTGTATGTTTTGAACAAAGTGATATTTGTAGGTAGATCTTTACTTCATTCTCTTTTGGCCCATTCTCTTTTCATTATAGAAACATGCTTCCTGGTACGTAACGCATCAGGAAGCTCAGAAATTTCGATAACTAGTTTGTCTAAGTTGTTCATATAGTTAGTAAATCTCAATTAATTCTCTTTCAAAATAATTTAGTACATATTTCTCAAACTTATCGTGATAATCCAGACTGTTGTTTCCTACTTTTTTTCTTTTTTGTTCTATCAATGAAACAACCTGCGTGATTGCTTCCTGTCTTTTTGTTTCATCCAACATTGCAAAACCATCCATAATTTCTAAGAATTCCCACTTCATTGAATAAGGTATCAGTGTTTCATCTTTTTCTATATACTTTCCTCTTAGGATCCATCTTCATGCAAGTCAGTTAGTACAGGCAAAAACTGTGACTTCTTTTCATCATTGAGGCCTCATAACGCCAACGTCTGTAGGAACAGTTTCATATGATTGAGTAATTTCAAATTTACGCAACTCATACTTTTCTTTTCACTCCTCTCTCACAAAAAACCACATTTCATCAAGCGGAGACACATCCAAATTCATTATGTCTGCAAATATAGTCTTATAATCACCTACTCAGTTAGCAAAAAAGTTACTATGAGCAAATATCACTGGATTTCCAACATCCCCTGGCATTCCAGTTTTTGCATAATGCATAGCTCATCTATCTAGATATTTATTGATATCGATTTGTTTTCAAGAAACCATATCTAGGTAATCTTTTGTTCACTCTGGAACAAAAACTATCGGAGCTACCACTCATATAGTTGGCATCACAATATATACATCAGAATCCTTATCCTCTTCAAAAGGAATAATAGATGTCCAATAATCAACATCCTGAGGCGCCTCATCAAGAGGAAATGGTGTTACCCATTCTGGAGCCTCCCAAGTAAGTCATGGTGATTTCAAAGTTATAACTCACTTCTCTTCTTTTGGTGTCAAGGCAAACGTTGAAGACACAAAAAGCATAAGAACAATCAATACAATACTTCTCTTCATCTATAATTTCAAAGGGTAAATACGTATATAATATATTATTCAGGATACATATCAGCTAATTTTTGCTGTATATAGTCAATAATCAATAATTGATCAGTAGTAGCTATTTCTTTTAAGTCATCTAGAACTTTAAAAAACTGTATAACTTGGTATTTTCTATATTTTGTAGGTAAAGCTGACATTTTTCATAACGCGTTATCAAGACGTCTTCTTGTAGTTGTCGATATATTTTCATACGGATCTTTATATGTTTGAGGAGATCATATTGGATCACCCATATATCTAGCTTCTATCATCCACCTACCATCAAGACCATGCGTACATCCAAATATCAAAGCATCAGCCCCATCTCCGTCCCACAACAATGCTTGCACATTTGTAGGTGTTGTATTATATGACTTTTCAACAACATATTTAAATAATTTAAATGCACCATTTGACTGTTTTACAAAATACCACACCTGATCATTTGGATCCAATGCCATAAGATTTGCAAAAATATTATTATATCTTCATGGAGAGCTTCTAAAGTTATTACTATGAGCAAAATCAACGCGCTTACCCCAAGTTCATGGACTCACACTACTGACATATTCAAGTGCTCATCCCACAAGATATTTATTTATATCTATCTGTCATCCAGATTTCATCAATTCATAGTCTGAAGATCAATCAGGAATCTGAATAATTGGCATAACCGATCATAATTGTGGAATAACCATATATAGATCATGATATCTATCTTCCTCATAAGGCAATACTTCGTTTATCCAATAATATGGATCTTGTGAAGCCGTCTCCAAACTCGCTGGTTGTAGCCAAGTAGGAGGCTGCCATAACAACGAAGGAGACTCCAAAAACAAATCTACCCCCAACTGCTTTTCTTTAACTAAAGGATCAGTAAGAGCAAACGTTGTTTGTGCTACAAAAAATACATAACAAAAGATGAACACTCCAATATATTTTTTATACATGCACATGATATAGAATACTAAATGAAAGACATAGTAGCTAAGTACGGCTACTTTTCAATGAAACATAATAGGCACAGATACTTTCTAAGGGATAATACGCGTTGGTATATCACTCAAACGAGCCTGTTGATTTAAGTCTGAACATGAGGCTAAGTATCATCTTTCCTGCGCAACAGTTCGATATGCATTGAACACATCTGTCGATCCTGAAACATCTCGTCATTCTGCTAATCATATCAATACCATCAAATGTTTACATAACACTGGCTGGTTAGGATTCGTTGCTGATCCTATCATTGCATATTCACGAGCAACTGCAAATGGTTCATACAAATCACTATCCTGCGAAACAAAAGTAAACGAGTATACTCCATTTGCAGGTCATAGATTATATGTATCCACTATCACGGGCAATGTATTCCCAAACGTAAGAAGCTGAGTGTCATTAGCTTGCGAATCTTCTACTTCATCTACAGCCAGATCCTTATTGATATCAATATTTTCCAATAGTGCATCAATTTCTTTTATTGTAATATCGTTATCTTCTTCGAGTAATGCACCACTTCATTCATCAACAGTGTCTTCTATCTCTACTATCTCACTAACGGATGTTCAAAATGAAGATATCCAAGTTGTCAATCAAGTAAATGAAGCATGAATAATACAAATATAAGCGAATAGTCAAGCCAGTACTATACTCATTATTCTTATACTCAGCATGTCTGACAATTTCTTTTCACCAAACATTCCAAAAATCCATACACTAGCTAAGTAGAATATTCATCAAATAACTACTGCTACGAGCCATTGTACATCACTTGAAAATATAGATCAACTTGTATACCACCACGTAGAACAAATGAGACCTATAGCAACTGCTAAATAGGCAAAAACATCATTTGAAAAAAGCACTCTCGATGATCATACATGAGCAAATACTTTACGCTCCTGAAATAAGATCACAAAAAGTGCCACAATATTTATGCAGGCTATAGATATCCACAACATATCTTGATGAAGATATCACCATAAAGCCACTTGAATACAACATAATACAACATACGCCTTTATGAAGATTTTTGCCAACATACTCACGTGATAAGTAAAGTAAATGAACTTAGTCGTCGTGTACTACCATACGTTTTTTATCTATCAACCATACCAATACCGCAAATACTACTATAACAGATATATTTAACACATATATATGTATAGGATATAATGCTATATCAAAATAATGCAAGTAAAAAGACGAAAATGTTATCAACGCAAATGAACTAGCTATACTCATCAAAAATCTTTCAAAAACTGATATCTCATATATCTCAAAAAACAAATACGATAACCAATATCAAGGGACGAATAATATAAAAATACTTGCACATATTCATCGAATTATTTGCCATACTACTCCACTTTGTGGATATAGCATCATGACTAATAATCCTATTGCTAAGATCTGTGTCCACAATACTACTTTTCCATAGTCTCTCATATAAAACATAACTAGAAATTAAAAGATAGTTTCAAGCAATAGAAGGAGCCTAAAGAAAGGCCCCTACACATTACCTATCGGTTATTTTGTTTCACTATGATATGCCTCTAATACATGTTTTACATAGTTTCTTTCATCCTGCTCATGACCAGTTGGAGCTAGTATTGCTGGTTGAGGTAATGGAGTAAATGTAAATGGTTCAGGACGTCTAGAAATAATAGTTATAATTCTCTTTTTCTTTATCTCTTCTTCAACTTCCTCGTATTCTATTTCACATGTAGAACTACATCCATCACCACTATATCTATTACCATCATCACACTCTTCAGTGAAATTAATAATATTGTTTCCACAAATCGGAACACTACCTCATGTTCTTCCTCATCCTCCAGATCTTCTTCTTACGTTTATAGTTTCAGTAGTTGTACAATCATCAGACGATCTAGCTACAACATCTATTTCATTATCACCAATACCCAAACGAACTAGACGACTATATCTACCTGCACTATCTACATCAACTACTACACCATCTACAGTCACTATAGCTGATATATCATCAACAGTTCATTCAACTAATACACTTGAGTTTCTTGTAGAAAAGTCATCTATAGGACTATCAATACTTATATCTATAGTATCTTCACATACTTGATCCTCTTTATATATAAGCACAAGTGTTGTAGATTCTGTACAAGCACTGTCATCTGATAATGCAGTGATAGTTATGGTATTTGCACCAGATACTATATTTATATCAGCAAAGAATTCACCATTGACTGTGTTTGCTATAGTCGTTGTGTTGTTGACTTGGAGTTCAACTTGCAATACATTTCCACTAAATACACCCTCAATCGTTACAGATCCTGAATTTACTGTACTACCATTTGCATAGTTTGTTACTTGTAGATTCGTTATTGGATCTTCACATGTTGGATCAATAATATATACATATGCAGTATCATCATCATCTTCATTCTGACTT
>Ga0307933_1002170_pt1 | contig 13684 bp, 2 predicted proteins | sample OrgLakmetageno88_FD_201811 | JGI IMG/M metagenome (GOLD analysis project Ga0307933, IMG submission 201811) | Saline water microbial communities from Organic Lake, Antarctica - #88 | ecosystem: Environmental > Aquatic > Non-marine Saline and Alkaline > Saline | place: Antarctica: Organic Lake...
ATCTGATCCACACGTAATATTCAATGTAGCACTCGTACTACTCGTTCTTGCTGCTCATCCATTTATACTCATTGCAGTTCATGTTGGAGCTGTTCTATCTAGGAGAATTGTATCACTAATATTACTACTCGTATTCCCCAAATCATCTCTAAATCTCGCATAAACCCTCTTTAATCCGTCTGCTATATTTAAGGTTACGCTCTTTGTACTTGTACAAGTCTCCCAGTTTGTAGGATTTAAACTTGTACCATAAGCAATCTGAATCGGTGTTGAACCATCTGATCAACATGTCACATTCAATGTAGCACTAATACTATTTGTTCTTGCTGCTCATCCGTTTATACTTACAGCACTACCACTTGGTGCTGCTGTATCTAATACTATCGTGTCACTTGTGTTACTACTCGTATTTCACAAACTATCTCTAAATCTTGCATAGTATGTCTTTGTTCCATCTCCTCCACTCAAGGTCACACTCTTTGTACTTGTACAACTCGTCCAGTTTGTTGGATTGCTACTTGTTCCATACGCTACCTGAATAGGTGTAGACCCATCTGATCCACACGTAAGATTCAAGGTCGCACTCGTACTACTCGTTCTTGCCGCTCATCCATTGATGCTCATTGCAGTTCCACTTGGTGCTGCTGTATCTAATACTATCGTATCACTTGTATTACTACTCGTATTTCACAAACTATCTCTAAATCTTGCATAGTATGTCTTTGTTCCGTCTCCTCCACTCAAGGTCACACTCTTTGTACTTGTACAACTCGTCCAGTTCGTTGGATTGCTATTTGTTCCATACGCTACCTGGATCGGTGTTGCTCCATCTGATCCACACGTCAAGTTCAATGTAGCACTCGTACTATTTGTTCTTGCTGCTCATCCATTAATACTCATTGCACTTCCACTTGGCGCTGCTGTATCCAATACTATCGTATCAGTAGAAGCAGCTATTACTACAGGAACTGAATCTTTAACTACTCTCCATTTCATATAGACTGTTTTTGTTCCATCACCGTTGGTTAAGGTATGATTGACAGTATTTACACAAGGCGTCCAATTTGTAGGATTTGGTGAGTTTCAATAAGCAATATCCATATTTGGCTTAAAACATACAATATCAGTTAACTGTACGCTAGTAGTATTTGTATAGGTTGCACCATTTTCTATAGAGAAAAATCAAGATACGTCAAACGTTATTGTATTTGGTGAACTATCTAAGTTTACTCAACCATTGGTTGTTCCGCCATCATCTTCTATTTGATACGTAAACGAAGTATAAGAAGATCATTCTCATCAAGCTGCAGGAGTATAGGTTAGATCTTCATTTATAATAGCTTCTACAAGAATATATTGACCTGCAGACACCGGTGAACCACTCAAACTAATAGTACCCAAAGATGGAAGTGTGGTTATTCTCACACGACTAGGGTCATCTTCTGGAGTATCATTTACGTCAGTAAATTCAAAATCATCCAATCTAAATGTATAGACACCATCTTTTTCTACAGTAAGTGTTGCATCGGTACCACTTGGACCATCATTCACACTATTCACGGTCACAGTAAACGTATCTCATACATTTACAGTACCATCATCTACAATTGCATTCATATTACTTGTTCAATATTCGTTAGTAATTGGAGAGAATCTAATATTACAACTTCAATTTCATGCATATTCAATTCAAGAAAGTGGCATCAATCAAGTATTTGATGACGTGAAACTCACATCATCAGTACAACTGATAGCATCATCCACATCATTTATAGAAATAGTTACGATATCACTTCCATCTTCATTTATTGTTACATTTGGAGCTGAAACAGTAGGTGCATCATTTACACAGTTTTGATCTATATTATCGTTTATTTCTGCTGCTCCAGGATTCACACCAGCGTTAGCATCATTACAGTCAGTACTTCATCAAGCTAATGCAAAAGCTTGTTTCCAGTTATTTTCTCCATTATTATATCATGCATATGCAGGATATGGACTCACATACTCTGCATTGTTAGAATCTGGATCATCACAACCATTCATAGTATCACCATTACTATATCCATCTTCATCTCCATCATAGTACCGAGTTGAAGGAGTAGTACATGCTGTAGCTCAACAGTCACTCACACAATTTGCTGCAGTTTCTCATGCTCCAGCTTCACAAAAGCCATTTGGTGCTCACTTGAAACATCATGCATCATTTGCAGAAGAACCACAGTCACTCACACAGTTGGCTGCAGATTCTCCTCTTCGAGTTTCACAAGTACCATTTGGTGCTCATCTATAACATCATGCATCAGAAGCCATGGCAAATCCTCCAAACACCAATGGAAAAGATGCTATAAGCATACATACAAAAAGCATTTTCAAAGAAATTGCTTGTGAAATTTTTGTTTTTATTGCTGTCATATACATGTGATGTAATCAGGAAAAAATAAATTTTTCATTACACTAAGTATACGAGTGAGTTTCAAGAACATCAAAGCCTAGTATAAAGTTCCCTACTTTGAGTTTGACAACAAAACAATTATGTGATTATATATGTACATAATAAAATTATAATGTATTATATCTTTTATACTAAAGAGAAATAATTTCCTACTTTTAAAAAAAGAGACCCGATGGTCTCTTTTTTTAAAAGTTATTGGATAACAATTATGGTGTTGTACAAACTCTTTGTTCGTAAGTGAATAATGCTCGAATTGAGCCGTTATTACCTGCTGCAGCATCATAGAATCACTGTACTCACACAAATCTAGTTCAATCTCAATACAAGTTTGATATGTCTTGTATAGTAGTAGTAAGCCAACTATTATTCACTTCTTCAAACAAACTAGAGAGTCATGCATCCATAACATGCAATACATTTATAACAAATGGTCATGTTGTTTTCAATAATGCAAATGCAGATGGAAATGGTCACGCACTTGTAGTATTTGTAGCCACTCAAATGATAACATCATTGATACCATTCGTATCAATATCTGCAATTTCTTTTTTTCTAAATCATACAAATCATATCTGTTCTATAATTCCTCCCATACTTCCGCTCGCATACGTACACGTTTCTACCTCACAAATTGAACTACAACCATCTCAACTCATAGTATTGTTGTCATCACATTGCTCGTCTCATTCGATAGTTCAGTTACCACATATATCACAATCACTAGTTATTGTATAATTATATATTTTTGTTTGACTTCATGCATATCACACAATAATTTCAGATGCAGCATCACTATCTACATCAGCAATTGTATGTGAATAACTACTTTCACCGTCATCACTCAGATACACAGCTGTAAAATTTCAAGACCCATCATTTATTCGTAATTTATTTGTTTCTCAATTTATGTGAGAGACATACACATCAAGATCACCATCCTCATCTACATCAGCAAATGTAGGAAAGTATGCTTTTCATGTGTCTCATGGGATAAGTGTTGATGTAAAGGATCCATTACCATTATTTAACATCAACGCATTACTATCATGGCCATTGAAGGCTAGTCATGCTTTGTATACATCGATATCTCCGTCTCCATCTATATCTCCAGCAGCAATTCTATGGTTTATATAAGAGGTTCCAGGTATATTTTGAATTGCAAAGCTACCTGCACCATTATTTCTCAATAATCTATCTACTCATGAAAAACGGATTATGTACACATCATTATCTCCATCTCCATCAAAGTCAGCGATAGCAGCATGTCTTGCTCATGAAGTATCTCCAGAAATATCACTATTAGTAAATACACCGGATCCATCGTTTATCCACACCCTATTTCTTGATGTATCCTCTCATCCCCCTAGATAAATATCACTATCCCCATCTCCATCAAGGTCTCATGAAACAGCTGTATGATTAGTCTCCATAGCATCTCAAACGATATCAGACTGAGTATATGTTATATTTCATAAGGTACTATTAGCAGGACTAGTAAGGTAAAGATTGTTTTGGGCACTATATTTAACTACATAGATATCCATAAAACCATCTCCATCAAAGTCGTCAATAATCACATCAGATGGTGCTCATCCCAGCGTGTCTGACAGATAGCTAAAGGAAAATACGCCATTTCCGTTATTTAGATGTATCGATACACTATTTGTAGTTCTATTGTCACTTTCAATAATATCAATATCACCATCTCCATCTATATCTCATGAAACAACTTTCACGGCATACCCATTAGATCATGCCATACCTATATGAGTATCAGTAATTTCAACACAATTATTTATATTTTCAGGAATACATCACCCATTTCAGTTTGGAGTAAATCAAAAGTCACAGATACAATTGGTACAATTTAACGTTGTTTCACATTCTTCATACACATTATTTAAGTTTGGATGCTGAATCTCTCCATCACCACAAACAGTAGGCGTACAACCTCCAGTTCCATCAGGCACATATCAAATTTGACACTCACATATAGTATTGTTACAATTCGTTCATCAGTCACAAGTTTCATACATAGATTCAAAAGCTGTATTTCCACAATATATATTTGTTGCGCTACATCATGGTTCATCAGGACAATTTCGAGTATATACTCCAGAATTCTCTTGTAAAGTTGGGTTTGAGCCATCAGAACAATATGTCCATCAAATATTGTATGATAATGGATCTGTCAATCATGGTGTATAATATGTTTCATTGTTTGCAGTTCCACATACTACATTTACATCACATCAACCAAATCAATCTGCTCAATATCAAGGTAGGCAAGTACACGTCGTATCATCACAATTTGGTGAACCATCACACTCCTCTAGAGGCGGATGATGAGTTCCATCTCCACACAAATTTTCTACGCAATTTCCATTTCCGTCAGCTGTATATCATGATTCACACTCACAACTAGTTGAACAGTTATTTACATCATTGAAGTCACACTCCTCTCCTGCTTCCCAGACACCATTTCAGCATGGTAAAGACTCACATACACATGCATTACATACTTCATTTGTATTACATTGTGCTTGCTGTGTACTATCATTTGCATTTCCATCATCACATGTTTCTCCAGAATCTACGACACCATTTCCACACGGATCAACATTTTCTATACAATTTCAAGAGCCATCAGGAGAGTATCCTCAGTCACATCTACAAGCAGTTTCATTACCACAGTTCACTCCCGATTCACAATGCTCTCAATCAGCTACCTGTAATATTGTATCTCCACAATAATACTTTGTTGCTGTACATCAGTTTTCTAATGGACAATCCCAAGTATATACTCCGTTTGTTTCTTGTAGTGAAGGAACACTTCCATCAGCACAATATGTAAGAGTATTATTATACGTAAGTGGATCCTCACCAGTACTAGAATAGTACTCAACAGTATCTGCAGTTCCACATACACCATCTGGAACACAATTTCAAGATCCATCTGCTGTAAATCATTCTTGACATTGACATACAACGTCACATCCAACAGTTCAATCACACTGCTCAGCTGGTGGATTATGTGAACCATTTCCACAACATCCAGACTGAGAGATAACAATATCTCACTCAACTGCGACATATATATAATCGTTATATTCTACGCATGAGGTTTGTACAAGAGTATGAGTAAGTATTTCATGAGGTCAAGCTATAAATTCTGCCAACTGTTCAACTCATTCATCACAATTTTGTATCTGAGTTCATACTGGATCAAAAGCTTCATATGCAGCATATCAATATACTGGATCAAATTCTGTACCAACAATATATTTCCATTCAACATGTGAGGCATCAACCGTATCTAGAGCTCATTGTATTGTTTGAGTAACTGGAGAATTACAGTCTAATTCGAACGTACAGTTTGCTGCACATTCATCACCTCAAACATCTGGACCGTTATCACACTCCTCTCCTATTTCCACTTCTCAATTTTGACAAACAGGTCATGATATCGTACACAAACTAGTACACGCATCACCTTCGTCAGTGTTTCCATCATCACACTCTTCCCAAGGATCTTGGTACCCATCCCCACAACTGGGACCGATAGGGAATGAACACTCGCTTGCTCTATTATCACCAACATAACAATATACTTGCAAATCAGTTGTTTGATCGCCAAGAGAAATAGGCGTTCCAATAACAGCTTTATATATATCAGTTAAAGGTACTATAGAGCTAAGCGCATTATAATAAGAATAATAATAATCACTAGCAACAATATTTACACCTGAATATGCTCCTCCGTTATATACATCAAATCCATACACGTCCTCTACTTTTATATTATAATCATCATTTGTATATCATATACACTCTATATCATTTATTGCGTACTCACCTGAAGTGCTATTTCTAGATCGATCTACATGTAAATTATCACACGTATCAAGACAATTATTTACAAGATATGGTGGATTAGTAACTGTTTGACATACAATATCATTTACAATCATATCGAAAATTAAATCTAAGTTTGATGCACTAGGTGATTCAAATGCATAACTTGCATCAGTAGCAATATTTGCTAACAAAGAAATCGCACTTGATGGTGCATTCAATGCAATCGTATATATTTCTATACCAGATGCTTTGGCAGCATTTGCTGCATTTATAGCTGGACTTTGACTACTCATACCATCGGTAAGTAAAACAATTATTTGATTGTTGGTTGTATACCCATTATTCAATTCACTATGCGCTGCTGATATACCTGCTCAGATATTTGTTCATCATCAAGCAGTCAACGCATTGATAGAGTTCGTCACTGTGGTAAAATTATTTGTCGATGTAGCACGTATTTCTGCATTTGAATCAAAACTCACATGCCCAATAAACTGTCCAGAATCAATCACTCATCATGATAAGGTTCAAGGAGCTAACTGAGCTATAAAATTATTGGCTGCTGTTTTCATACTAGTTAGTTTACTACTAGAGTTCATACTTCAAGACTCATCAAGCACAAAGAAAATTTCTGCTGGTGCAGCTCATCACGTACATACTTCAGTAGTATTTCCTCATGTCCATACAAAACAACTATCAGTTGTACAAGTATTTGAACATCAATCTCCATCTACTGAGTTTCCATCATCACACTCCTCATTGGTACATGTATTTCACTCAGTACGACAAGTTCATCACGCAAACTCACAGGAAGCACAACTTGTATGGCTTGTATCAAATCAACCTGCTCACAAATCACAATAAAACCCTGTTGGACTTTGGGTCCAAAACTCACATGTATTTCATGCTGCACAATCATCATCAACATTACATTCATCTCATCCGTTTGCATTTCACACACAAACCCCTGCACATCCAGGATCTAATACGCCATCTCCACAATAACTAGTAGCTAGTGAACAGGTAGATGCCCCAGCATATGCACCAATTGTTGTTGCATCTGGCATTGATCAAGCAGTTCCATCAAAGGGAATAGAACATTGCCAAGTAATTCATCAGGCTGTTTGCTGTATACTACCTGGAACTACAACTAATCAATTTGAACACAATGAATTATTATCTCCTTCCTTCAAGACTGTTTCCAAATGTGCTTCTGAAAAAAAGTTAGTATATAATGATTGGTTTACTATAGATCCACATTCATCACATCATTTCAGAGCTCTTCAATTGGCAACTTTAACACTTTCTGCTGTAAATGCAGCATACTGACTAGATGTCTGCACTTGTGTTGCATTCAACATTCCTCATGAGTATGGAACACATGGATCATTTGCCACACAGTTAGTATTATCAAATGGCATTTGTAAACATGATGTGTAGGCATTCCCATATGTTGATTGACACACACCTACGCATGTTCATCATCATGAACAACTATCTCATATAGATGAGCCAGCAGGGCAAAATCAATTCGAAACATTTCATGCCTTACAAAAAAATAAATCTCAACAACTAGTGACTCATGAGCATTCACATGTATCGGAACCCTCACATTGTTCGTCTGTAGTACATGCAAGTCATGATATGCTACAAGTTCATCAACTAGCACACTCCCCACCTTGTTGAGTTTGCGCATTAAAAGCTTCTATAGCGATAGGAATTTGAAAAAGTCACAACAGGAACATCACACATACATAATATTTTATTCTTGAAGAAAAAGACATACTAGCTACTGAAGTTAAAAATATACATAGTAAGTATACCTAGAAAAAAAGAATATGTCAAAAAACTCACTACCTAATTAGTGAGTTTTCTAACATATACTAGTTACACACCTATATCTCTAGATATAGTATATTACTCTTGCAAAAACCATGTCTTCTTCCATATTCAGATACCTACTCATGCTATCAACACCATAAGAATTAGAATCCAACCATATACGTGATGTTCAGAAGTTACCGATGAAGTTGTCGCTACTAATGGAGCTATACCATGTTCTTGACAATCAACAACTCCATCACAGTTATTATCTATTCCATCATTACAGATTTCATAATATGTAGAACCATTTATAATTTCTTCTATAAACAATACATCAGCGGTATCGAAGTCATTATCTCCATCTATATCACAGGTCGTTCAACTTGGGCAGCACTTATTCATATCAAATGCTTCTTCACATCATAGACTAGGATAGGTATTTGTATATCGTTCAGTAATTAGTTGTATGTCTACTATATCTAATATACCATCTTGATTTGCGTCAAGAGTATCATACGTGAGAGTGCAAGAGTCAGTACAATACATTTCAGGATTAATAATTCAGCGTCACATATCTCCATACTCAATAGGGGTAAGATATCTATACAAATCATCCACTCCTCATCCATGTGACATCAAAAATGCTAACCATCATGCTGTCAATGGTGATGACTGGGATGTTCCGCTTACTTTTGCATACTCATTTTCCAACGCTGTAGACAACATATCTACACCTGGAGCAGCAATATCTATCCAATCTCCATAATTAGAGAAAGTTGCCTTATCATTGTTTTTATCTACAGCTCATACTGAGATTACTCATGCATAGGCTGCTGGATAAAAATGCTTATCTGTATTAAAATTACCAGCTGCTGCCACTACAACTATTCATCTATCCAAGATCTTTTCAATAACTCTTGCTAATACTTTTGAATCAAAATCTACTCATCGAGAAATATTGATAATATCTGCTTGGTCTGCTGCTTTTGCTAATCATTCTATACCAGCTGTAATATCAGTACATGGACGACCATCTGGAGTTGCTTTTATCAATACCAATTCTGGATTATATCCTGCACTTATAATACCTATGGTATTAGTACTTATAGCTCATACCAATCACGCATCAATATTACCATGAGCACATGCTTCTGATGTTTCTTCGATAGTTACATCATTATCTTTATCTGCTGCATCATAGGTGTATACAACATTTTCTCGAAGGTCATCATGTTCTGCATATCCATTATCAACTATAGCTACACGAATTTTCTTTTGCTGGCTAGTAAATAAGTATCCACATTCTTGTATCAAGGTATCATATCAAATTTGTGTCAAATAATCTGGCATAGTTTGTTGTAATATGTCTCATGCTCACTCTAAAGGGAGTTTGATTTGTATTAAAGCTATCGGCTCTGTATATTTTATTTTATTTCAAAACTTTTTTTGCAATGCTGCTGAAAAATCACCATATGGAATATCTGGATCAAAATCAATTCTATACGTGTCAATATCCAAGTTACTAAACGGCTGATCAATACTATTAATAAGATATTCATCAATCAAGTCCTCAAATTCCTTTTGTTCTACTGGATCATCAAATTCAATATAAATAGATCATTCAACAATAGGAAAGTCAAATGGAGGCAACATAATATCAGTTTCATCATCAGTTTCTTCTTCAAGCACCTCTTCTTCTACAACAGGCATTCATACACATGAACATACCGAGTCCCAAGTATCCTGAGAAGTTGAGCTATCTCCGTCATCACAACGTGTTCATGGAAGAGCTAGTCCGTTGATTACATTATTACAATCCATCGTTCAGTTTTCAACTCATTCACAAACACAAGTACTTGTATATCTGTCATTATATGTTTGTGCATTGTTATCATCACAGCTTGTTCAAGGTAATGCATTTCCTCAAAGTACATTTCTACAATCAGGTCACTGCAACTCTCATACACATGAGCACGAAGCACTATATCTATCATTACTAGTAGCTGGGTTGCTATCATTACATGCCGTTCATGGTAATGCTACTCATCATAGTATATTGTTACAATCTAGTTGTTGAGCCTGTCCTATACAATCACAAGACACATCATATCTATCATTTACAGTCGAAGAATTATTATCATTACAGCTTGTTCATGGGAGAGCTGGACCATCCACCACTCATGCACAGTCCAATGTTCATACAGGTATTCATTCACAACTACATGAATTTGTATATGTATCTTGAATAGTAGCACTATTTCCATCATTACAGCTCGTTCATGGTAACGCTTCTCCTCAAGGAATATTTTCACAATCAAGTTGTGTTTCTACAGGAAATCATTCACACGAACAGCTTGATGTATACAGGTCATTTTCAGTAGTTTCATCTTCATCATCACAACTCGTTCATGGGAGAGCAGGACCATCTTCTTCACCAAGACAATCTACAGTAGTTTCTGGAATATCTACCAAACATAAATCATCATTCGATGGATCTGCATCACATACATTACAATTATCCCGAAAAGGCTCAGGCTCACTATCTCAAGGACACCAACCATTACATTTAGGAAAAATACATGAATTATCATTACTTGTTGCATTTGCATTATAATTACAGGCATTACTAGCCGTACATCATTCTATTGTAGTTGCTGTAGGAATAACAGTTGATGATCATCCGTTTTGTCTTCAACATATACCATTTCCATCTGGATCTTCACAGCAACTGGTTCTTGTTGGATCAATTGCATCAGGCACACATGTATTTCAAGAAGTACATACAACACAACTACCTACATCAATTGTTGCACTTGGATCGTAATTGCAGGCTTGGCTATCTGTACACCCATGACCTAATGGATAATTACAAACCTCATTGAAATCACACGTACCATCATTATTTGTATCATTACAACATGCGTAAGGAGGAAGAAATATTTGTCCGGCACTGCATTGAATACAGCTACCATCATTAGTCGTAGCAAGCATATCATAATTATTGGCCAATACATTAGTACATCCAGGATATGCAAAAACATGTGATTGTATACATATATATACAAACACTATACAAATCAACACACGTACAGTTGAATACATTCTCAACATACCGAATCACATATAAATATCTTCTTAAGTATACCTATAATTGAAAAGCTGTCAAAAAAATAAGCGGCACACTACAAGGTACCGCTTATTTCAAAGACTATGATGAGATTATTTTGTTACGCTAATACTTCTATCTACTATATCGATTCCAGGAGGAGTAAATTCCCATGTAGCAGGATTTGCCTCAAAGATAACTGAAGCTGCTTCAAATATCTTATCTTCTTGAGTAGCATTTGTTATGTTGAACCAGCTATCAATTGTAGATCTTCTTCATTGACTCAATGTTTGTTCAAATTCTATAGGAGAGATCAATGATCACAACACACGCAATCATCAACCACCACATCGCTCAGTATTCAAGTTATTGTTTTCAATAGTAGGCGAGGTAAATCATCAAGCAGCAATAAAGATTCATTCAACTGTATCATTACGACTACAATCAACATTTTCAAAGATTACTTTTCCTGACTCGAGAACAAACAATGCATTTGATTGCAGAGATCATTGTACAATAAGATCAGCCTGAGTTACCAATAGTGTAAATGGTGTCGAATTTGGTATTGATTCTGCAATCACAAGTGGCTCATTATCATTATAAATATACACTTCTTGACCTGGTACTTTTGCCAAACGAACTGATGTATATTTCAATATTTCATTTGTTGTATCCAGAGTATACAAGGTGTGCTCAGATGCTAATGTATGAGATCATATTGCTGAATCAGAATAGGTATCCACTAATTCTCATACTAAAGTTGTAATTTGAGAAGTTTGTATAACAGATTCTTTTGACCCAGTTACACGATCCAATAATGCCTGTGAAATAATTGGCATTCATAGCAGGTTTTGATATCTCTCTAAGTCCATATTGCTTGGTGAGTATAATGCTGGACCTTTATAGATATAGAATCAGTCTGTAATTGAGAAGTTCATAGCACAGATTCTTTCATCAGAAATCCCTCTGGTATAGGTTCTTGATTCACTTCATGTTGGTGTACAATCGATATAATCAATACTATCTAATGATATTTGATATTCACCTAGTGTACTTCACACTCTAATCGTCGCATCTTCTGATCAAGATTCGTTGTTAACAATTTTAACATACGATTTTCATCATGCTCATGCACTTTGCTGTATAAACTGTTCATTATCAAACAACCTATAATTAAATCAATTTGTTTCTCTCCACGCATCCTCAAGACATGGAACGTCTCTTACTTGCCATATTCTTCCACTACCATTTGTAACACTAAAGTTACACAGCAATGATGCTCCAGGTACACGTTTATTATCTGAGATATCATTACAAGAATTCGCTTGCTCATCAATGACATCATTAAATTCAAGATCTCGCCAGAATGGTAGATATTCACCCAATTCTATAGATGGAGGATCTATCCATGAACATAACGGCATATCGTAGTTATCACATTCTATAGCAGAAACAAGTCCTGTTGCATCTTCAATACTACAATCTATTCTATCTTCAGGAATTTCTATTTCACCGTCTCCATCTCCATCTCCATCTCAGTCTCAGTCTCAGTCTCAGTCTCAGTCTCAGTCACCATCTCCATCTCCATCTCCATCTCCATCTCAGTCTCATCATTCTATTTCACAATTACTACTACATCAATCTCCATTGATCCCATTTCCATCATCACATTCTTCTCATCATCTACGAACTCCATCGCCACAATAATTATTTCCACTACTTGTTCTTCTAGTTAGCGTAACTGTTTGTTCACACGAAGACGTAGTAAATCAAGCTACTGAACAATTTGGTGAAAATACTGCAGGATCACCTCATCATCTATAGTAAGTACAAGATCATGTGAGTCATCGAGTACCATTTCATAAATTTTGAGGCATTCATGTATATATAGTTTCTCAAGTCATTATATTTCCACATGCAAGTTCCATCTGATATCATGTAAATCAGGATGCTGATTCACATGTAAAGTCTATAGTATGCGTTGGCGCACTTCTTAGAAGTGAGTTTTGCGTGGTAAGTCATGCACAAGTTTGCATGTTTCATGTTCCCACATTGATCTGTGTAGTACATGATTCATAACACTGCGTTTGTATATGACTTATTGCTGCTACTTCTATTTGTTGGACTAGACTCAACTCAGGAGCAATTGGTGCATGGAAGTCACAACTTTGACTAATTCCATAACTTAGCAACGCCGCATTTGTATCACTTACCAACTGAGTAACAAATCCATCAGAGGATGTATTTATATATTGGGTATAATCCAAAGATGTAATTAAATCTTGTTGCCAAGCAGTATCACAATTGGCTGATCATGTCATTACTATTGGTTCTAAAATTGGTAACCACTCATTCATCAATGTATCAATTTGAGCAACATTAATTGGAGCATTACCTCCACAACGCATTCATGTATCTCCATCTACAGCACAAGTTGCCGA
>Ga0307933_1002174_pt1 | contig 13676 bp, 9 predicted proteins | sample OrgLakmetageno88_FD_201811 | JGI IMG/M metagenome (GOLD analysis project Ga0307933, IMG submission 201811) | Saline water microbial communities from Organic Lake, Antarctica - #88 | ecosystem: Environmental > Aquatic > Non-marine Saline and Alkaline > Saline | place: Antarctica: Organic Lake...
CGCCAACTGGAATACGAGATCTTCTTGCTGGCGCTGTAGCTCTGGGCCACGCCGATGAACGCTGCTTCGAGCGCCTTCATGTCGATCGTGTTCTGCATCGCTTCCAGTTCCGCATCGAGGTCCTTGCGTTCCTGGATCAGCAGCAACTCGTCCATCGGGGACGCCTCGAGCAGTTCGGCCTCCACCGCTTCGAGGCGCTTCTTCACCGTGTCGGCAGTTCGCTTGCGTCCGCGCCGGGGCTTGGTCGCCCGCAGACCTTCCAGGTATTCCCGAACGACACGCCCTTCGGTGCGGCCCCGTGCGAGCGCATCTTTGTGTTCTTGAGACATCGGAGTCTTTGCTGCCATTTAGACAGTGTACGGCTTGGTCATTGATCCAATAGTGTTCGCGACGATGTTCGAGTTGTCACCGCACGGAAACGATGTTCATGTCGGGGTGGGCCCGCAGTATCCGTGGGGAGGGTTGTACGGCGGTCAGATCGTTGCGCAGGCACTGAAAGCCGCGACCTTGTCGGTCGATTCCGAACTCGAGCCACACTCCATACGCGCCTATTTCATTCGCCGCGGCGATGCGTCTGAGCCGATTCGGTATGAGGTCGACCGCATCCGCAACGGCCGGAGTTTTGCAACACGACGTGTGGTGGCCCGCCAGGCAGTCGGTGCGATCCTCAATGCCGAGAGTTCGTTCCAGCGGCCGGAGCCGTCGGCAAGCGTCCAGACCGTGTCGATGCCCGACGTGCCGGGTCCGGAGGGTCTTCCCGACGAAGCGTTCTCCGATGCATTCCACCGCGTGCAGGTTCCCGATGCCGCTGTCGGTGGTGCCGACCGCACCGGGGCGGGCCGCTCCGTTGCGTGGATGAAGGTCGCCCAGCCGCTCGGCGCGCCCGGCGAGCCGGCGGCGCAGTTGCTTCATCGGTGTTGGCTCGCGTTCCTGTCCGACGACCTGCCGACCGACGCGGTGCACCGGGCTCATCCGATGTCGTCGGATCCGGGGTCCGACGAACATCGCTTCGCCGCGAGCCTCGATCACACCGTGTGGTTCCATCGACCCGTCGAAGCCGATCGCTGGCATCTGCACGACTTCACGTGTCAACACTTCGTCGGCGGTCGTGGACTCGCACTCGGTCACGTGTTCTCCCAGGAGGGCGTCCACGTGGCCACGGTCGCGCAGGAGGTCTTGATGCGCGACGCACGAGACCGGGACTGATCACCGGCAGCGGCTCGCATCGGGTTGTTCGAGGCGCAATGACGGGTGGGGGTCGATGCGCACGACGCCAGGTACGGTCGTGGCCCCACCTGCGTGAAATCCTTCGATGTGTCGGGACGATCTCGGTGATGAGAGATGTCCGCCGCGAGTTTGCAGCAGCTACGCCGCAATCACGTTGGCCGTTCGAGGCCCTTGCGGAGGCGATCAGGGATCCTGTGGTCATCTGGACGGCGTGGCGTGACGACGCCGGCGACATCGTCGATTTCGTCTACGAGTACGTGAACCAGGCCGCCGTGGACATCATCGGCATCGCCGCGGAGGAGCTGGTGGGGCAGCGTCTACTCGAGGTCCTCCCGATCCATCGCGAACTCGGCCTGTACGACCGGTACCGCACTGTTGCTCTGACCGGGCAGTCCGATCTGATCGAGATTCCGTGGTTCGAGGAGGGAAACGTCGCGGGGGCGTTCGAAGCGAGTGTGTCGGCGATCGGCGACGGCATCGTCTCCGTCGCACGCGACGTGACCCACCGCGTCCTGGCGGAGAAGGAGTTGGCGCAAGCAGCCGAGCTTCATCAGTTCCTCGCAGAGAATGCATCCGAGCGGCTCGTCCGGCTGACCGACGACGGCACTGTTTCCTTCTCGTCGCAGCCGGCCGGGGCCGGACTGGAAGCTGCGGACATGACCGGGATCCATTTCGTCAAGTTCGTTCACCCGGACGATCGCCAGATCGTCACCGAGGTCCTGGACTCGGCTCGATCCACCGGGTCGACCGCGCAGACGGACTTCCGGATGGCGAGCGCAGCGGTCGGCCACTACTCGTGGGTTGCACTGCGGGCAACGTCGGTTCTCGACTCGACGGCAAGTCTCGAGTTCCACCTGTCGATCCGAGACGTCGAGGTGCGCCGAGCGGCCGAGGAAGCGCTCGCGACCGCCGAGCGCACACAGCGACTCATCCTCGACACCTTGGCTGAAGGTGTGGTGCTCGGGAGCGACGAGGAGGGAATCGTGAAGGCCAACCGGGCAGCGACCGAACTGCTCGGCTTGAGCGCAGGATCCGGGTCATCGCACGACGGGGTCGGCGGATCCATTGGCGGGTCGGTCGGACTGTACGAGTTGGACGGCTCGCCGCTCGACCCTGACGACACGCCGGCCACACGCGTGCGGCGCACGGGTCAGCCCGAGCGAGGACGCCTGCTCGAGCTCAGGTCACTCGATGCCGGTAGCCGCTGGATCGAGGTCAGTGCAGTACTGGTCGATGACGAGGGCAAGCCAGACGCTGCTGACGCCGAGGATGCCCAGGACGAGGCCGTGGCGAAGCCGGTCAGAGTGTTGACGACGTTCGTCGACCTCACCGAGCGCGTGCTCGCCGAACGCCGTGTCGAAGACGAGCGCAGACTCCTCCATGCCACCTTCGACAGCGTGCATGCGGGTCTGATGGCCGTGCATGGCGACGGGACGATCATCGAGGTCAATCAACGGTTCCGCGATCTGACACGGGGTCCTCACCATGTCGGCCAGAAGCTCGCCGATCTCACCTACGAGTACTCGATCCTCGATCAGGATGGTGTGATCCTCGTCCGGGACCAGCAGCCGATCGGTCGAGCGCTCGCTGGCGAACACATCACGGACATGACCACGAAGTTGGTGTGGCCGGACGGAACCGAGCTGATCGTGCTCGCCAGTGCGTCACCGATCTACTCAGCCGACGGCACCGTCGGTGCGGTGCTCACGGTTCACGACGTGACCGAGCTGCGCGCTGCCGAAGATGAGTTGCGCACCATGGCCACGGTCGATCAACTCACGGGCCTCCCGAATCGGCGTGCCGTCCTCGCTCGCCTCGACGACGCGATCGAGCGAAAGGCGTCGACATCGGACGAACTCGCCGTGCTGTTCCTCGACCTCGACGGCTTCAAGTCGATCAACGACACGCTGGGACACGACGCAGGCGACGAACTGCTCCAAGCCGTCGCCCAGCGACTGACCGCGACCATGCGCTCGACCGATCTGATCGGCCGAATGGGGGGCGATGAATTCGTTGCGGTGCTCGAACGCTTCTCCGATGAACAGACCAACCTCTTGGCTGTGCGTATCGAAGCCGAGCTCTCCCGACCGTTCCTGCTGGACGCAGGTGTCGCAACGATCGGTGTGTCGGTCGGCCGGGCTGTCCATACAGCGAGCCACACGGCCGAAACGATGCTCGCTGCGGCCGATGTGGAGATGTACCGGGTGAAGCACGAGCGCGCTGGCGAACCTCGCAGTTGACACACCCCGGTCCGATCGGATCCGTACCGGTCGACTTCGCCTCGATCGAAGCTGAGTAGCTTCGCCACATGAGCGACGTGCTGCCCGAACTGTCTCCCACGCTCCAGGTGCTCCGGTCTCATGTGATGACGCATTCGGTGAAGACCGGTGAGTTCACCCTCAAATCGGGGGCCACGAGCACCTGGTTCCTCGATACGAAGCAGACCGCGTGTCGAGCCGATGGGATCATCGCCGTGGCCGACGCGCTGGTCGAGGTGTTCGGTGACGAATTGAACGGCATCGATGCCATCGGCGGGCTCACGCTGGGCGCCGATCCCATGGCCTACGGCGTTGCTGCCGTTCTCGGGACTCGTGGGTACCCGCTGCGCAGCTTCAGCGTACGCAAGGAAGCCAAGGCGGGCGGGATCACCGGCCGGATCGCCGGAGCGTTGCAATCCGGCGACCGGGTGCTCGTCACCGAGGACACCACCACTCGTGGGACGTCGTTGATCGAAGCAGTCGACCAGATCGAAGCGTTCGGCGCGAAGCCGGTGTTCATGAGCGTGATCGTCGACCGTGGCGGCACATGTGAGGCGATGGCCGTCGCACGCGGCATCGACTATCGACCGCTCCTGACAGCACCCGACCTCGGCTTCGGTTTCGGAACCTGACGAAACCAATGTTCACCTTTGGCAGCGGAGTTGCAACGGGGTTGCTCGTCGCGGTCTAGGTTCTGTCCCGCCGTTGGGGGACCGACGGCGAAACAACCGGTGCGCGAGCACCGACGAGGGGACGAGACATGGAACAGTTCTGGCGCAACACCGGCGTTCAATTGGGCAAGCAGTGGAAGGCGGTCGTCGCCGCGATGGTCGTGGTGACCGTCGCGCTGATTGCGGTCGGCGCGACACGAATCGAGTTCGCCACCGGCCAGGACAGCTACCTGAACCCCGACTCGCAGATCGCCATCGACAACGTGGCATTCCAGAACGACTTCGGTGGTGAGACGATCATCCTGCTGTTCTCCTCCGACGGCGACGCCACCGTGCCCGACCTCTTCGAGGGCGACAACCTGGCGGAACTGCAACGTCTGAACACCGAGCTCGCCGCCGCGCTGCCCGATGCCCGCATCGTCACCCCGCTCACCTCGCTCACCTTCTCGTCCGAAATCGTCGGTGGCGGTGCCGGCCAGAACGCACTGCTCGCAGCGATCCAGCGTGACGAGGCCGGCGCAGCCGTTCGCCAGGAGGACGCAGCGATCTCGATCGGACGCCGGGGCGCGTCCGACAACCCGGTCATCGGAGACCCGACCTGGAACCAGACCCTGCTCTTCGACAACACCGGCTGGACCCGTGATGCCGACAACCAGTTGGTGCCGCCGCCAGCCGACGGCCTCGTCATTCGCGAGTCCCTCCGCGGCACGTTCCCGAACGTGGAGGACGGTCCGGTCAACGGCACGTCGGTGGGCGGCATCGTGCTCAAGGGGAATGCGTCGCTCGACGAGCTGACCGCCAGCACCGACGACGCGCTCGCGATCCTCGACACCGCATCGTTCGACGGCTTCGAGCTCACCGTGACCGGCTCGCCGCTCTACCTCGGGGAGATCAACGACTACCTGCAGGGCGGCATGCTGACCCTCGGCGCCGCAGCGCTCGTGGTGATGGCGGTGATCCTCGCACTGATCTTCAAGGTTCGTTGGCGCCTCTTGCCTCTGCTCGCCGTGCTCGTGGGTGTCGTGTGGGCGTTCTCGCTGCTCGGCCTCATCGGGATCGATCTCTCCCTCGTGACCATCTCCGGTCTGCCGATCCTGATCGGGCTCGGCATCGACTTCGCGATCCAGATCCACAACCGAGTCGAAGAGGAGGTGGTGCTCGACAAGGACGAGCATCCGATCTCCGAGACGGTCGCCAACGTCGCGCCGGCGCTGATCGCAGCCGTGGTCACCGGCATCCTCGCCTTCCTTGCGCTCCGCATCTCGAAGGTGCCGATGATCCGCGACTTCGGTGTGCTCCTCGCCGTCGGCGTCGTGGTGCTCGTCGTGGTCGGCATCGTGGTACCGGTCACTGCGCTCGGTGTCCGCGAGTGGACCAGCCGGACCGAGGAACGCAAGGAGTCCGCGGTCGAGAAGCTCGTCGTGAAGCTCGGTGGGTTGCCCACCAAGCTCGGCGTCCCGATCATCGTGCTCGCCACCCTGCTGTTCGTGGGCGGCGTGCTCGTCGAGGGTCGTACCAAGATCCAGTCCGACCCGATCAAGTGGATCGATCAGAGCAGCCAGACCGTCACCGACATCGACCGTCTCGCCGACGAGACCGATTTCGCGTCGACGCTCGGTGTGCTCGTCACCGCGAACAACGTGTTCGACCAACCGATCGTCGACCTGATCCACGGTTTCACCCTCGACGCCGAGGCCCGCCCGGAAGTGGTCGCCACGTCGAGCCTCGTCGGGACGATGGCAAAGGTGATCTCGATTCCGGGAGCCTCGCCGATCGCACCGACATCGCAGGACGTCCAGGCGGCTGCCGAGGCAGCGATCACCGCCGACGTCCCCGACATCGCCGCCTCGCTCGTGAACGACGTCGAGAACCCGACCGCGGTACAGATCAATCTGCGACTCGTTCAGGCGAGTCTCGAGGACCGCTCCGACCTCGTCGACGAGCTCGCTGCCGATCTCGACGAACGGATCGCAGCATTGGACGTTCCGGCGGACAGCATCCTGCTCGTCGGTCTGGACGAGGGTGCCGATGCGGCGAAGGCCACCCCTGCCGGTCTCGCGACGGTCGGCATCGGCCTGCTCGAGAACCTCTCGGCCAACCGCGCCAACCTCACCTACCTGGCGCTCGCACTCGCCGCGCTGTTCCTCGTGATTCGGCTTCGCAGCCTGGTGCGGGCGACGCTGGCGCTGGTGCCGGTACTCATCGCGGTGGGTGCATCGTCGCTCTTCGTCGGGCTGCTCGGTTTCGAGCTGAGCCCGCTCACCACCGTCAGCGGTCCACTCGTGATCGCGACGTGCGCCGAGTTCTCGGTGCTGATCCTCGGCAGATACCTGGAAGAAAGACAGAACGGCCTGAGCCCGCGCGAGTCGACCGACAAGGCGGCGTCGCGCACCGGCCGAGCGTTCTTCACATCCGCGATGACCACCATCGGTGGATTCGGCGTGTTGATCTTCTCCCCGCTCCCGTTGCTGCGTGACTTCGGCATCATCGTCACCCTCAACGTGGCGATCGCACTGCTCGCCGCCCTCGTGGCCATGCCCCCGCTGTCGGTCTGGATCGACGAGAAGGGCTGGCTCGGAACCCAGGAACAAGGTGCGCTTCCCGGCAAGTCCGTCCGTCTGGCAGCGGTCGTTCCGGGCAAACAACTGGTCGGTGCCGGCGTCGGCGCCGTGCTGCTGATCGCTGCGGTCGTGGGCGTGTATGCCACGGCCGACACCAGCAACGGTGAGGTCGACGCGGTCGCCTTCGCCTACGTGGCGCCGACGACGACCACGACCACCACCACCACGACCGAACCGGTCGCGGTCGAGGAGGACCCGGCAGTCGACGCCGACGAGCAGGTGGAGCCCGACGGGTCAGCCATCGATCCGACCGATTTCGGTACCGAGCGACCGGCGAGCTTGGTCGGTGGGGTCTTGTTCGACCTGTTGACGAGCAACGACATCGGCGTCGAACCGAACGTTGCGGTGTGCACCATCGAGACACTGCTGTCTCGCATCAGTGAGGACGAGCTGATAGCACTCGGTGCAGCGAGCGCATCACCGGAGTCGGTGGGGTTCGTGGAACCTGCAGCGCTCGACTGTGGCGTCACCCAGAACCAGGTCGACCGTGCTGTCGCCTCGCTGCGCGGCGAGGAACTTCCACCTGTCGAAGCGGCGACCGTCGAGGAGGCGCCCGTTGAAACGACCGTGCCGGATGCGCCGGCCGAGCCCGAGGGTCCCGAGATCGATCCCGCCGGATTCTCGGCTGATCCGCCCACCGACCCGGTCGAAGCGATCGTGTTCTACCTGCTCACCGGTGGTGGTCCCGACGCCCGCACCGGTCAGGGCATCGATCCGACGGTCGCCAAATGTGGCATCGCCACATCGGTCGACGAGGGAGGGCCGACGATCCTGCTCGACCTCGCCGGTGGTGATCCGGCAGCGACCGAACAGGTGAAGGCATCGGTCGCCAAGTGCGGGATCCAACCCGACGCTGTCGATGGTGCCACCACCGAGTTCGCCGGCGGCTGACATCGAGGCTCGACCCGGCGATCCGACCTCGCCGGACCGAGCTCGGCCGAATCGAAGGTGGGCGGTCCGGACTGCTTGACTGGGACGATGTCCGACCCTGTTGAAATCTCCCAGTCCGTCCGCCTCGAAACCGTGCAGCAGGACGGCGTCGACCTCGCCCTCGTGATCGTCGACAATCCGCCCGTCAACGCACTCAGCTGGCACGTCCGACAAGGACTGTTCGACGGCGTCAACGCCGCCGTCGAAGCCGGTGCGCAGGCGATCGTGCTGATCTGCGAAGGCCGCACGTTCATCGCCGGCGCCGACATCAGCGAGTTCGGCGGGAACGTCCCCGAGGCGGCCGGCCTCCACGAGGTGCAGGCGGCGATGGAAGACGCTCCCATCCCGGTCGTGGCGGCAATCCACGGCACCGCACTCGGCGGTGGGCTCGAAGTGGCGCTGTGCGCTCACCACCGGGTCGGACTGGCATCGGCGAAGTTCGGCCTCCCCGAGGTGAACCTCGGGCTGCTTCCCGGGGCCGGGGGAACCCAGCGCCTGCCCCGCCTCGTCGGGGTCCCCACCGCTCTCGAGATGATGACGAGCGGCCGTCACGTCAGCGCGGTCGAAGCGCTCGAGGGTGGCCTCATCGATCACGTGGTCGATACCGACCTCAACGGTCTGCGCGATGCAGCGATGGCGTTCGCGGTGAAGGCGGTGGCCGACGACCTGCCGCTGGTGCGAGTTCGAGACCGCAACGATCTGGTCGAGGCTCACGCCGGCGACGAGGAGATCTTCGCGAAGTTCCGCGCCGGCATCGCTCGGAAGGCCCGTGGATTTTTGGCGCCCGAGTACAACATCCGCTGCATCGAGGCGGCGTGCAACCAGCCGTTCGACGAAGGTCTCAAGACCGAAGGCAAGCTGTTCATGGAGTTGATGACCGGTCCGCAGTCGGCTGCTCAGCGGTACTACTTCTTCGCTGAGCGTGCTGCGAACAAGATCCCCGACATCGACAAGGAGACGCCGCTGATCGACGTCCAGAAGGTCGGTGTCCTCGGGGCCGGCACGATGGGTGGCGGCATCGCGATGAACTTCGTGAATGCCGGGATCCCCGTCACCATCGTCGAGCGGGATCAGGGCGCACTCGATCGTGGCCTCGGTGTCGTTCGCAAGAACTACGAGCGCTCACGCTCCACCACCGACGCACAGGTGGAGGAGCGCATGGGGTTGATCACCGGCTCCACCGACAAGGCGGACTTCGCCGACTGCGACATGGTCATCGAAGCGGTGTTCGAGGACATGGAACTCAAGCAGACGATCTTCCGAGAGCTCGACTCGATCTGCAAGCCCGGTGCGATCATGGCGTCGAACACCTCGGCGCTCGATGTGAACGAGATCGCATCGGTGACGTCGCGTCCCGAGTCGGTCATCGGCATGCACTTCTTCAGCCCGGCCAACGTCATGAAGCTCCTCGAGAACGTGCGCGGCGACGAATCGTCCGACTCGGTCGTGGCGACCACCATGGCGATTGCGAAGAAGATCAAGAAGGTCGCCGTGATGGTCGGTGTGTGTCCGGGATTCGTCGGCAACCGCATGCTCTTCATGCGTGGTGCAGAAGCCGAGCGGATGCTCATGGAAGGCGCCACACCCGCACAGATCGACAACGTGCTCTACGAGTTCGGGTTCCCGATGGGGCCGTTCTCGATGAGTGACCTCGCCGGGCTCGACATCGGTTGGAAGGAGGAAGCCTCGTCGTCGTCGACGATTCGCGAGATCCTCTGCGAGAACGGACGACGTGGTCAGAAGAACGGCCGGGGCTACTACACCTACGACGCCGAGACCCGTGCGGCCACCCCCGACCCCGAGGTCGAGCAGATGATCAGGGACTTCGCCGTGGCGAAGGGCCACGAGCAGCGTGAGGTGACCGACCAGGAGATCCTCGAACGGCTGCTGTACCCGATGGTCAACGAGGGGGCAAAGATCCTCGAGGAGAAGATCGCGATCCGCGGCAGCGACATCGACGTGGTGTGGGTGAACGGCTACGGCTGGCCGGTGTATCGCGGTGGCCCGATGCACTGGGCTGACTCGATCGGGCTCGCCGAGATCGTGTCGAAGATCCAGGGCTACTCGGACTCCCTCGGCGGTAAGCACTGGGAGCTCAGTCCGCTCCTGAAGCAGCTGGCTGCCGACGGAGGCCAGCTCCAGACCCACACGTCCTGATCGGTCACATTCTGCGACCACCGCTGTCGGTCATCGTCTGACTAAGGTCAGACGATGATCGACGACTCAGTCGCGACGCTTCGTCGCTTCAACCGATTCTTCACGACTCGCGTCGGTGTGCTCGACGACAGTTTCCTCGGCACTGGCCGACCGCTCGCCGCCGCCCGGCTGCTGTTCGAGGTGGGTGACGGTCCAGTGACGGTCCATGAGCTCCGTCGGCGCCTCGACGCCGATTCGGGTTACGTCAGTCGCCTGCTCCGACTGCTCGAAGACGATCGACTCATCGACCTGCACGACGACCCTGATGATCGTCGTCGACGGGTGGTCCGACTGACCGAGGCGGGGAAGGTCGAATGGAACGAACTCGATCGACGGTCCGACGAAATTGCCCGTCGGCTGCTCACCCCACTCGATGCAGCGCAGCGCGACCGGCTCGACGACGCACTCGACACGATCCACCGCCTTCTTCGCCTGGCAACCATCGAGTTCAGCGTGGTCGAACCCGACAGCCCGAGTGCGATGGCAGCGATGACCTCCTACGTTGCCGAACTCGACCATCGTTTCCCGGAACGCTTCGACGTCGGAACCGGTTTCGAAACAGCGGAACTCGATCTCATGCGAGCGCCGGCCGGTGCCTTCGTGGTGGCCACCGAGGACGGCGCCGTCATCGGCTGTGGCGGTCTGCGGTGCCTCGACGACGGAACTGACGAGATCAAGAGAATGTGGGTCGATCCGACAGCGCGGGGCCTGGGAATCGGTCGCCGACTGCTCGAGCGACTCGAAGCCGAGGCGGCAGCGCGCAGCCACCAGACCGTGGTGCTCGACACCCACGCCAGCCTCGACGAAGCGATCTCGATGTACACCCGTGCCGGATACGAACGCATCGAGCGCTACAACGACAACCCGTACGCACAGCTGTTCTTCCGCAAGCGGCTCTCGGGTTCGCCCTCCCCGTGAAAACGAACGAACCCCGCCAACCTGGCGGGGTTCGTTCACGGTGGTTTCGACCGGCGTCGATCCGGTGACCTCTCACTTTTCAGGCGAGCGCTCTGCCAACTGAGCTACGAAACCGAGCCGACTCGCTGAGGCGGTGGCTGGCCTCCGTTCGACGGGAGGGGCCACGAGCCAACACGAATCGTATGTACAAAAGCCACCCTCCAATTGCTTGGTGAGTGGCCCCTGTAGCGGTCCCGACGGGATTTGAACCCGCGACCTCCGGCTTGACAGGCCGGCGTGAACTCCTGACTTCACCACGGGACCAGTTGGTATTCCCGGCAGATGTCAACCTGCCATGTGTTCTATGTGTAGCGCGTTTCCGCACCGCACCCCCAACGGGATTCGAACCCGTGCTGCCACCTTGAAAGGGTGGAGTCCTAGGCCACTAGACGATGGGGGCCTATTCGAGGCTTGGGCCTCTTCTCGTTGAGAGCGAGGTGAATCTAACAGCGCCGCTCGGGCGTTCCACGCGCGGGTTCCGCGTCGGGCACGGAGTCCGTCGCTCGAGGTCTATGGTCGCAGCCATGAGATGGACGGGACGACGAGGCAAATTGAACCGACTCGGGATCGGTCTCGTGGTCGGATACGCCTGTGGCACGGTCTCCACCGCCGACGTTGTCGTGAAGCGAATGGGTGGGGGTGACCTGCGTTCGCAGGGAACGGGCAACCCTGGTGCAGCAAATGCGATGAAGGTCCTCGGGAAGAAGGCGGGGTTGGCCGTGATGGCCGGCGACATCTCCAAGGGCGTGATCGCCTGCGCCGTCGGCGGAGCGCTCGCCGGTCCCACCGGAGCGCACCTGGCCGGCACGGCCTCCGTCGCTGGTCACTGTCATCCGGTGTGGAATGGTTTCCGCGGCGGCAAGGGTGTCGCGACGAGCGTCGGTCAGTGCCTGGCCACCTTCCCCGCTTACTTCCCGATCGATCTCGGTGTTGCAGCAGCCACTGCTGCGGTGCCGGCCTGGAAGCAGCGAGCGTTCGCCGCAACGCTGACGTCGTGTGCGTGCTGGGTCGCCGGTGGCCTCATCTGGTGGGCGAAGGGCTGGCGCAACCTGTGGGGTCCGAAGCCGACGATCATGTTGCCGGTCAGTGCGCTCTTGTCGAGTGCGATCATCATCGAACGGTTCCTGGCCGCTGGTGACGTGACGGCTCGCTCGGCATCCGAATCCGGCTGAGAGCCGAACGTCCTGCGCAGCTCACAGAACGGATCCACCACATGATCGGCATCGTCGTCGACTCGAACAGTCAGCTCCCCGATGAGCTCGCGCAGCGCCACGGCATCGTCGTCGTCGCGCTCACCGTGACCGTCGACGGTGTCGAACATCGTGAGGGCATCGACCTCTCCGCCGACGACTTCTACGCAGCGTGGACCGATGGCCACCAACCCGAGGTGACCACCAGCCAGCCTTCACCCGGAGCATTTGTTGCGGCCTACTCGGCGCTGGCCGAGCAGGGGGCGACCGAGATCCTGTCGATCCACGTCGCAGAGGCGATGAGCGGCACCTTGAACTCGGCACGTCTCGCCACCGAGATGATCGACGTGCCGGTCCGCCTCGTCGACACCGGCACCGCCAGCTTCGGCATCTCGTGTTGTGCGTGGGCGGCGGCAGAAGCAATCGCCGCCGGTGCCGACATCGGCCGTGCGGCGTCGATCGCGCAGACGCGTGCCTCGGCCCTCCACAGCAATTTCGTGGTCGGTGTGCCGCGACTGATCGACGGGTCGGGCCGCGCGGTCGGACTCGGCGCCGAGGGGGCTGCTGTCGAGGGCGTCCCCGTCCTGGCGATGACGGGCTCCGACATGTCGGTGCTCGCCTCCGTCATCGACCTCGACGCTGCCGTGGCCGCGATGGTGGCGGATGCAGTGGCGTGGCCAACGAGCGATCCCGACGGTCTCCGGATCGCGATCGGCACCTCGGACAGGTCGAGCGAACCGGTGTCACAGGCGTTGACCGATGCACTGACTGGCCACGACGCCGTGATCGACGTCGTCCAGTATCGGATCGGTCCCAGCGTCGGAGCGCACACGGGCCCCGGCACCGCCGGCCTCTTCGTCTTCTGAGACCGAATCGCCGCCCTCAGACGCGAGCGAGCGGGTTCCGTGTCGTCCGTGCGGCCTTGGCGCGAAGCTCGGCCGGGACCATCGGAGCCAACATGCCGTAGGGGGCCGAGTTGTAGAGATGGTGGATCCGATGCGCATCGGCCAGGCGATCGAAGATCGCAACACGACGGCCCTCGAACCATCCGAACCGCTGGTGGATGTACACGTCATGGACGAGGCCGTACGCGGCTCCGTATGCGGTGACGCCGATACCGACCGGCACCAGTGCTGCGAATCCCTCCCAGTTGAATCCGGCGAAGAATCCGAGGTTCACCAGTGCGGCGAACACGACGGGATACCAGTCGTTCGCCTCGAAGCGGGACTCGATGCGTCGGTGGTGGCTGCGATGCAGGAACTCGCCGATGCCGTGCATCACCCAGCGGTGGGTCGCAGCGGTGACGGGCTCCATCACCACGAACGCCACCACGGCGATCAATACATCGGTCCACTGCATCAACAGAACGATACGCGCTACGCCCGACCTTCTGTCCAGATGAGCCGAACTGACACGATGCGGTGATGCAGCGATCCGCACCAGAGTTCGAGACGCTCAGCGTCGCCGTGACCGATGGGATCGGACGACTCACGCTGGAACAATCGAATCGCCTCAACCCGCTCGGCTCGCTGGCACTCGCCGAAATCATCGAAGCAGCAGCCTGGTTCGACCGGACCCCGACCACCGTGGTCGTGGTGACGGGTGCCGGGCGAGGGTTCTCTGCCG
>Ga0307933_1002176_pt1 | contig 13666 bp, 12 predicted proteins | sample OrgLakmetageno88_FD_201811 | JGI IMG/M metagenome (GOLD analysis project Ga0307933, IMG submission 201811) | Saline water microbial communities from Organic Lake, Antarctica - #88 | ecosystem: Environmental > Aquatic > Non-marine Saline and Alkaline > Saline | place: Antarctica: Organic Lake...
CTTTTCATCCAGCGCTCAACTGAAAGGACGCCAGATCCGCGGCAGGAGCCGAAAAATATTTAGAGCGCTGCGCGTAGTACCCGCAACGGGGAGGCCTGTGGCGCTCGCCTTTAGGGAAGTGACATGGCAAAAACCTTCACCGGTCTATTCGAAGAAATCATAACCTTTGATTCTCTACACGCAGCCTACCTCAGGGCCCGAAAGGGTAAGCGCAAAAGCTGGCCATGCCGGCACTTTGAGCGCGACCTAGAGTGCAATCTAATCCAGTTACAAAATGAGCTGATCTGGGATGAGTATCAGTGCGGCGGCTACCGAAGCTTTTATGTGACAGAGCCGAAGCGCCGGAAGATCACTGCGCTCAAGCTGTTCCGGGATCGCGTAATACAGCAGGCCATCATGGCAGCGGTTGAACCGATCTGGGAAGCAAGGTTTATTGCTCACAGCTATGCGTGCCGGATCGGCAAGGGCACTCACGCCGGCGCGGACAAAGCTCAGGAAATGCTTAGGCAATGCCTGCACCAGCACGGCGTGGTGTATGTGCTAAAGGCGGATATCCGAAAATACTTCGCGAGTATTGATCACGAGATATTACTGGCGCTGCTACGAAAGCGCATAGCCGATCGTCGGCTCATGTTCGTGATAGAAAAAATCATCCAAAGTTACAGTGAGCCAGGCACACCCGGAAAGGGCCTGCCGATTGGCAACCTGACCAGTCAGCTGTTCGCCAACATCTATCTGGACGCATTGGACCAGTGGATGAAGCGCCGCCGCCAGGAGCGCTGGTACGCACGGTATGTTGATGACTTTATCGTGATGCATCCTGACAAGCGCCACCTGCAGGCGCTGCGCATCGACGCCGAGGCATGGCTGGCCGACAACTTGGAGCTACAAACCAATCATAAAACTTTTGTTTTTCCTGTTCGTCACCACGGTGGCCGCGGTCTGGATTTCCTTGGCTATCACCTTTGGCCAAATGCCCGCAGGCTGCGCAAAGCCAGCTTGCAGCGACTGTCTCGCCAGTTAAAAGAATGGCAGAGCGAGTACGCCAGAGGCCAGATTGACCTAGCCCATGTGCGCGAAAATTTACACAGCTGGACGAACCACGCCCGGCACGGCAACGCCATTCCCGCTGTTGCCGCCATGCTCAAAAGAGCCAACTTTAGGAGATGTCCTGATGGATCCCATGGAACACGAAGACGCAGCAGTCGAAACTCACGAAGAGTGGTCGCTTCGAAAGCGCCGTGAATCAATGAAGGTAACTCGCTATCAAGCAAAAGCTGCGCTGCTCAATGCCGGATTATTGAGCGGTATAGAGTCCGCAATAGCGGCAAGTGAAGATCCGCTTATCAAACTGGCCTGGGCTGAAGCCAGCTTTGAGCGTACAAGCCCGTTTGCTGACCAAATGATGGAGTTAACAGGTATGACAGGCGAGCAGTTAGATGACCTCTTTGATGTTGCGGCAAATATTCAATGATCTGAGTGCGGGCTATGGGCAAAGATTATTTTTTTCCGAGAAGTCCCGGCTTCCGGTCCATTTAGTCTGTGCACCTCAAGGTGGGTAGGTTTTATGAAAATACAACACGCAGCATTCCGGGGTGAAGTGCCCATTCTGGACGCTAGGCTATTGCCTGAAAATAACGCACAGATTGCCCGCAACCTGAATTTGAAGAAGGGAACGCTGCGACCCCACCGCGATGCGCTACTGGCTGACAGTCTGCCCGCAACCATCAACCCGGGCAACTTGTACCGATACGAAACTGGCAACAATGGCGCTGGATTCTGGCTTTCGTGGGGCGACGAATACGACGTGGACGTGGTGCGCTCACCCATTGCCAGCGACGATTACGCCCGGGTGTACTGGACAGGCCAAGGTGCGCCGAAGATGGGCAGTCTTGCGCAGGTCACCACCGGCACCGGTCCCTATCCTTCAGCCTGGTTCACGTTGGGCGTACCGGCTCCCGATTCTGGCCCGAGCATTACCACGCCGTCCGGCCGCACAGAGGTTCCCGGCACCGCGCTGGAAGTGTTTTACCTGGTCACGCTGGTGACCGAGTTCGGTGAAGAAGGCCCGCCGAGCGTTCCGTCTGGTGTAGGCGTTCGATGGGACGATGTAGAAGGCGCCCCGGCCAACGGACAGCTTGAGATAGCATTGCCGAGCATTCCCAGTGCCGCGCAGAACATCACCAAAAAGCGGCTGTATAGAGTCGAAAGCGGCGGGCAATATCAGTTGGTGGTGGAAGTCACCGCCGCCACCGGCACGTTCACCGACACCGTTTTATCCGAAAGTCTGGGGCGCGCACTGGAAAGCACCGAATGGGACGCACCAAACCCTGAAATGCAGGGGCTGACCACGCTCCCGAATGGCATTCTTGTCGGCTTCTTTAAAAATACCCTAGCATTCAGCGTGCCATATCTGCCGCACGCATGGCCTGTGAGCTACCAGTTAGCGTTCAGTGATCCCATCGTGGCCATTGCAGCGGTTAGTAACGGCTTGATTGTGACGACCACAGGGCAGCCCTGGCTGGTCACCGGCTACAGTCCTGAGTCTATGGGCCAGATGAAGATGGACGTGAATCAACCCTGCCTATCCAAGCGGTCCATGGTGGATATGGGCGGTTACGCTGTTTACGCCGGCTACGACGGATTGGTGGCTGCAGGTGGCTCCGAGGCGCAAGTCATCACCTCGCAGATCCTAACCCGCGAGCAATGGCAAGCATTGAATCCGGCCACCCTTCACGCTTACCGCTACGACGGCATGTACTTGGGTTTTTACGACGGCGGCTCGTTCGCCTTCACGCCCGGCTCTGGCATTGAGTTCTACGACACCGAGGCCAGCGCCGGCTATTACGATGTGGCCGAGGATGTTTTGTACTTGGTGCAAGGCTCTAATGTGACGCAATGGGATAAGGGCGCACCGCTTACTTACACCTGGCGCTCACGCATTCACGAAATCCCCCCAGGCGCCGCTGGATTCACTTGCGGCAAGCTGATTGCTTACGACTACCCGGTTACCCTGAACGTCTACGCCGATGGCGTCACGGTGATGAGTCAATCGATTACCTCTATTAGCATGTTCCGAATGCCTGCCGGTTACACCTTGTCCCGTGACTGGGAAGTGGAGCTGCAGGGCACCACTGAGATTGCGTCTATCCAACTAGCCACGTCCCCCGGAGAGCTTGCTTAATGGCTAATCGTCGTCGCTCCCTGCCGCCTGTATCGCCCAAGATTGCGGCTGAACTGCGCCCGCTAGTGGCTGCTATTTCGGAAATTATCGAAGTAGGCGAGGGCGTCCGGGGCGATCCGCTGGACAGAAAGCTGACGTTTCGTGACTTGCTGGACAGCGGTATTGGCCAGCTGCGCAATGGGGCGGGCGCGAACACCCCGGGCGCACTGCAACCTACAACGCCGCCGCCCAATCTATCCACACCACCGCGACCGACGAACTTCAACGCCATTGGCGGGTTTAATGGGAGCATTAATTTAACGTGGGATGGTCCGCGCTCCCTCTACAGCAATCACGCCTACACCAATATCTACCGCGCCGAAGCGGACAACTTTGCCAACGCTGCTCTGGTGGGGCGTGAAGATGGCGGCTTCTACACCGACTACCGGCGCGATGACGCAGCACCCACGCCTTACTATTACTGGATCACGTTCACCTCAACCAGCGACATTGAGGGGCCAACCAATGCGACGGCCGGTACGCTGGCTCAAGCATTGTTTGATCCTGATTACATCATTGAACAGATTAGTGGATTGATTTCAGAGTCCGAACTGGCCGATGAACTGCTCACGCCCATCCAAACCATTCCCGGTATTCAGTCCCACATCAATACCGTTGGCCAGCAGGTAGACGACAACTCTGCCGCCGTGCAAACCAAGGCCGAGGCCCAGGTGGTCACGGATTTGAGCGGCGAAGTCACCAGTATTAAGGCCCGATACAGCATCAAACTGGACGTGAATGGCCGAATGAGCGGCCTTATTTTTGGCGACAACGGCACCGAAAGCAGTCTGGTTATTGCCTCAAATTCGATGTTATTCATTGACCCCGACCAAAGCGCTACCCCGTTCAACCCAGCCACTGACTATTCCAGCATGGACGCGGTACGAAACTCTCAGCTGGTATTCGGTTACGCAAAAGTGGAAGGCATGAACCGCTTTGTGATTAACGCTCCGGCTTACATCCCAGAAGGCTACATCACCAAGGGCCAGATTGGCGCCGTGGGATTTGGCAGCATTGAGGCGGCAGACGGTACGCCGATCACCACCGTTCAGGGCAGACTGAAAGCGGATTATATCGACGCGGATAATCTGCGAGTGGCGGTGGCTGCGACCTTCGATGGCACCGCGCAGTCGGGCAACTACGAAGCGGGAGTATCAGGTTGGAGGCTGTTACAAGACGGCACGCTTGAGGCGCAAAACGCTACTATCAAAGGCCACGTCGAAATGAACACTGGTTATATTGCCAGTGGCGTCAGCATTGGCGGGCTGGGCAGTTTTGCTTACAAAAGCTCTTTGTTTTACAACGATGTGGCTGGAACTAAGCCGCCGAGTAACGCGGATGTGACGGGCAGCAATACTGCTTACGATACTGCTCGTGTGTCTGGTTCAGCCGCATCTTATGTTCGGTCATGGGCATTAAATGGCAACAGCGCAAAAGGTGTAACAAACAACTGGACCCGTCCTGGCCAAACCCTCATCGACGGCAACAAGATATTCACTGGCGATGCGTATGTGGATACGCTTCAGATTAAAGGGAATGCGGTTACCGTTGCCCAAGGCGCTCAAGCGGGTAGTTTTTATACATCATCTATACACGGCCCTGGTGGTGCCGCAATGTCTTATAATAGCGGGCACAACGCCAGTATCCCAGGAATAGTGCAGGTAACTCTGACAGGACGCGGAAGGGAAGATCAGTACTACGGACCTAACTCGCCACCGCGCGAACTGGATATTAGCTACCAATATCGTGTAGTAATTGTCAACACTATTATCGGAACCGGTACGCTTACCGCAAGAGGCACGAGGTACACCACGATGACAGCTTTCTTTAAATGTACCATTCCTGCTGGAAATGTCTCCATATACTTGCAGGTTGCTGCAAACGGTGGTCAAGTAGGTTCATCATCTATGACTGTACTTGGAGGAAAACGCTAATGGCACTTTTTGCGTGTTTTGGTTTAGAAGGTAGGATTTCTAATATCATGGATTGTTTGATAGTTGCTGACAGTTTCCAAAGCGACACAGGCTGGATGACCTTAGAAATCGACCCGACAGTGAAAATAGGAACACACTATATCGACATACTTGAAGGTGTTGCCGTAGAGAGAACAAATATGTCTATTAATGTAAACGATTTAGAAATAATTGCTAACGGCACCGACGAAGCCATCATCTCCGGCATCCCCGCAGGCGTCCAGGTGGAGTGGCCAGACGGCCAGACCGATATTGTAACCGACGGCGAAATCCGTTTCTCAGTAGACCTTGCGGGTTTTTACACTTTTCGATTTACCGCCGTGCCCTATCTGGATCAGGAGGTGGTCATTGAAGCGATCCCTGCAACTTAACGAAAACAATCGGCCTGCCAGTGCCGAGCAGATCAAGCACTGGCGCGATACACACGAACTATCCCCGGTCACCACCACGGTCGGCACGTTTCACGCAGACAACCTCTCGGTTGAGCAGCGCATGAAAGGGGCCATTGAGCAGTTTGATGACCTGCCGACACTGAATGCCGACGGCACGTTGACGTGGAAGTGCCCCGGCCCGGCGTATCACAACTTCACAAAAGCCGAACTTCAAACCGGATACACCGAATTGAAACACCTAGCGGCTTTGCGCAGCGCAGTGCTTCACGTTAAGGCTTCCATGTTCCAACAAATGGCCACTCCGCCGACTCCGGCACAGTTGGCTGACCTTTCTTTCTGGCTGTAGGAATCACCTATGCGCGACTGGATTGGTGGGATTGCCGCTTGGCTCTCCCAAGGGATTAACTGTGCTGTTTTGCAAGGCAGCCCCGATATGACGGTATCGGCGCGGTGCTATGTGTACCGCAATGAGCCGCGGTGGCGCACCGGATACGCGGTCATCAACCGGATCGTGTTCTGGCAAAAAGATCACTGCAGGCTGAGCTTCCAATCCGACATCGTTTACGCCAACTGGGTTCTGGACATCCTCAAGCAGTCGCCCGAGTAAGCTGCACCTTCCGGCCTCGCAATAACCGCTCACTAAAAACGCTTCTACCTTCGCAGACTGTCTATAAACACATTATTGCGTGGTAGACTATTGCTCATAATCTGCACATGGGGCCATAACATGCCAAGACCCAATGAAGCGGCTTTCCTGCACCAAGTTCTGCAGGGCAGCGCTGATGCCATTTCTTTCTGCGACACCCTGTTCCAGATTTCCCAAACGCTCGATGACCTGATTGACGGTGATAAGCCGGTCACGCACGACGCGACCATTTCCGCATTCTGGAAAGCGATGGTTGAATTGCCGGGTAACGCCTTCTATCGCCGGCACGAACTCTACTTGCGCCCCCTGATTGCGGCCACCCTGCAAGACTGGCGCGACAGCGTGCTGCTTGAGCGTTCCGAATTCGAGCATTTTAAAACCCTGGCCTTTGTCTTGCGCGACCAACTCACCAGCGTAGTGGTTCAGTGCGCCTATCTGGTAGGCGGTGAGCCGTGGATGACGCAGGTAAGCACGCAGATCCGCGCCCACTTTCACGACGAAGTGCTGGCCGATTATCTAGGCGCCTTGAATGGCGAGACTGAGGTGGCTTCATGAGCGGCGGAGGCGGTGGTAACGAAGTAAAAGACACGCCAGAGCAGCGGGCACTGGCTCAAGTTGCGGCGGAAAAGTGGAACTTCTCGCAGGAGAATCTGGCACCACTGGAAGATCGGTACATGGCGTCGGTGGACCAGATGGATTCGCCCAGCAATATGTCGTACATCCGTGGCCGCACCATGCAGGGCCAGGCTCGCGCACAGACTCAGGCGCAGGGGCAAATGGAAACGGGCATGGGGCGTGCCGGTATTAATCCCAACAGCGGCCGCTTTCAAGGCGAGATGGGCGGCCTTAGCACCGAAATTGCTCAATCTGGCGGCGACGTGCTGGGACGCGCTCAGTTCGAGCAGGACAACCAGAAGATCATGGGCCTACAGAACATCACGGCCATTGGCCAGGGGCAGGCAGGGCAAGCTCAGGCCGGACTGTCACGCCTTGCGCAAGAGTCGTCCAACAACGCCATTGGTAACGCGCAGAATGCGTTCAATCGCCGATCTGCCAATCTGCAGTTGCTGGGCACCGTGGCTGGCGCAGGCACTCGTTACGGCATGCAGCCGTCGGCTCCGGCACCGGACGCCACTCAGTACGGCATGAACACGCAGTTCGACACATCGCCGAATCAATTCAACTTGGGCAACGCTTCTGGCGGCTTCTACAAACTTTGATGAAGGGGTAACCGTATGATTGGGGATTTAATGTACGACCTAAACGCCAAAATAAACCCCCTAGAGCCTGGCCGCCTCGATCCAAACCAAGCCTTTCAGGGCGACCAGGGCGCATCCCAGTTACTGGGACAGCTCAACCGTGCTCAGTGGGACGACTGGAAGAAACGATTTGCTCCTTACGTTAAAACCCTGGCTGGCGAGGCCACTGACCCGAACGCCGCCGCTGACGCATCTATGCAGGCCAAGCAATCTGTGGGCCTGGCTTTCGACTCCGCCGCGACCATCAATAACCAGAGTCGTGAGAAGTTCGGCATCTCCCTGAACCCGGCGCAGCAGCAGGCGCAAGACAGAATCGCCTCAGTAGGCCGCACAGCCGCCACAGCCAGCGCCGGCAACGAGGCCCGCATATCCGCACAGGATCGCCAGCAAAGCATTCTGGCCGGTGGCATGGGGCTATCCAACATACCTGATAGAGTGATGAACTCATGAGCTACGGACTTCTTGGATTACGCCGTGATATGGAATCGGACGCCATGCAGGGACTGGGTGATCTGGCCGGTCAGCAGGCGCAACAGAAACGGGCGAATGAGGCCATGAAAGCCGCAGAACGTGGTCAGAAGATGCAGGCCGTGGGCATGGGTGCTGCGATGGGTGGCATGGCGGCGGGCGCTTCTGCGGGGGCAATAGGCGGCCCTATGGGCATGGCCATCGGTGCCGGTATTGGCCTTCTCGCTTCATCCATTTTTTAAGGAATCATCATGGCACTCGACACTCGCGGTTTAGCATCGGGATTTGGTCAAGGCTTCGGCCTGGCCGATCAATATTATGCACGGCAGAATCAGCAGGAACGGCAAGGCAAAGCCGATGAACGGGCTGATCGCAGTATGGAGATGCGCGAAGAGCAGTTTGGGATGCAGATGCAAGAAGCTGAACGCACTCAAGGCCAGCGCCAGGCAGAGTTTATTCTGGGCAAGGGCGCTCAGGGTATTATGCCCAATGATGAAGAAATGAAATTTCTGAAAGAGAACTCTCAATACTGGCCGGCGTTTGATCCTGAATCTGACGCGGCCATTGAGAACGCCCAAAAGGTTATCGACCCCAACGACCCGATGGACGCCAATGACCCCGAGGCAATCTATTCAATGAACGTGCTTTTTGGTGGTCGCGTCAATCGTGGCGAAGGCGGTAAGAAGCGCATTGCAGGCATGTATCCCGGAAAGCAAGAAGGGCACGTAACCTTTGATCTTGGCGTGACCGGCGACGATAACACCGAAAGGTTTCAGCCCATGACCAAGGGGCGCGGGACCGAAGGCGATGACGAGGTACTAGAAACACCCGTCGAAAATCTTGTGAATCACGTTCAAGGCATTCGGATGATGCGCAATGCATTTCGGTCGCCAGAGGGCCAGCAAATGGCGTCTAAGATGCTGGCGGCCTTGCGTGGTGACAGCCCCAAGCAATCCGAGGCATACCGTAAGCGCAACGAGATGGTTGGCCTGGGTATTGATGAGGGTACGGCTACGAAGTCAGCTTATGGATTGAAGCCGGACAAAAATGAGCGGTACGGCGATGCGTTTGAGCATCCGCAACTTGGCTGGGTGCAGCCTGGCCCGAATGGGCAACTTAAACAAATGGATGCCGCGGGCGGACCGACCAAGGGTATCAACATGAACGGATTTTTGGTTGATTCCGTTACCGGTGAGCAGATGGGCGATTTCCGGACGCCAGATCAGCGCCAGGGCAAAGAAAATGAGCGGTACGGCGATGCGTTTGAGCATCCGCAACTTGGCTGGGTGCAGCCTGGCCCGAATGGGCAACTTAAACAAATGGATACCGCGGGCGGACAAGGCGAGGCTGACTGGCGCAAGCTAAATGACGGCTCGCTGTTCAACCAGCGCACAGGAGAGACTCGTGGCGTGGGCAGCGAATTGCCGAACGACGGAACGGGCGGCCTGGATTCGTCGGTGATGAGCCAAATTCAACAAACGGCCCGCAGCTTTCACGGCACATTTAACTCTGACGGCTCGTTCCTTGGCCTGCCGGCAGGCGCCCGCGAGAAATACACCATGGCGCTGCAGCGCTCCGAGGAACTTGTCGGGGCTGGATTATCGGTATTTGAGGCAGCCAATCTGGCCAATATGTCGGTGGGCGACAAGCTAACTGAAAGTGACGCTAAACGTGTTGCCGAACAAGAAGCGGAAACAGAAGTTCAGGGATGGTTTAAGGGTGATGAGCGTAATGCGTTCGTGGCTCGTCGTGCTAAAGAGTTAATGGCTGAAAGCGCTGGCGCAGAAAAGCGCTACCAGAAACTGATTTCAAGCAAGACCAGTAACGACGCGCCACCTCCGCAGGTTGATGCAGAGCAGGCCGGAAACATTAAGGCCGATTATAAGGCTGGCAAGATAACCCGCGAGCAAGCGCTCTCCAAACTTCGCAGCATGGGATTTCAATAATGCGAGCCGACGCCTTTCTGGACGATTCACCGGCCAAAGAATCAGCACCCGCAACGCAGTCTGCCGAGTCGTTTTTGGACGCTGAGTCTTTTCTGGGCGATGGCCCGTCGCCGGAACCTAAGAACGAACAGCCCGGAATGCTTTCTAACTCCCTGCGCAACGCGGGCGAGCGCGGCATGGATCTATTTGGCAACGCCATTCAATTTGCGGGCCGATTGATTGAGTCTGGCGAGGAAAAAATAACAGATAGCCTGGGCGGCTTTAATCCGGGCCTAATACTGGGCGGCTCAGAGAAACTGCGAGAAAGCGGCAGGGAGCCTGATTTAGAGCTTGGCGGGTATGGCGTAGATTTTACGACACGACTCAAGCCCGAAGAAACGAACATGGGCCTTCAGGGTGTAGGTCAGGCTGTCGAAGATGTAACCATGGGCTTTCAGCCGAAGTTCACCATTGATAACGCACTCGACAACCCATCCGTTGAAAGCATTATTGGCGCAGCCGCTGAAAATGGCCCCGCCGCACTGGCTGACATGGCTGCACTAATCATAAGTGCGCCCGCTTACCTGATGGCCCGAACACAAGAAATCGCCGAAGAACGGGTAAGAAACAACTTCGGAAATATCAAGAAAGCATCTCCTGAGCTTCAGCGGGCGCTGGTTAAAAACTTTCAAAACGGCGACCCGATCCCTGAAGCGCTTCAAGCCGAAGCTGAAAAGATAGCGCTACCTGGTTGGGACGATTACAAAATTGCCGGCCCAACTGCCACCGCATCTGTTCTGGTTGACCGATTCGCGCTGAGCAGGCTCCTGCCAGGCGGAAGGCCACTGACGAGCTGGCGCAAGCTGCCTGCCGCCGTGGGCGCCGCGATAGTTTCTGAAGGATCAACCGAGGCGCTACAAGAAGGCGGCATTGAGTACGCGGGCGAGGTGCTTGGCACTGAGACTGAATGGGAGGGCGGTAAAGCGGTAAGGCGAGCTCTTGGTGGTATTATTGTCGGCGGACCTACTGGGGGCGCTGTACGAGCTGGCACTGGCGCATATCAGCTTGCACGAAAAAGGGTAGGGCCAGAGGGTAGCGATGATTCAGAAGTCGATCAGCCCGAAGATGATGCTAGCCAGGATGAGTCGCAAGATTGGACGGACACCGTGCTGGCCGAGGATTTTCTTGATGCGGAAGATTCGGCGCCAGAGCCAGGCCCAAGCCCAGGCCCAGGCGAGGCCGCAACTGGCAGTCAATACGGTCGCCCCGACTGGGCCACGGATCAGACCGACGTGTTCCGCGATGGCGTTACCCCGACGGCAACCGTGGGTGGCAATCCGTTTGACGTGCTCGATCAGTCGCCGCCTGCCGCGCCCGAAGCTGCCCGAGCCGAACCGACACAAGAGTACAACAAGCAGAAAGTTGATAATGACCTGAACAGAGAACACACAAGGGCTAGAGAAAAACGACAGGCCGACTATGACGACGGCGCAACCTTTCAGTTAGAGCCAGCAGGGCCAGAAGAAATACTGGTCCAGAAAGCCCAAGTGTCAATGGTTGTTGATGCTGAAATGGGTCGAGAACTATTAGATGAGGCGGTCAATCTTGGTCGCATGGATGTTGCTGAGTTTTCAGTAAGGCGCGCAGAAGGAAACGCAAGCGCAATGTCTGTAACGCCCGGAGTTCCAGAGTCCTCGCCAAAATATCAAGCCATAAAAAGGGATCTGGAGGCGAGGAAGGAAAAGCAACTGGATGGAGCGAGAAAATTACGCTCAGACTTAGAGGCCGAAAAAAAACGAGGCACTGAAGTTGGGCGAGGGCAGTCAGGCGCAAAGCCGCAAGCTGGCGCACCGCTCACCGAATCCGGCACCGGTGTCTTCCGCGTACCCGTTGACCAGATCAATCTAGACCCCGAGCAGTACCAGTTCCGCAGCAACATGAACGAGAAGGGCGTCGATAAGCGCCTTGATGGCGTGGAAAAGTGGGACGATGGCCGAGCCAACAATATTTTATTGCACCGTAAAAAGGATGGATCGCTTTTCGTGGCAGACGGTCATCACCGGCTAGACTTAGCCAAGCGACTGGGCCAGACAGAATTGAACGCTCGCATCGTCAGCGAGGTTGACGGCTTCGACGTGCAGAAAGCCCGCCTTGAAGGCGCCACAAACAACATTTCTGACGGCAAGGCTGTCCCTGTTGACGTGGCCAAGGTATTCCGTGACAGCGGTGTGGCGGCCAAAGACGTGCGCCGCGTCTTTAATCTGCCGAATAGCCAGGTGGTCATTGACGGCGAGGCTCTTTCAAAGCTCTCTGACAACGTATTCGGCATGGTGGCCTCTGGGCAGATGAGCGAGAAGGACGGCGCCGCCGTGGGTGCTGCCTTTACCGAGCAATCACAACAGGAAGCCGCGGCCAGTGCGTTCCAGAAAATAGAACCGCAGACCGATTACCAACGCCAACTCCTGATTAACGAAATCCGTGCCGCCGACTTTGCACAATCGCAAGGCGACCAAGGCGGATTGTTTGGCGAGGACACGCAAGAAATTTCCCTGATGCAAGATCGGCTCAAGGTTCTGGACTCACTGCGCCAGCAACTCAACGCCGACAAGCGGCTGTTCAAGAGCCTGAACGACAACGCCGACCGGGCCACAGGTGCGGGAAACACGATAGCCACCGAAGCCAATGCTACAATCACAGAGAGCAGTGCACGAAGCCTGGATCTTATTGCTCGCGTGACCACTACGCCCGCGCTGAACGATATGGTAAACCGTGCCGCTCGCCGGGTATTCGATGGCGAAGCCCGGGCAACCGTTGCAAAAGAACTGAAACAGGAGCTGTCCAGCTATGAAACTGGAAGAAATGCAGAAAGTAGCCGACGACCTAATCCTGCACCGAGCCGCACAGCGAATGCTGGAGCAAGGCCAGAGCCGGGAGCAGGTGAATCAGTACCTCGCCAAAACGCCGCTGGCACAGGTCAAGACGGACAATCAGAAGGCGCAACCGCAGAAGTAGCGGCAGATCCCGACTTTGACCTGGCCGCACAAACCGAAACCGACCTGGCCGAGCAGGCCGCAGCCAAAGCCGAATCCGATAAGGCCGAGGCCCAAGCAAAGCGTGACGCCGACCAGAAAGAAAAGGCCGCCGCAGACCGTGCGTTTGTGAAGGGCCAAAGCGAGGCTGCCGCCGATACGTTTGAGTTGGGCGGCAACGCCATGGACAACCTGACCGGTCAGGGCGGCACGTTCGATGAACCAGCAACCCCGGAGCCTGCAGCCGCACCGAAAGCTGCCAAGGCCAAGCCTAAAGCCTCCGAGAACACCATTGTCACGGAAGACGCCGCCGAAAAAGCCCGCGCCATTCTGAAAGCCAAGCTCGGGCAGATGAACACCGGCCTTGATCCAGAAATGTACCAGGCGGGTATCACCCTGACCCTGTACCACATCGAAAAGGGCGCCCGCACGTTCAGCGCTTACGCAAAAGCCATGGTGGGCGATCTTGGCGATATGGCCAAGCCGTACCTAAAGCAGTGGTATCTGGGCGCAAAGTTTGACCCCAGATCTACGGGCATGGACGGACTGGACGGCGCCGGCCTTGTCGAAGATGCCGACATTGATACCGCGTTAAGTTCGGCGGATACTGAAAATACACAACCAAACAGCACCGAGGGCAGCGGCAATGAGGCAAATACCAGCGGGGATCTGGAACGAAATAGCGCAGAGTCAGACGCTCAAGGCGCAACCGTGGGCGATGATAGCCAAGCAGGAGCCAGACGACCTGGAG
>Ga0307933_1002178_pt1 | contig 13658 bp, 14 predicted proteins | sample OrgLakmetageno88_FD_201811 | JGI IMG/M metagenome (GOLD analysis project Ga0307933, IMG submission 201811) | Saline water microbial communities from Organic Lake, Antarctica - #88 | ecosystem: Environmental > Aquatic > Non-marine Saline and Alkaline > Saline | place: Antarctica: Organic Lake...
CTCTTTTATTACGTATCATGGTCATCAACCAAAGGATGTTATCAAAGATATTTGGCAGAAGTCTCATTATACGCTTATGCCCTCACTTTTTTTAGAAACATTTTGACTTTCTGCTTTGGATTCCCTTTCTTTGGGTGTGCCGATTATTGCTCCAAGTAAGTGAGGATTGGCCCAGTTTACTTCCGATGACTATCGTATAGAGCATGCAGACCATCTATTAAATATTATCAGACAAAAAAGAGAATTGTTTAGTGATACAAGTCGAAAAAAAGAATCAAAACATGCAGTTGAGGTTTCGCGTACATACTCCAAACAAAAATGGCTAGAAAGGTTTTTTGCATTATCTGGATTAGAAAAATGAGCCAGAATATTATTAGTTTCGGATTTTATAATTGATATTGGTGGGATAGAGCATTATTTACTTGAGATATCATGATTGTTAGAGAACGCTGGATACCATGTACGTTTAGTGGGTTGTCGTGATGAATATGTAGCAAAACATAGATTTTCACAATTACGGAAAACTATCCGGAATGAAGAATGAGCAAGATTGTTCTCAAAAGCAGAAGATGACTTTACTCCAGATCTCATACGGTGGCATAGTATACAAAGACGGTGGTGACCTTTAGTCTTGAGAAGAGCGAGACATGTTCGTGCTACTCAGTGGATTATGTATCATGACTTTGGTTTGTTTCATCCATACCCATCTTGCGTGTATTCTAGGGAGCAAGTGCGTAACTCGAATTCGTTTATATGATATCTTCAGGAGTGATTTAGAGTATGTCGTATGCATGTGCTTCTTCATATAGCTAAATGGTGTTCTCGCACTTTACTCATGTCTCATCTTGAGCAGATTATTGACTTACATCTTGTTCCATCAGACTTTATGAAAGAGGAGGTTCAAACGCATTTCCATAAACCAATTTCTATTTCTACTTTATCACACTTTTAGTTCTGCATGGAAAGGCATATTATCAATAATTATGAAATTCTTTTGCTAGGTAGGCAGGATTGATTTGTGAGCTGCTCTGATGATCCCATATATACTAGATATGTTTGAGTAAAACAGGTGCATGGACTTGATATATATCATATTACTTGTGATACACCATGATTATATACTTCAATAGAAGCTGACATTATATTGTCAGCAGATGTTCCTTGCGGAGTATATACAGCAGATTGTATTCCTATTGCATTTATGTCCCAAGAGACATTTGCCATTGCGCATGTTTCTTGGATAAATTTAGAACAATGAATAATACAAAAAACTGTAAAAAATCTGTGTAGACATTCTCGTGCTATTCTAGACATAGTTGTCTATATTTGACCATCAATCAGAAGGTATGAGGTATGAGGTGAGTTTGTAGATAAGTTCCCTTGATTTGTTTCGCTGGTGGACTCTAAGTATCTATTTGATATGGTTTGATATACAGTACGGGTGTGCAAGGAGCTTGGAATTAATTCCAAAAATATTCATATTCATTCTAGTTGTACATATATTGAGTCTGATAGTTGGTATAGTCGGAGAAGATTAAAAGATACTTGAAGAAATTTTATGTGAGTACGCAAACTATCTTCCATGTCTTCATAACACACATCACCAAACTGTTGTGTCTGGATATGTTTCTTTGTGTATTCTGGCTAATTCTTGTATAGTACTTCCAGTTGTCGTCACATCATCTACAATGAGAATGGTTTCATCTCACGTTATTTGTTCGCGAGTATGTATGAATGCATTTTGTAGATTATACGTTCTTTTTCTTCTTGATAGTTTTGCTTGTGCCGAAGTATGTTTGATTTTTTTTCGTAGCTGTTTGCTGGGAACATCAAGTAGTTCAGCGAGTGACTTGGCAAGAAGTTGTGATTGATTATATCATTTGACCATATGCTTTCTTCGTCGATGGCTTGGAACAAAACTTATTATGAGACGTTTTTCTTGAATAGCATTGAGTAGAGTAGGGTGAATAAGTATAGAAAACTGTAACCTTTCAGCTAGAAAGTTTGCAAGATTTTGTACATGTCAGTATTTTAATTTTCGAATTAGATTCTTGAGTACTCATGTATATTGAAATCCTACTATGATACCTTGAAGGTCTGTATGTTGCTGTTTACACTTCAAACATACATGCCGCCCAGGGGAGATACGATGACATATTGGGCATTTTTCGGGGTGGGCCTGAAGATGTTTTTTGCATGAGAGACACAGGTAAGCTCACTCTGTTTCACAATTGAAACAATATGGAGGAAAAAGTATATTTAATATATTCATTGGTGCTATAGTAAAATAATATTATGTATATATTTGTATGCGTGTAATTACTAAGAATTTAAAAAGAATACTAGCTCTTTTCTTAGTTAGAGGCGTACACAAGTCATATTGCATATAAGTGTGTGAAATATAAAATGAGATATATACTGTTTTAATTTTTATGTATTTTTTATGAAAAAATTATTTTGATTTATATGTTTGTGTTTAATTTCTATTGGTAGTCTAAGCGTATATGCCTTATCTTTTTGACCTGACACACTATTTTTAATTGCTGAGAGTGAAGAGGAGTGCCAGGATATGGGTGGTTCATACACACAATGGTATGAAGAAACATATTGTACTACAACACCAGAAATGTTACTTAGTGAAAAACAACAACGTGCTATTCAAATAGTTGCCCAAAGAATTATTAAAATTATTGATAACGATGGGGATATGTATGGTGAGCTAATGAATCTATTACAGTGATATACGACGTTATTTAGGGAAAATCAAGAAACTAAAAAGCTAGCAGTAGCTATGTTTCTAACAACTACCATTGAATGAAGCGTTTCTACTATCCCAGAGACTTGTTCTGTGTGGTATGATGGATGTAACACATGTCAAGTAATGGAAAATGGAGAGCTTGCTTGTACTAAGATGGCCTGCGCACAAATGGAAAAGCCTATGTGTAAAGTATACGAGAAAGTTATTACTATTGCTGATTATACAGTAGATTGTGTGTGAGTGTGACCTATGGAATGTCTCTTAGTTAAAGATGGTGACTGAAACAGTAATAGTGATTGGGTGAACTTCTATAATAGCATCGAATGATTTGAGTATATAGAATGATATGAGCGGACGTTACTTGTAGAAGAAACTCATCTGGATCCTAATGTTGTGCCTGCTGATGCATCAAGTATTTCATGGAAGCTTAAAGAGGTTGTAAATATCACAGCCGAAGTTCCAGAGAGCTGCTCGGTTTGGTTTGACGGTTGCAATACTTGTTCAGGAGGAGGAAATGGTATGATGGCATGTACTATGATGGCATGTAGTTGAGAACCGTTGATGCCATATTGTATGGATGAAGGAGTAGATAATACAAAAGCAACAGATTATAATTCGAGCAGATCGAATAAAAACTTTTAGTCCTTGAGTTTATGTTCAAGTGTACATAATAGTTCGCCTCGAAGATTATTTCGTATAAAGAGGTATGTTACCCAGTGGTCTACCTTACTGTGGTGAAGATTTTGTACTTCACTAAAAAATCTTTAAGTATTTTTGATATATCTACGAATAAAGAAGTAGATGCATCACTTTATTTACCTTCATATGATTATGAAACAAACAAGTTCTTGATTTGCTAGCCATGCAAAGAGCCAAACGAAAATGAATTCATTGAGCAAAAGAAAAATGAGAAAAGAGCTCACGGCTTTCTATGGTTCATTGTATGGTTCAACACAAGAGGTAAATAGTATGCAATCTATTTTTAACTTCTTATTTTATTGAAAAATGACTTTCGCAAAATTAGTAATGTATGTATTCGCATCATTGACAGTATCCACATGAGTTTACGCAAGTGTAGCGCCAGAATCTTTTGCTAGAACAAGCGCTTCAGTCCAAGCATGAGTAGTTGCAGTTGTTGATACAACACTGGAAACTGTAGGTATCAAGGCCAAAAATAATACTACCGTAGAGGCGAATGTAGGCACAAAAGCAGAATCAAATAGTAACGCTAACAAGAACGTAGATGGAGAAAGTACATGACTACTGAATGTTATCTTTTGAGGGGATACTGATGCGGAAGGAAATACACAAGCACAATGAAACCTAGACACTGATACTACAGTTGGAGCAGATACAACTATTAATACAAATGTACAGGCATGAGTAGACACTAACGCCGTCGTTGATGAGGTGGAGGTTGTAGTGGATAATCTACTAGATTCAGCAGGTGATGTGAACACCAGTATCAATACAGTAATAGAGTCAGAGTCAACTACTTCAACCAAGACAAATAATGCAGGAGTAGATACCGACACGTCAGTACAAGGTCAAATTGAGTGAATAGTAAATACACAAGAAACTATAAACACGGTAAAAGAAGAAAAAAATGTAGTTGTAGATATAGTAAAAGATGTTGACCCTAGTATAGAAGTATCGAACACGACTTCTAGCACCACGACAGCACAATGAGCTGTAGATAACGATAGTATTGAAGGGAACATTGACTCAGTAACTGAGAGTGATACTGCGGTATGACTTGGTTTATAATCTATTAAGCACATGTTTGAACGACTATTCGTCAAGGATATAGATGAAGCGACTCTCATAGAAGAAGCTAAAACAGATCAGCAAGCGTTTTCTCGCTTGTTTGATTTGTTTGCTGATGAGGTGTACCGTTTCGTAAGACGAAAAGTGAATACTGATCAAGATGCGGAAGATATTGTGTCAGATACATTTATGGCCTTGGCTGCTAGAATACAAGACTACGACGCGGAGAAAGGGAACTTTAAGACGCGATTATTCTCGATAGCTAATTATAAATTTTTGGATAAGATGAGAAAAGTGTACAAGGAGCAGGAAGTGCTACTTGATGACAGTTTCGACCCAAGTTATGAAGAGGACTATGCGGAGGTATTGAGTAACAAACAACTTTATGACAAGATACTTAACTTTGTACAGACCTTGTCTGATAGGCAGTCATCGATATTTTTTCTCAGATATGTGGAAGAGCTAAGTAATAAAGAAATAGCAGAAATATGCGATATTGACGAAAGAACGGTTAGTAGTACGTTGAGTATTGTAGCGAAGAAAATAAAGGAGCGTATTGGTGTGTAATTTCTGTAGTAAGCGGTAGTTGGTGTTGAATTATAATTAATGAATGATGTAAAAAATTGATTTTTCTGAAGTTCTAATTATAGTTATATTATTAATGTTTATTATATATCTAATCTTCATGTGTGAACTAGATTGATCGACAGATGAGTTGCTAAAGCATCCGAGACCTCAACAACAAGACCAAGGAGTCCCTGTTATGCATCAAACACAACAACAACTTCAATATTCATTTTGAGGTCTAGAGGAGGATCTTTTAGACAAAGAACGGAACATCAGTGAAGAACGACAAGAAAAATTTAATGATATTAAAGATCGTGTTAAAGTAGTTTTTGGTAGATTGAATAAATTGAAAAATAGTGAGTGAATTGAAGAATGCCCAGAATTGGAAAATTCATTTGAGGATATTCTAGCCTGATTTATTAGTTTCTGAGAAACTCTAGAAAATAAATATAATTTATCGAGCGAAACCGTATGAATACTTTGACAAGAGCTTTATTTAGGTATATTGACTAAGGTTTCTGGCCTTGGACAACAGCTTCAACAAGTGGCGGATAAATATGATATAAATATCATGGAGTAACTTTCTCAGACATGAAGGAGACGCTTATGGTCTTGAAGAGTACAGTAGATAAGGATACATGAAGTAAGAGCCAGTTAGAAGATGTGTATATCCCTAAAATGTATTCATTCCTTAAGTAGAATTATACAAAAATTATACAGTTTGACTGGGTTGTCTATAGGTTTTGTATTTGTCTAGAGTAAGAGGTGATTAGTATTGAACGGAGTATAATTATATGTTAAGTATTTGAGTATAAAAAAATGCTACTAGATCAAAATGACCTAGTAGCGGTATTATAAGCTCGTTTATTGATTAATGGCGTATTGCATCGATCATAACATGATCCGGTAGCAATCCTAATTCATACAATCTAACAGCTAAGAACTGAGATGCGGTAATTGGACCAAGAGATTCTTGTCCACTTTTTACAACACAGTTTTCAAGAGGTGTTAGACTAAATGAATTGTCTTTGAACAATCCGCTTATAGGATGAACAAAGAAAGGAATTGAGATCCTTGGTTTGTGCCATTCCGTTTTAGGAGGGTTGACTACTCTATGAGTGACAGAGCGGTAAACACCATTTGTCAAGCGGTGTAGCATATCACTAGGGTTAACAATTAGTTCATCTTGATTTGGTTCAATATCAATCCAGGTTTTACCATCTACATCGAGAACTTGTAACCCTTTAGCATTAGCACCGATTAATAAAGTTATTAAATTAATATCCTCCTGTTGCTCTGCTCGCATAGCTTCACCCGGATCTTTAGTAATTGGAGGATAATGTAAGACCCGAAGTAGTGAGTCACCATCACGTAACGTGTTGCTGAAATGACCCATTGGTAAATCTAGGCTTAAAGCGACTGCCATCATCAATTTATCTGCCATTAAGAAGAACTCCTCGTACATTTGATGCATTGCTTCTTCAAAGAAGTATTGCATTGGTATTCTTGGATTTCCTTCTCGTGCATAGTGATAAAATTCTTTCAGGTCAGCTACATCACTACCTTTAGCAGACTCTGATCCAGGAGGGACATAACCCGTTTGTCCTCCGTTATTCTGAATCAAAGTCGATTTCTCTTGTAAAGTCCTATTAAAGAACGTTTGAGATTGATCTAAGAGGTTTACAATAGTAGTTGGCTGAATAGTATGATTAACTATTCTTACGAAACCAGTAGTGGAAAATGCTTTTCCCAACTTGCTGGCAAACTTTTCTGGGTCACTAGACCATAATGAAAAGTCTAATACTGGTATTTCTTTCATGTTTTTAAATTTATTTGTTTAACAATAATTTCCAAAATTTGATAGGTATGATAGGAACTTTTTCCTTATACCGTTTATATTTCTTTCCAAACAATTCTATCATTTTTGTTTCTTCTTCACTCATTGTGATCTTATTAGACCATAGATAGAAAAGGAGTATTATAATAGAAAATATTGAAGGGAACATAGTTACCATAGCAATTACGATAATTGATTGGCAAACGTATAAGGGATGTCTTGATACTGCAAAGATACCCTTTGTTACAAGTTTCCGTTGTCCGTTTTCAGCGGCAATCAACATTGGTTTTATGCTACGTTTAGCATTCCAGGTAAAGATCATACCTATCAGCAGGATGATAAAACCAATAATCATCCGTTCTGTTTCATATGCCATTCCACGATGATGAAGTGCATATATGAGTGGACATAGGATCCATGTAACCAACATAAATATATGTCGTTCCATATTTCCTTTGCCTTCATTACTTTTTACGTATTCTCTGTGAAAGTCTTTACGCGTGTCTTGTTCTTTTTTTATATGTTTCTTATTTAAGATTTTATTTTTGTATTAAAAGTTATGAACCAATTGGTTCGAAGAATTAGCTATTTCTATTAAAGAGCAACTATTGACATATATAAGAATATGTGTTTACAATGCAATTAAAAAAATCACCAAGAAGGTGACTCAAAGTTTGAACCACTACAACAAAATTGCGAACTTTTTTCCTAGACAATCCAGAATATGATGCATAAGCGTTGATGGAAGAGAAGTATAGTGAATTTGGAGAGTATTTGGGAAAGAGGTAGTTGTGTTATGTGAAATATTTTGTATTGACATATTCTACAAAATAAGTATCAAGTTAATGAGTATTAAACAAATATATAAAACTAAAATTTATAAAAAAATGTTAAAATCATACAATGTAAAAGAATTCTGTAAAAACTATGTAGCTAAAGTGAGTGATTTGATTGGTAGTACTTTACAAGTAACTATCATAGATGAGTCTAAGACTGAACGAACTATTGCAGCAACGATTTCTCATGTTACATCAACAAAATATGAGAAAAATGAAGATGACTTATATAATCTCATTTACATCTTTGTTGAGATTCCAATGGGTTTAAATTTCATGTCTGTAGACTCTGAAGGTGAAGGAACTCAGAACTTTAACTCGATGACTATCGAATGTCATTATGCAGAGGAAAAATTTGATGTATTCTTAGATGGTCACAGTACTGAAACTCACTTTGAGTTTCTTGGTTGGTTGCTATTTGATATTCCCATCTTTAGTAATAAAAAAAGAGTCACGAGAGAGACGTTCGCAGTAGAAAGTATCAAAGTAAGTGAATAGATATTTATGTGTAAAATTTATATTACTTCTCGTATGTTTTCTGCGAGAAAATCCCGAATTGATTCGGGATTTTTTTATAGCTTAAGATTCTATTATTCTTAGGAAAAACGTGGTAAATGAAGTATATCTGTATGAAATCTCTTGAAAACAAATGAAATGGTGACCGATATCGGACTTGAACCGATGACCTCCACAATGTCAATGTGGCGCTCTCGCCAACTGAGCTAATCGGTCTTGATGAGTAGACTAGACACGCGCCAAAACAACCGTATATATACAAGTATGAAAAAGACATGAACAGGATCTATTGCATTCACATGATGAGGCACATGAGGACATGTACAGCCCATAGTTTCTCTAATTGAATACGCTAAGAACCATAGTGAACTAGAGCTTGATTGCAAGCAGCTCTATCGATTTGGAGAGGCGTGATGACAGGAAGAATACGCTTGTTTTACTTGTGCATGAGTTGCTTTTGTTCCTGTGCTTTCAGGTAAGATTAGGAGAGATCGATCATTTTCTAGTGTCTACAAAAATGTATATGATATGTTTTGTGTACTGACCGGTATAGTTCAGTGCTGTTTTTTATTGAAAAAATATCGTATAGGAAAGGTGTTCTGTAAGTGATGATATGTAGCATTGCCTGTGTGTATAGCGTCGTGAATACTTCGTATACCTATCGTGTTACATGAGTCAGATATGCATGCGTGACTAGTAAATCGTATCGTATCAAAAATAGCATTGCATAGATGTGTGTGATTTGCATGAATGTTTCCCCAAGAGAAGGTAACCTGACAGATTCTTTCCGATCGTTTGTTGTCATATACTCATCCACCTATCCAAGAGAAAACTCAGGTGTTAGTCATGTGATGATCACAATGAGCTTCATCGTTGTTTGATGTAGTTATTGATATACGTGCTAGCTGAAACTACGATATGACGTTTCATGTTCTTCTTGGCACGAAAAATCAGGCGTATGCGTCTGTTTTTTCGCAGCATGATCAGGTGATAACGTATACATTTCTCGATCAAACATCGTTAGCTAGTGTCTATGCTTTATGTGATGTTTCACTTACTCGCGGTTCAGCAACTTCATTGGCTGAACAGCAGTTGTTTGGCATAAAGAAAATTATTGTTCCATTACCATGGACATGATGAAATCATCAGTTTTATAATGCTTTGGAATTTGTTTCTTCATATGATGACATTTTGGTAGAGCAGAATCAATATATGTCAGATGCACTTCATACTTTTCTTAACAAACTTATGTGATACAAAAAAGAATTTACATGAGTCGATCAATCACACCTATCTCATGCAAAAAAAGTCATTCGATCATTGTTGCTCGAGTAGTATAGTCGCTACGAGTAGTATGTAGTACTGAGGAGATTATTTTTTCGGTAATAAAAAAATCACCGAAGCGAATCCTTCGATGATCTAGAGCGAAGATCATCGTCGGAAAAACCGATTGGGTGTCGATATAGTGACATAACGTGAGCTATATGACTATATCGATACCCTGATGATCTTCTTGGTAATAATGGTAGGGTGTGTACTGTTGTCAGCGTACCTCTACAAGAAGATTGCTTATACATAAGCCAGTTTAGGCATATCTACTCGCATGTTTTATTTCATTTTGTTTATTTATTTTTTTGATTTTTTGTTTTCCCCCGAAAGGTGATTTAGGTATACTGCTAGACAAAGATTTTACAATAGATATACAACAGAATGCGCTAACGTTTAGTTACCACAAGTCTTGTTAATTGTTGTATATGCAATTGACAGAAATTATTTCATATTTTTTATATACGTTATTGTCATTTTTTCTGAGCATTCATGAAGATGTTTTAACTGATTTCTTTTTTTGCATGAGACCTACAATGCATCTCTTCTGAGTTGCTCTGCAATATCTGCTTGCTGACTTGGACTGATACGTCATGGACAGAGCTCTTTGATATATCTGAAGAATGTTTTTGAAAACTCTGGCTGGTCAGCGTATATTTTGGTGGAGTCGGTAAGGAGTAGCCTGTCTTGATATCAATACGTAGTATAGATACTTTGCGGATCAGTATATCATTCTCTTGTACCAAAATTTTTATCAGCTACCATGCATGAAAGCGACGCATAAAACGAGGCTAGATGTGCTAATCCGTCTATTTTTTCTGGAATGACATGTGAAGTGTACACTATCTCTTGTGGTGTAGGTTGAGGGATAGTAGTTTCTTGGGGTGTGCTAGTACATCAAATAAGGACTATGCTTGTTGAACATACTAATAGAGGTAGCAGAGTTTTTTTCATATGTATATCGATAAATTAAATAACATTCACAAGTTCGGTAATATGTTTTATATGTTGATGATCTATAATAGTAAAATCTTTAACTTCTGATGATCTTTTTCTGTGTAACTTTGAAGGAAGAACTTGTCCTCAAAGTCATAGTTCTCAGAGGCAAATAAGTTCTTTTGAGATAATTTTGTTTTTTGCTTGGGACCAGATAGCTCATGCTACAGCGAGATCTAAACCATTATCACGAAATTGAAATTCTCAAGGAATGTTGACATAGATATCAAAGTTACTTAGTTGTAGTTTTAGGTAGCGGTCTAGAATAGCGCAGATAATTTGAAGTCTTTTTGGATCTATTCATTGCGTGACGCGTTGTGGAAATTTTCCATATGTTTTGTTCAAAAGCACTTCAAGTTGTATTAATACTGGTCTTCCATTATCAATACCTACAGTAAGAACATTTCAGGGGATAGTAACATTTGCTTGTTGAATAATACGTTCTTTGAGATCATATACTGGTTGTAGTCCAAATAATCACATTTCAAATATAGCAACATCATCAGTAGAACCAAATCTATTTTTTTTGCACCTTAGGAATCTATATTGACCGTATCTATCTCACTCTAAGTAAAGGACAACATCTACGATGTGTTCTAAATACTTTGGTCAAGCAATTTCACCCCCTTTGGTTACATGTCATATAATAAAGCAGCTCGTTTTATTTTTTTTGCAAAATTCTGATATTTTTTCACTACAATATTTGACTTGGCTAGGGGATCAAGCGACGCCATCTACTGATTCTGAATATACAGTTTGAATAGAGTCGATAATGATACACGAGTGTTTATGGGCATGGGTCGTGGTAAGTATATCTTCTAGATGAGTAGTATGATATATGTTGAATTGCTGTGATCAGTCTTTGGCTTCTTTAGGAAGGATTCTCTCATTTCTAGAACGGATTTGTTCTGCCGTTTCCTCTCAAGAGAAATATCCAATAGAAATTGTATTGTTTTGAAGTAGTTCTGAGATGATTTGTAGCATAATTGTAGATTTACCAATTCCTGGTTCTCCTCATAGAAGATATATTCATGCTTCTTTTATCCCATGAGGGAGTATTCTCAATAGCTCTTGTGAATGAAGTTTTCGATCTTTGTTTGGAGTACGATTTTTTTGTGTTGTACTATCCTTCAATGACATTCCAGATGAGACAAGATGTTTATTTTTTTTATTTCCTCTTACTCACTTACTAGTATCTTTTTCAAATGTTCAGAAATTTCCGCAATCTGGGCATTTTCCGATTTTGGTAGTACTGGCATAATTGCATGAAGAACATACATACATTGATAGTTATATAAGAGATAATAGTGTACTGTTTCTATTTGTTTTTTGTTTCTTGGAATCAGATCATACGAGGATAATGAGTGAGGAACAGAATTAGGAAAATAATTCATCGAACCAGTCATCATATTGTTGCTTCTTTTGTGTCATAAGATCTTTGCATGGCTATATCTAGTTTTTTATCTTTTTCACATTGTTCTATTTCTGCTTCAGTTTTATCTATAAGTTCTTGTTCATCTCAAGGGATGCTTTTACGTATTGGTTCACTACATTGTTTCACCTCCCATCTTCAGCGATTTTGTACATATTCATCTGTACTGATTATTAGCAGCATTCATTGTTGGTAAGCAGCAATTCAGAAAGCGATAGCCATTCAAACAATACTGATGATGGCAATAATAGTGAAATAAAATCTTACGAAATTGAATCCATCTTGTTTATTCATGAGTAGTATCAAAAGAATAAAAACTATTATTGAGAGTGGTATCAAAGCTGCAAGCATTCATAACATGTGCGCATTGTCCAAAATAAATACTCTTACTATAGGAGGATCGAATATAAAATCAATTCATCTATGTTTGTTGACTATGGTTGTATGAGACTAGTTTTTCGTTTGTCGGGTTTATATGGATTAAGTCTTACTATTGTTGGCAGTTGTCGTCAGTGTCTAGTGTAAAATCTTTGTAAACCTTCAGAAAATCATACTTGATCATATCCTAGACATAGAACCTCAGGAGTATATGTTTCTAGGCAGGCGAAGTGGTTCTCATGGTGTCATAGTATGGCAAGATCTGGTATTTTACTATCGAGAACATGTTGTAGTCTTTGTTCTTCATGATCTGTTGCTTGCTTGTGCTTGAGAAGTCTAACATTTTTATCACGAGCAACAATAGTAATGAGTATATCGCACCGTTGCTTTGCTTGTGATAAATATTTCTTATGTCCTAGATGGAAAAGATCAAATGTTCAGAATGTGAGTGCAGTTATTTTTTCTTCTTGTGTGTGAGTAACGTCTTTATGTAATTGGTTCGTAAGTTTTTGTTTGTTTGTAAATTTTATATTTTCTCTAAGTTTTTTTAGTGGGAAAATAGTTACCTCCTTTCAATAGAGATCTCAAGAGTATCACAACATATGAATTTCTCGTAGTCTACGATCTGGGAAATAGGGTCATACTCATGTGTATATCGTGTGATCTACACATACATTGACTCTTCGGGTTCATCAGGATGTTGTGTTTTGTGTATCCTGTATATTTATTGTAGGAAATCACAATGTGTGGGATGTTCTCGTTCATTGTATAATAGTTCATGTAACTGATGACATATACTGCATATTACGATGTGTATTCTTGAAGTAATTCTTGTGCTTGTTGTTCAACTTCAGATATGCGTTCCTCAAGTAAATTCTGGTTCATGAGATGCTGTACAACATAGTTGAGTCAGTAGACAGCGTAATTTTCATCTATTCTTGCTTGTGCTTGTTCTATGGTATTACAGGTGAGTAATCAGAAAATTATTGGTGTGTTGCATACATTTCCTATGTCTATGAGTCCTTGTGTGGCTGTGTTTGCAATAATATCAAAATGAGGCGTTTCTCATTTGATCAAACATCATATAGTAATAACTAAATGATAAATTCATGCCTGAGTTACTTGAGTAGTAGCTGCTGGGAGTTCAAATGCTCAAGGAACATGAAAATGGTCTACGTGCGTAAATCATTGTGCATGAAAAAAATTGGTATTTTTCTCTTTTAGTGTATGAGTAATTTCTGGGTT
>Ga0307933_1002181_pt1 | contig 13647 bp, 10 predicted proteins | sample OrgLakmetageno88_FD_201811 | JGI IMG/M metagenome (GOLD analysis project Ga0307933, IMG submission 201811) | Saline water microbial communities from Organic Lake, Antarctica - #88 | ecosystem: Environmental > Aquatic > Non-marine Saline and Alkaline > Saline | place: Antarctica: Organic Lake...
GCTCTTTGATCACCGAAGCCGTGCCATAACACCACTTCCCTCGCCAGGCGAACGCACTGCACTGCGGATGGGACATCCGCCCTCCCAAAATACGCCTCGGGAGGGCGATTGTCCCAATCGCAGCGGCTCGGCAGAGGGACTTCAGCCAGCAGCACCCAGCTCTGATCATCGAAGCCGTGCCATAACACCACTTCCCTCTCCAGACCAACGCACTGCGGATGGGACATCCGCCCTCCCGAAATACGCCTCGGGACGCACTGCGGATGGGACATCCGCCCTCCCGAAATACGCCTCGGGAGGGCGATTGTCCCAATCGCAGCGGCGGGCAGAGGCGCTTCAACCAGCACCATCCAGCTCTGATCACCGAAGCCATGCCATAACACCACTTCCCTCGCCAGGCGAACGCACTGCACTGCACTGCGGATGGGACATCCGCCCTCCCAAAATACGCCTAGGGACACACTGCGGATGGGACATCCGCCCTCCCAAAATACACCTCGGGAGGGCGATTGTCCCAATCGCAGCGGCGGGCAGAGGCGCTTCAACCAGCACCATCCAGCTCTCTGATGATCGAAGCCGTGCCATAACACCACTTCCCTCGCCAGACCAACGCACTGCACTGCACTGCACTGCACTGCGGATGGGACATCCGCCCTCCCAAAATACGCCTCGGTCGGCGGGCGTGACAAGTCGCGCCCCTACGTTTTAACCAAGCAAATATTCCGGGTTTAGCTTCTTCAACTCCTCTTTTACGAAGAGGCCATCCTTGCGGATCAGCTCGCCATCGAACCAGATCTCGCCGCCGCCGTATTCGGGGCGTTGGATCTGCACCATGTCCCAGTGTACTTGCGAGCGGTTGCCGTTGTCCGCTTCCTCGTAGGCTTGTCCGGGAGTGAAGTGGAAGGAACCGGCGATCTTTTCGTCGAAAAGTATGTCGCGCATCGGCTCCAGAATGTGTGGGTTGAACGCGATGGCGAACTCGCCGATGTAGCGAGCGCCCGCGTCGGAATTGAGTATCTCGTTGAGACGCTTAGAGTTGGTGCCGTCGGCGTGAACGATCCTGCCCTTTTCAAACTTGAGGTGGATACGGTCGAAGGACGTGCCTTGGTAAACCGTCGGCGCGTTGTAGGTAATCTCCCCCTCGACTGAATCCTTGAGCGGGCAGGAAAAGACTTCGCCGTCGGGGATATTATGCGTGCCACCACAGGCAACTGCCCCAATGCCTTTGATCGAAAAACGAAGATCGGTGTTGGGCCCTTTCAGTTCGACACGGTCAGTGGCAGCCATGAGTGCTTCCAGCGCGGCCATGCCCTCGGTCATGCGGCTGTAGTCTTGCGTGCAAACGCGGAAGAAGAAGTCCTCAAAACTCTCGGTGCTCATCATGGCTTGTTGCGCCATGGCAGGCGTCGGCCAGCGCAAGATCACCCACTTGGTCTTGTTCACTCGGTAGTCGAGCACACCTTTCATCGCCCGCATCACGCGGCTGACCTTGGCCGGATCGATATCTGACATTTCAAAAATATTATCGGAACCACGCACTGCGATGTAGGCATCCATCTTCTGCATCCGCGCCAGTTCCCATTCTGCCTGCGTCTCAAACTGCTCTGCGTCTAGGCCATTGACTAGCTCGCGGCTGATGCGCGCCCGCTGAATATTAACAAATGGAACCGCGCCTCGCTCGCGCGCCGCTCGCACCAGTGCGACGACCATCGCTTCCGGAATATCGAAAGCATCGATGAGCACGCGCTCACCTTTCTGCAAATTCGTAGAGAAGCCGGTTAACACACCAGCGAGTTTCGTCAAGTTTACTTCCATGTCTGCAATGCGAACGATTTCTGCGGAAACGTCAAAGCCGCAAACTGAAAATTTTAATGAGCCTTGTTCTCACTTCGCGTTGACCTATTGCGACAATTCGCTGTTTGCTATCTGGCATGCTCCCGATCCACGAACAATTCTACACCTTTCAGGGCGAAGGCGCGCACGCGGGGCGGGCGGCTTATTTCATCCGTACCTTTGGCTGCCCAGTGCACTGCCCTTGGTGTGATTCGGCGGGCACTTGGCACCCGGATTATATTCCGGCGAAGATTGAGCGGATCGCCGTCGATTCGCTGGTCGCGGAGGTAGCGAGCACAAAAGCGGAGTTTGTGGTGGTGACGGGGGGTGAGCCGGCCATTCATAATCTGGCACCGCTGGTGGATGCGCTGCATGGCATCGGGCGCGCGGTGCATTTAGAAACGAGTGGCGCCTTTGTGATCAAGGGAGACTTTGACTGGATCACGCTGAGCCCGAAGCGGTGGAAGTGGCCGCTGGCCGAAAACATCGCACAGGCGGATGAATTTAAGATCATCGTGGATCGCGACGGGGCGATTGCAGAATACGCTGAAGTGATAGGTGACACGGCGCAGCCAGTCTGGCTACACCCCGAATGGTCGCAGCACGGCGATGCGGCGACGCTGGATGCGATTACTAAGTGGGTGAAAACGCACGGCGCACCTTATCGCGCGGGCTGGCAAATGCATAAGCACTACGCAGCGGATCTAAAGGACGCGCGCAGCGCGCCGCCCGCGCCGCTGGGTGGCGATTTGAATAAAGGGTTTTGAAAAAGTAGAAGCGACACTCTTGTCGCTTTAATGGGGTTTCGATACGCGCTACGTGCTGTGGCCGCTGATAAAGTAGAAGCGACACTCTTGTCGCTTTAATGGCGTTTCGATACGCGCCACGTGTTGTGGCCGCTGAAATCGACTGGTGCGAATTCGCCACTACTTCTTGCGCCAATAAAGCGACAAGAGTGTCGCTTCTACGAAAAAGCCCGCGGGTCTTTCGACTGCGCGGGCTTTGAAAAAAATGAGGTTTAACTCGGAAGCTTTACTCGGCGACGTAGGCGTCGATGATCTTTTGATCTTCGACTGGTCTGTCTTGAGCGCCCTTCTCGACGCCTTCGATCTTCTTTACGTTGTCGTAGCCTTCGACGACTTTACCGAAGATGGTGTGCTTGTCATTGAGCCACTCAGGCTTGCTGGTGGTGAAAAAGAATTGGCTACCATTGGTCATGGGGCCGGAGTTGGCCATGGCGAGGAGACCTTCGGTGTCGAAGCGGGCTTCTGGGCTAAATTCATCGGGGAAGTTTTTGCCCCAGATAGATTCGCCGCCAGTGCCGGTGCCGAGGGGGTCGCCGCCTTGAACCATGAAGCCATCAATCACGCGGTGGAAGATGAGGCCATCGTAGTAGTCGCTCTCGATGTGACCGACGAAGTTGGCCACGGCAAGCGGTGCGATGCTGGGCATGAGCTCGATGGTGATATTGCCTTGGGTGGTTTCGAGCACGACGTTGAAGTTCGCTTTCTCGCTCCATTCGGCAGCGACTTCGGCGAAGTCGCCCATGGCTTCTTGTTGCACGGCGGCTTGGGCAGCCATCATCTCTGCTTGCTGGGCTTGCATCTGCACTTGAGCGGCTTGCACACGAGTCTGAATATACTCTTGGAAGGCGGGCATCTTGGCTTCGAGCGCGGGGTCGAGTGTCGTATCAGCGGCTCCTTCGACGAAGCCTTTGCGAATATTCTGGGCTTCGGATGCGCCGAAACCGAGTTGCTGGAGGCCAGACTGTACGATGATAACAGCGCCTATCTTCTCTAGCGATGCGGGGCTGATCGTGGGTAATTCCTCGCTGCCTGCTTCTAGGGCTTCGACACGAGCTTGCGCTTGGCCGAGCGCTGCTTCGACATCGGCTTGCTCGAACTGCATGAGATCGATCTCTCCAGTGAGGCCTTTGACCAAGCCGTCGGCCAGTAGTTCGACGCTCGCTGCGTCGAGCTCGAGCGAGGCGACGCCGCCACCTTGTGCGGTGAGATAGCCGACGATCTCAATGAGCTCGCTCTCAGAAACTTCGATCGGCGCGACTTCAGCTGCGGGCGCTGCTGGCACTGCTGGCACTGCGGCAGCGGGTGCTGAAGGCGTGTCTGGCTGGGCAGCGTCTGCGGCAGCAGAAATGGGTGTGATGGCCGCGGCCGTCGCTAAGAGGGCTGCGAGCAGGATTTGATACGATTTGGAGTACATAATTTTTTCTGAGTATTTATTTTTGTGGTGGAAGATGGGTAGCTTTACGTGTTCGCCAAAAAGGTCAACGGACTATCTGTACTTTAACTAGCAGCGCCCAACCTGCACGGAGACTTCCATAGTGGCGTCGGCTCCACCGCGAAAGGTGCCTGCCATTGGGCGCACGTCGACGTAGTCGCGCCCGATGGCTACTTTGACATAGGTCGGATCAACGCGGCGGTTGTGGGTCGGGTCGTAGCCTGCCCACCCGATGCCGGGGAGGAAGCATTCCACCCAGGCGTGGGAGGCAGAGTTGTCCGAGGCCGATCCAGAGACGGCCTCTTCGACATAGAAGTAGCCACTCACATAGCGCGTGGGAATCGCGATAGACCGGCAGAGCGCGATCATGACATGGGCGAAGTCTTGGCAGACGCCGCTCTTGTGCGCGAAGACCTGCATCACATTCGACTCCACATCGGTGCTGCCCGGCGCGTAGCGAAAGTTATCAAAAACAAATGCCATGATCGTTTCGACCTGCACGCGGACATCGTTCAAGCCTTTGACGATCTCTTTGGCCTCGTGCTCGATCATGGGGCTGAGCGCTGCGCGCTGGCTGCTGCTCAAAAAGTCATAGTAGCGCTCGTCGCGATTCAAGCCCGCAAGTCGAGCGACAGGGCAGGACACCGAAAAGTCCCGCGTATCGGCGGAGGTGCGCACCACTGAACGCGCCTCCACTTGCAGGGCGCTGTGCTTCTCCATCACCTCGAAGTGGTGCACTTGATTGGTGTAGAAGTCCAAGAGCCGCAGCACGCTGGGATTTTGCGGGGTGATCCGCAGCTCGAACGATTCGCAGTGCTGCAAGTCATCCGAGACGGGGCAGAGGTGGGCATCGTTAAAGCTCTCCCATACCGGCTTGGCGTAGGAATAGCGGGTGATGTGTTGAACGGAAAGTTTGATTATTATTGCTGCTGCTGTTGCTGCTGCTGCTGTTGTTGCGTGGCAATCTCGTCCTCCATCTCAGGGCGGACGTGGAACATGTAGTTCTCGAACATGGATTGGCCGATGCCTACGAAACGTTCCTGAAGCTCCGTTAGGTATTGGTGCAGGCCTGACTTGAAGACATCGTCGATATTGCTGTAGGTCAGGTCACTGACGAGGCGCCCAGAGGCACGCTCGACATCGTTCGAGTAAAAGCCTGCATTGCAGCCGGATATTTTGTGCAAGTTGGTATCCAAATGTCGGGCGCAGAACAAAATCGAACGCGGGAAGTCTTGATTAAAGATTAAAAAGTTGGACACTTTCAAGGGGTTCACCGCCGAGACGTAGAGACTGTGGTAGGCCTCGAAGCCGCTGCACGATTTAAGAATCGCACCCCACTGCACCGCGTCGATCGCGCCGCCGACTTCATCCACGCTGGGCAGGAGCATGTGGTATTTAATGTCGAGGATGCGACTCGTCTTATCTGCGCGTTCGAGATACTTGCCGACCTGCATGAAGTAGAAGCCTTCGTTGTGCGGGAAGGTGGACTCGGTCATCCCCTGAAAGAGGTGGCTGTAGTCTTGGATCTGCTTATAGAATTCGTAGGGCCCATCGTCCCATACTTTTTTAGCGTTATTCGATTTGAGGAACAGGTAGGCGTGGTTGAGGGACTGCCACATCTCGGTAGAGATTTGGTCGCGGATCATGCGCGCATTTTCTCGCGCAGCTAACATGCAGGAGATGACTGAACTGGCATTCTTTCGGTTAAAGGTGAGGAAATCGGTCACGCTCTGCGAGTCGGCTCGATCGTAGAGTTCGTAGAAGTGCTCTTCTTCGCCGGCCGCCCGGATGACGGGCTCCCAGTGTTCTTTAAGTTTATCATCGTCCAAGGCTTCGAAATCGAGCAAGAGCTGGAGATTTACATCCAGCAGACGTGCAACATTTTCAGCCCGTTCAATGTAACGGCTCATCCAGTAGAGAGAATCGGCAACGCGTGATAGCATAGTATTAAAAGTGTTAAATGATTAACCGTCGGAATAAAGAACCCAAGTGTCTTTACTGCCGCCGCCCTGCGATGAATTGACCACCAGTGAGCCCTTTTTCAAGGCCACTCGGGTCAAGCCACCAGGCACGATGGAGGTCTTTTCGCCAGACAGAATGTAGGGGCGCAGGTCGACGTGGCGCCCTTCAAAATCGCCGCCGCACCAGGTAGGGTGGCGGGAGAGCTTGATGGGCGGTTGGGCGATGAAGTTACGAGGGTCGGCTTTGATCAATGCGCGGAAGTCTTCGACCTCTTGTTTCGTCGCGGTGGGGCCGATCAACATGCCGTAGCCACCTGCTTCGTTGGCCGATTTCACGACCAGTTGGTCGAGGTTTTCCATGATGTATTTAAAATGGTCGTCCTCCGAGGCGAAGAAAGTCTCCACTTGGCCGAGGATGGGCTCTTCGCTCATGTAGAAGCGGATCATGTCCGGCACGTAGGCGTAGATCAGCTTATCGTCGGCGATGCCGGTGCCGATGGCGTTGGCGATATTGACGTTACCCGCGCGCAGGGCGTTGAGGAGGCCGGGCACCCCGAGGGTGGAGTCGGCGCGGAAGACGCTCGGGTCGATGTAGTCGTCGTCGATCCGGCGGTAAATCACATCGATCTGTTGCAAGCCCTGCGTGGTGCGCATGTAAACTTTAAAATCGCGCACCACGAGGTCGCTGCCTTGAACGATCTCGATCCCCATCTGCCGCGCGAGGAAACAGTGCTCGAAGTAGGCCGAGTTAAAGTGCCCTGGCGTGAGTAAGACGCAGACCGGGTTTTCTTTGCCGTGGGGCGCGACGTATTGCAGAGTTTTGAGTAATTGCTCCGAATAGTTCTCCACCGGGCGCACGCCCGCCTTGGGAAAGAAATTGGGGAAGGCGCGCTTCATCGCTTGGCGATTTTCCAAGAGGTAAGAAACGCCGGATGGGCTCCGCGCGTTGTCTTCGAGCACCAAATAGTTGCCCTTGTCGTCGCGGATCAAATCCGTGCCGCAGATGTGGATGTAAATATCACGGGGCACCTCGACGTTCATAAACTCACGGCGGAAGTGCTTGCCCGAGAGAATATAGCTGGCAGGAATAATGCCTTCTTTAATGATGCGCTGCTCCGAATAAACATCCTTTAAGAACATATTGAGCGCCTGCATACGCTGCATGAGCCCACGCTCGAGGAGCTCCCACTCGGTCTTGGGGATAATCCGCGGCATGAGATCGAAGGGGAAGATTTTCTCAGTCCCCTCCTCGTCGCCGTAAACGGTAAATGTGATGCCTTGGCGTAAAAACGACAGGTCGACCGCCTGCCGCTTTTGCTCGAAGGCGTCCACAGTGAAGGGGCCTAGGCGCTCAAAGATAGCTTGGTAGTGAGGTCGGACGGTGCCGTCAGCTTCGAACATCTCGTCGAAGAAATGCTCGGTTTTGTATTTTTCGAAAAACATAGTGGGTGTGGAGTGGATAATCGTCAAATCAAAGCAAATTGCCTGCCGTTTCTCCTATTTCCTCGAACAATAGTGGTGAGCTTCTCAAAAACCAAGAGGATAACTTCCCGAATTTTGGGCACTAACGAAAATCATGCGAAGCGCCTGATGGTAGTTGGTCGCCTAGTGCAGATACCTTTTCGGCCATTACATGGATGACGTTATCGCGGTGTTGCAAGATGCCCTCAATTCTCAAAAAGGCCTCTTGGGAGACTAGCAGCCGGTTCGTTGTGTAAAAGTCTGGGCGCAGGACGGTATTGGCGATCCCCGTCTCATCCTCCAAGCTGAGGAAAAAGAAGCCTTTTGCGGTGCCTGGTCGTTGACGGCAGATGACGGCACCGGCGACGATGACGCGTTGGCCGTTGCGCCCGTTTTTCAAGTCGGCTGCGCGCCAAAGCTCGGGGTGGTTGCGGCGGATCTGACGCATCGGGTGCGCGCCGACGGTCAGGCCGATGGCTTCGTAGTCGGCTTGAATACGCTCTAGATGCGACATGCTTCCGATCGGCTGATCCGTTGCTGCGGAATCAACGGTGGCAAACAGATCATCCTCGCGGATTTCACTGACTTCCCAGAGCGCCGAGCGTCGATCGCCACTGAAGTGGTTGAGCGCCCCGCTGAGGCTCAACTTGCGCAATTCGTCGGCATCGTAGTTTGTCTTTGCGCGAAACTGATTGAGTGTCTCAAAGGCGCATCCCTCTCGCAGGCTTAGCATGTGGCGATGCTTTTGGGCGCCGATGCCCTTGATCCAGCGTAACCCGAGGCGTATGGTGTGGTCATCAATCACGGTGCAGTCGAATTCGGAATTAAGAATACAGGGCGCTTTGAAGCGCAGGTTTCTCCGCTTGGCATCTTGTATCAAGGTCGCTGGAGAGTAAAAGCCCATCGGCTGATTGTTGAGCAAACTACAGTAAAACTCGGCTGGATAGTGCACCTTCAGAAACGTGCTACCGTAGGCGAGCAGGGCGAAACTGATGGCGTGCGACTCGGGAAACCCATAGAGCGCAAAAGAGCCCGTTGCTTTTAAAATGATTTCAATTTTTTCGGCTTCGATCCCTTTCTTCTCCATCGCAGTTTTCATCTTAATCTGCATCTTTTTGAGGCGTTCGTGATCGCGGGTGAAGTTAAGCGCGCGACGGAGCTCGTCGGCTTCGGCCGCCGAAAAATCAGCCATGATCATGGCGATCTGCAGCATCTGCTCCTGGTAAAGTGGGACGCCAAGAGTTCTCTCCAAGACTGGTTTTAGCCTATCATCGATATAGTCGATCGGTGCGCGGCCTTGCCTGCGGGCGAGATACGGGTGCACGAGGTCGCCTTGAATCGGCCCCGGCCTGATGATGGCCACTTCAATGGCGACATCGTAGAAGCACGCCGGCTTCATTCGTGGCAGCGTGGCCTGTTGCGCGCGGCTTTCGATTTGAAAAACTCCGATTGTATCCGCCTCTTGCATGCATTTGAACGTGGCCGCGTCGTCCTTTGGGATTCGCGCAAGGTCGACTGGGTGGCCGCGCTCAGCCGTCATTTGTATCGCGTCCTGCATCGCAGCCATCATCCCGAGTCCGAGCAAGTCGACCTTCACGATGCCGAGCGCTTCGCAGTCGTCCTTATCCCATTGTGCGACCACGCGCCCAGGCATGGAGGCGTTTTCTAGGGGAACCACCTGACTCAGTGCGCCTTCACAGACAATCATGCCGCCCGAGTGCTGGCCAAGGTGCCGAGGGAGTCCGTGGATGCGGTTATACAGTCCTGCAAGTGCGGGCGCACGCGGGTGGCTGGCCTCGATCCCCGAATCTTTCAATTGTTGCTCCAACTGGATGGTTTCTTTGTAGTCGCCTTGTGGATAAAGGCTGGAAAAGCGATTTGTCAGCGCAGTCGGAAAGTTGAGCACCTTGCCGATTTCACGGATCGCGCTGCGGCCTCGATAGGTAATAACATTGGCCGTCATGGCGGCTCCGTGTTTCCCATAGCGGCGGTAAACTTCTTGAATCACGCGCTCGCGCCGGTTGCCACTCGGGAGGTCTAGATCGATATCGGGCCAGCCTGAGCGGCCTTCACTTAAAAAACGCTCAAACAGAAGTCGGCTACCAATCGGGTCGACTGCGGTGATCCCCAGACTGTAACAGACCGCACTATTAGCGGCGCTGCCACGGCCTTGCACCATGATGCTGTCCTCACGGCAAAAATTAACGATGTCCCAAACGATCAAGAAATAACCCGAAAACTTCAGGCGGGAAATAATGCCCAGCTCATGTTCGAGTTGATGCCGGATCTTTTTCGTCAGGCTGCCATAGCGCTGCTCGGCACCGAACCATGTGAGTTTGCGCAAAAAGCTGTCCATAGTCTCTCCTTCGGGAACTTTGTAGCGGGGAAACTCATAACCGAGATTTTCTAATGAAAACTCCAGTCGATCAGCAATGTGGCGGGTGTTCTCGATCGCTTCAGGATAGTCTCGAAAGAGCGACTCCATCGCCTCGGGCGACTTGAGGTGCCGCTCTGTGTTTTGAGATAACAAGCGCCCCGCGTCATCCAAGTGCGTGTGGTGGCGTAAGCAGGTGAAAACATCACTGACGGAACGTTCTGGTGCGGTCGCGTAGCGGACGGCATTCGTCGCGACGATCGGCAAGCGGTGCGCCTGCCCGAGCGCAGCCAGCGCAGCCAGACGCTGCGGATCACCACGCTGGCAATGGTGGTTCAACTCGATGTAGAGTTGCCCCTCCTCAGGGAACGCCCGCCGCAGGTCTGCCAAAGGCTCCGCCCAGTTGCTACGCGGGCGATTCGCAAAAATACCTTCAAACGCATCTCCGGTGAATGCGATCAGTCCTTGGCTGTATGCCGCGACTGCGCCCAAATCGAAGCGCGCTTCACCTTTGGCTGCGCTCAGCTGGGTATTGGTAATCAACTTGCAAAGATTCTGATAGCCCGTGCGCGAGACGGCCAGAACCGGCACGGCTCGCCCGTCCAGAAGCGTCAGTTCCGCGCCGACGATGGCGTGAATGCCCCTGCTCTGAGCCTCTTGGTGGAAGCGAGGCGCGCCATAAACACCATCGCGATCCGTCAGAGCCAAGCGCTCGTAGCCGAGATCGGCGGCGCGCTCCATGAGAGCTTTAGGCATGGAGCTACCGCGTAAAAAGCTGAAAGCACTATTTATATGGAGTTCGGTATACTCAGCCATAAATGCCCTCCAAATACCAATAGCTGCGTTGGCGAAAGATCCGGAAAACGCCGCCTTCCTCAAGTTCAATATCCCATTCCTCACGCGTCCACGGGGCAGGCTCCCACCACTCACCAGAGAGCGCCCAAGGCCCCGCAGCCGCGCGGATGGCACCTGCGTATTCGCCACTATCGATACGCACTGGCTTGCTGCGCTCGACGCATACTTTAATCGTTCGCGGAGGTCGAAAACGAGACAGGGGCAGTCCACGGTAAGAATCGGCCGTGTCACTGGCGTTTTCTACGCTCTCGCCACGTGCCTCCAATTCGCTGTCCAGCGTCTGCAGCCGAAAGGCGTCGGGGCGCCAAGTGTCCCGCATGCGTGGGGAGCCACTCCGGCCAGGGCCGACGATGGTCGCGATGCGGTCGGCAGTTTCAGCGAAGGCGACAGGATCTTCCATCGCGACCGAAAAGAGGTCGCCCTGTTTGCCATGCGCCTCGGTGGCTTCAAGATGCAACTGGACGCCGATGATTGAGTCCTTGGTCTGCAACCCGTCTAGAGCGGTTTCTAAGATGCGAAAAAGCGTCCGCGCGCGACTACTCGGTTCGGGAACTTCGATCAGCTTAGTCTCGTAGCTTTTGTCTTCTAACTTCAAGCGGACTTTTAAGATATAAGCCGCCGATTGAGCCAGTTCGAGTTCCAGTGCCAGCTCGTCGACGAAACGTTTCAGGATAAAGAGTAGGGCTTCTAGCGACTCTACGCGGTGTTCGAACTCAAGGCTGCGGCGAAACTGCGGCTTCGTCTCAGTGAGCTGCAAGAGCCTCGGCTGGCGCCCCGCGACCGTATCCCACAGCGCCAAGCCCCGCTGCCCGAGGCGGTTGCCGATCTCCTCCCGCGGGAGGTCGTGCAGCGCCGCCATATCGTGAATGCCCCAACCTTTGAGGATGTCGAGTAGATCCTCACTCGCCCCAGCTACCGCCAGCGGCACCCGCTTTAAAAAGTTGTCGAGCCGCTGCACGTAAAGCACAGGCTTGGCAAAAAGTGCGCTCCAGCGAGCATGCTCCGGCGTATCCGAAATACCGATACGCGCGTGCAGGCGGAGCTCTTTGAGGCGGTCAACCAGCGCGTCCGCACTCGCTTCCACCGTATGCATCCGAATGCCCCGAAGATCGACCGTGACGATGCCGAATGCCGTTTGTTCAACCCGTGGCGATAAGGTCTGGGCGAGCAGCAGGAGCAGACGCGCCACCGTGCTCTCTGCTTCCAGCGATCGAGGCAAGACTTGCAGGGTGCCGCATCTTGCTAAGGCCTGCGCTGGGCACATCCCGACTTCGACCTGTTCCCCTCGCGCGACGTGATTGACTTCGCAGACGATAGATCGCTGCCCCGTCTCATCGAGAATCGCGATGGGCCCGCTCGGCCGCTTTCTTTTCAGGCGATAGATCGCCTGCAAAGCCATCACGGGGATCTCTATAACTGCGTACATGGTGTGTGGTGCCAGTTGCTTTTTAAGCCAAGCGGCGCAAGGCCTGCCCCCCACGTAGCGGATACACCGCCAGCTCAGTCGCGAGTTGATTGGTTTCCCGCATCAAGTCTGCCAGGTGAAATCGATGGCGCAACTCTAGGCGAGTGGCCGCTGCCGGGATGATTGGCTGCGCGGTTAGAGCCACGGATGTGCCGCCATGTTGCCTGATCGCACGTTGGAATCGATACCAGCGATTCGCCGGGATGCCCGCGAGCGTCCGGATGTCCGCCTGGCGCAAATCGATGATTAAAAGCGCAAAATTGCGGTCACTCGACAGGATGTCGCCGATACGAAGAGTTTGCTCCGTGCTAGAGCAGCGCACCCAATAAAGGTGCTGCAAGATGCGTTCATTCGAAACCATGTCTGGCGCGAAATGATCGTGCGTATCGACGAGCGCCACATAGCCAGCGCGCTTCTGAGTGCTCTCGAGCAAGCAGTTCAGCAGTAGACTGCCCCCACTGCTGGGTTGCGCAGAGACAATCTCGGTCAGCGCGTGGCAGGGGAGCCCTCCACCCAGTAAATCATCAATTTCAGCAATGTGCGTCGGATAAGTCGCCCCCTCGATATGAGTCACCTCCGCCGCCGAGCGCACGCCTAAACGATTGCATAGCGTTTGCCATTCAACAGTTTTTGGAGATGTAGTGTGTTCTAAGTTCATGCAGATTATTTAAGTGTTAATATGTTCACTACTTTAATCTTAGTTCACTTGCAACTGCAACTGAGAAATGAGGGAAAATACACCCATAGCATTACTTTCGCGCCTCTAATGGCTCGTATACTATCAAATTACTATTACACTAATGTGATCCATTAAGATGTTAAAATGAACATTAGCTCCCTACTCTTCTACGCCCTTGTGATATTCTGTTTCCTAAGAATCGCTTGGATGCTTGTCGGTATCTATAAGTCCCTCCAGAAAAGCAAAGCAGGCCCTATCAGACGAGGGAGTCAAGTAAACCGCCACAAGACAGGCGGAGAATGACTGAAGCGGATACAGCTCTTCAGTCTCGGACAGGAGTTCGATGTCTTCGAGAGTGTTTAATTCTAAACTGCTGGATTCAATGCGCATAAATTTCGTTCTCAATACAGGTAAATGATTGAATAAGGTTCATTGCTTGGCGGCTAGTTGCCCCTGTTGGGTCAGTCGATATTTCTGAGTCGGGCTCTTCGGAGCGTCGGGTTGCGTCCGTTCGATCCAGCCGCCGTCCAAGGCAGGATTGAGGTAGCGGTCGCGGAAATGCGCTTGCGACTTGAGACCGAGTGCTTCCTGCAGGTCGCTTCGTGAGAGTGGCGTATCGAGCACTGCGAGCACCGCAATTACTTCACTTGCTACTTCGTGCCTGGCCGAAAAGGCATGAGTTCAGTGCTGGCGCGGTCCAGAGTCTGAGACTGGGCTTGAATCTTTCTTCAATATCGCCGCTGAGCCCTTTAAAAGTGCTCTAAACCTAAAATATTCACTG
>Ga0307933_1002189_pt1 | contig 13617 bp, 10 predicted proteins | sample OrgLakmetageno88_FD_201811 | JGI IMG/M metagenome (GOLD analysis project Ga0307933, IMG submission 201811) | Saline water microbial communities from Organic Lake, Antarctica - #88 | ecosystem: Environmental > Aquatic > Non-marine Saline and Alkaline > Saline | place: Antarctica: Organic Lake...
ATTCGGTCTATATCATGGCTTTTTCAGGTGCTCGGGGAAATTTATCTCAAGTTCGTCAATTAGTAGGAATGCGCGGATTAATGTCAGATCCTAGTGGAGAAATTATGAATCTTCCTATTAAAAAAAATTTTAGAGAAGGGTTAACTATAACTGATTATTTAATGTCGGGCTATGGTGCCCGAAAAGGAATTGTAGATACAGCTTTAAAAACAGCAAATTCTGGTTATTTAACAAGACGACTAATTGATGTTGCACAAGATATTTTAATTCGAGAAAAAGATTGTTTAACCAAACATGCTTTTTTTTTAACGCAAGAATTCGATAAAAGTTCAATTTCAATTTATGAAAAAATTCTCGGTCGTATTTTGAGTAAACCAATTTTTGACCCAATAAATATGAAGGTTATTGGACAAAAAAATACCCAAATTACTTCTTCATTAATTCAAAAATTTAAGACAAGAAATATTAGAACGTTTTATCTTCGCTCCCCTTTAACTTGTAATTTATATCGTGCAGTATGTCAAAGTTGTTATGGTTGGGACTTAGCTAATGAAAATTTAGTTGACATTGGTGAAGCAATTGGAATTTTAGCTGGTCAATCAATTGGTGAACCGGGAACTCAATTGACTATGAGGACTTTTCATACTGGCGGTATATTTACGTCTGAAACTCGCCAACAAATTATTAGTCCATTGAATGGTATTATTCAGTATTATAAACTTTTAAAAACAGTTTTATTACGAACAAACCGAGGTGAAGATGTTTTAATTACGAAAAATGCAGGATCCTTAATTTTAATTCCAGATAATAAAACGGAAATGTTAGTTCAAATTAATGTTATGCCAAATACTATTTTATTTCCAAAAAATAATCAATATGTTTTAAAAGATATGGTAATCGGAGAATTAATTAATACTAATAAACAAATTCGAAGTGAATTAAAACCTATCGTTAGTAATGAATCAGGGGAAATTTTTATTCCTAAATTAAAAAAAAAAGTTAACATATCAAATAATAATAAATTATTATGGTTATTAGCGGGTCAATTATATAGTAGTCCACAAAATTCATTTTTAAATTTTTATCCAGATTATAAATTAAATCCACAAAGTTATATTTTTAGAACAAAATTACTAAATCATCATACTGGTTTTGTTAGTTTTTTAAATAAAAGTGCAGGTTTATATCAACGGATTGTTAAACTAACAAATGCTAAGTATATTTTTAAAAATTCAAAATTTCAAAAATTAGATAACTTATTAGAATTAAGAAATTTTTTATTCAATATTAATGGATCAAAATATTTAATCCATATTCGACCACATCAAAATAACTATTATTTACAAGTAACACAGAATGAACAAGTAGGCAGAATGATTACAAATTCATTCCGGACACTGACAGGCGGAACAGTTTTTTATGACTATTTTAATTCATCACAGGATCTTAAAAAAGAGACGACTATAAATTATTATTCAAAAAAATCAAAAATAATAGAATCACTTACTTCGTATCGAACATTAATATGGTTAGGCGAAGAAATTCATAATGTAAATTGTGAAGAAAATATTTTATTAGTTGAGCATGGTGATGTTGTTTCAGCAGGTTTTGAAATTATTCCAGGTCTATTCTCGAAAACTTCAGGACTTGTTGTATTAAATCAGAAAAATCAATTTATTAAAACAATTTTTATTAAATCAGGATTCGTGTATGAAGGAAAAAAATTTAAAATTCCTTCAAAAAAACTCTATTACCCAGGAGAAATTATTTTTTCCGATATTACAGCTAAAACATTATCTTTTTGTGAACAAATAGTAGAAAAAAAAGCTAATCAATTATTAGTTAGATTTGTTGATCTATATGAAGTTTCTAATTTGCGTAAAGTACCTGTAAGTTCAAAGAATGAAACAAAAAAAACTTTTTCAATTCAATCAAAAATAATCTATATTTATAAATCAAATCAAAAAATTAAAGGGGTACAAAATTTAAATTTAATTTTAAATACATTATTTTTTAAAACTAATAAGTTATATACAAAACCTTTAAATTTACTTTTACGAAATAATAGAGAAGATAAATTAGTTTATTTTAATATTGTTGAAAGTCTTTCGTTAATGAATTATATTCCTTCATATTTAAAATATAAAGAAATTCAATCGTGTTTCATTATTAAAAAAAATCAATTTATTAGTAGATATATGATTTTAGGATATCTTGAATCTATTACTAAGAACTTTACTGAAATTGTTCAATTTAAAATAAAAAAGCAAGACAGTAAAGAAATTTTGTTAATTGCAAATAAAGATTGTTTATTAATTTCAAGAAGTACATTAGGACAAAAAAAATTAAATCAATTTACTACTGATTCCGCAAATATAAATAAAAGTGGAAAAATCATTCTTGAAAACGATAAATTTTTTACGATTCAAAAAGGTCGTCCTTACTTTTTTCCCGATTGTCAGAATGAAGATTCGATTTCGAATATCAATTTGCAATATAAATTAATTTCACCTAATCGTTTTCAATCTCGCTTTCAGGTTACTCGAAATATCTCATTAGACTATCGAGATATTTTTAAAGTATTGATTATTAAAAAACTTAATGCAAATCTTAGAATTCCACCAAAACTTAGTATTAAAGCTGAATTTTCAAAACTATTTGTTAAAAATAATGGCAAATTTTATAGTTGTTTAATTCCTCGTTTTTTTAAAAAATGGAGTTTAATAAAACCAAATAAGAAATCTGATTTCAATTCTTTAATTCAACCAATAAAAAAACACACTACCGGGTTTCAGAAGCAAGAAAAAACTTTATTAATTCGAAGTGCAGACATATTTAATAATAAATATAAAAATTTAGAACAAAATAATTATGAACTTAGGTTAGTAAGATTCGTTGAACAATCTTTTAGTAAAGTAGCAAAAGCTATTGGATTCTATTCAATTACAGAAGATTTTTTCGAGCAAAATGTCAATAGTGTCTTTTGTAAAGATAGTGAATTTATAGAGTCTGGCAAAACTTTAGGATTATTAAACCTTGAAAAAGAAATTACCGGAGATATTGTTCAAGGATTACCAAGAATTGAAGAGATTCTAGAAGCACGAAAAAAGAATTTAATCATTAAGAGAATTCCCACAAGCCAAAAGAAAGGACTGTTAATTCAAAAAACAACTTTAGATACTAACTTTGAATTTACAAAATTAGGAATGTGTATTAACGAAAATGATAAGATTAATCCCCATAAATTATTAAAAGTCTATTTTAATTACTATGGATTGATTAAATTTTTTATTTGTGAAAGAACAAAATTAATAAGATATAATCGTTTAATTGATAATTATGAAGGAAGTTATAAAAGTTTTAAAAAAGTTCAATCGTTTATCTTGAATTCTGTTCAATCGGTTTATTTGTCACAAGGTGTAACAATTAATGATAAACATTTAGAAGTAATTATTAAACAAATGACGACAAAGGTTTTAATCACTTATGAAGGTTCGACACCTTTGTTACGTCGTGAAATTATTGATTTATATCATATAAATTATATTAATAAAATTGTGGTAAGTGAAAAGAAACAAATAGCCTATTATGTTCCTTTATTATTGGGGATTAGTAAAGCTGCTTTAAATAATCCAAGTTTTATTTCGGCAGCAAGTTTTCAAGAAACAACAAGAATTCTTACAACAGCTGCTATTGAAGGTCGAATTGATTGGTTACGTGGATTAAAAGAAAATATTATTATTGGGCATTTAATTCCTGCAGGTACAGGATCACTAACATACCGTGATTGTTTTAAAAAAGAAAATAAGAAAATCACTAGATTTAATAACTCATTTAATTCAATTTTAAATAATAACTAAAAGTCTAGACAAGGAATTTAAATTTTGTTAATATTCTTTACTAAACTTTATATTATAATTAAGTAATTTAAAATATTTATGTCTGATGTTACATTATCTCAATTATTAGAAGCAGGTGTTCATTTTGGTCATAAAGCTTATCGCTGGAATCCAAAAATGTTTCCTTATATTTATAGTGAAATTAATAGTATTCATATTTTAGACTTAGTTCAATCTGCAACATTATTAAAAGAAGCTAACAATTATGTTAAAGCCGAAGCAAGTAAAGGAAAAACATTTTTATTTGTTGGAACAAAACGACAAGCAAGCACCTTAATAGCGCAAGAAGCAAAACGTTCGGATTCGTTTTATATAAATCATCGATGGTTAGGAGGAATGTTAACAAACTGGTCGACTTTGAAAGAACGAATTACTCGTTTAAAAATATTAGAAGAACAAGAAGTAGATAGTACTTTTATATTTGTAACCAAAAAAGAAGCAACTTTACGTCGAAAAGAATTACATCGATTACGTCAACATCTTGAAGGTATTAAAACGATGCAAAACTTACCAGACGTTGCTATTATCATTGATCAAAAACGTGAGATAACTGCAATTCGTGAATGTCGTAAGCTAGGAATACCTATTATTTCTATCTTAGATACAAATTGTGACCCTGATTTAGTAGATATTCCAATTCCTGGTAACGATGACGCTGTTCGGTCTATAAAATTGATTGTTAAATCGCTTACGGATAACATTATTCTTGGGCGATCACAGTAAATCTATTATAAATAGGTATAACTTAATTAAAAAAAATTATTTTTATAAAAAGTATTAAGTATGAATTTCACACTTAATACTTTTTATAAAAGTCAATCCTAGTAACGAGAGCCTTCTGGATTAGCTTGTACACTATATGATTTAATAGTATAGCTAATGAAACGACCAGCACCATCAGTACGCTCTAGATAGAATCCAGGCTCGTTTGAAGGACGATTAACTAAAAACGACATGACACAACTTTCTACTCCGTAACTTGCATCAAATGCATTCATACGAATATAGCCAGCAGCACATGATTTACGAGCTTCTTTCAATTCAAACATTACAGATGCAGGATCTTTAATATCGAATAATGGTAAGCCCCATAATTCCCAATAGTTATTACGAGGATGTGGATCATCAGTCCATTCAACATTCATAGCCCAACCGTTATTGATTGCATAGCTAATTTGTTTTTCAATTTGTTGGTCAGTTAAATCCGGTAAAAACGAAAAACAACCTTGTGTAAGTCTCACTATTCAAATACTCCTTTGATTTTTTAAAAGTAACTTATTATACGTTTGCTGTTGGTGTTACAGCGAAATCTGCTGTATCTGTAGAAGTATAGTTAAAACTAATATCTTTCCACAAATCTAAAGCTGTTTGTAAAGGACCACATGTCTTTGCTGCATTGCGTAGAATTTGTGGACCAACTTGATTATTAAAGTAATCAGCACCTTCGTTACGAGCTAAAATCATTGCTTCTAGAGCAACACGATTCGCTGTAGCACCTGCTTGAATCCCATCAGGATGTCCAATTGTACCACCACCAAATTGTAATACTACATCATCACCTAAATAATGAACTAGTTGGTGCATTTGACCACAGTGAATACCACCAGAAGCTACAGGTAAACACTTACGTAAACTAGCCCATGGCATTTCAAAAAATAAACCATAAGGTAAGTTAACACTTAACGAAGTTAAACGTAAAGTATCATAAAAACCTTTAATCATTAAAGGATCGCCTTCTAATTTACCAACAACAGTACCGGCATGAATATGATCAACACCAGACATACGCATCCACTTACAAATAACACGGAAATTAATTCCATGATTTTTTTGACGTGCATATGTAGAGTTACCTGCACGATGTAAATGTAAGATCATATCATTATCACGAGCCCAAATAGCAATACTTTGAATTGCTGTATAACCCATTACTAAATCAATCATAATAACAATTGAACCTACTTCTTTAGCATAAGCAGCACGTTTATAAACTTCTTCCATTGTTGATGCAGTTACGTTTAAGTACGAACCTTTAACTTCACCCGTAGCAGCTGAAGCACGATTAATACCTTCCATACAATTTAAGAAACGTTCTCGCCATCGCATAAATGGTTGCGAGTTAATATTCTCATCATCTTTCAAGAAGTCTAAACCACCTTTTAAACCTTCGAATACTACACGACCATAGTTTTTACCAGATAAACCTAATTTAGGTTTTACTGTGGCACCTAATAATGGAACACCATATTTGTTTAAACGCTCACGTTCAACAATGATACCTGTAGCAGGGCCTTGGAATGTTTTTAAGTATGAATGAGGAATACGCATATCTTCTAAACGTAAAGCAGATACTGCTTTAAATCCAAAAACGTTACCAATGATCGATGCTGTTAAGTTAGCTAAAGAGCCTTCCTCAAATAAATCACATTCATATGCTATAAAAGCAAAATATTGATCTGTAGTGTTTGGAACTGGATCTACACGATACGCTTTAGCACGATAACGGTCACAAGCAGTTAATAAATCTGTCCATACAACTGTCCATGTAGCTGTTGAAGATTCACCTGCTACAGCAGCAGCTGCCTCGACTGGATCTACACCTGGTTGTGGTGTAATACGAAATAATGCAAGAATATCAGTAGTTTTTACTGCATATGAAGCATCCCAGTAACCCATCTTAGCGTAAGGAATTACACCAGATTCGTAACGGTCACTTTTGATTCGAGTCCGTTCTGATACAGATTGAGACATTGATTTCTCCTTAGAATAAAAAGGCAATAATATAATAGATAATTAACTAATTCACTTTGAAATTAGTTCTGTCGGTTAAAGTAGTTTTATTAACCTTAGTTAATATTATAGGCCGTTTCACATTGATGAAAAAATATACTTTTTTTTTATTAATAAATAATTATAAAGAATACTTATTAATTTTCTAAATGAATATAGAAGCTCGTTATAATTTCTCTTATAATAGTATGTATATACTTTACATATACAGATTATTTTAACACCCTATATGATTAATAAATCAAATAAAATTTTAAATAAAGCTATAACAAAACTTGTAAACAAAACATATCAATATGGTTTTTCTACTAATATTGAAAAAGATATTATAAAAAAAGGACTTAATGAACAAACTGTTCATTTAATATCTCAAAAAAAACAGGAACCACCTTTTTTATTGGAATTTCGATTAAAAGCTTATAAAAAATGGAAGCAAATGCTTGAACCTGAATGGGCTTATTTAAAATTTCCTCAAATTAATTATCAAGAAATCATTTATTATTCAGCACCAAAGTCACAAAAGAAGTTAAAAAGTTTAAATGAAGTTGATCCAGAATTATTACAAACATTTGAAAAGCTTGGTATTTCATTAACAGAGCAAAAACGCTTAGCAAATGTAGCAATCGATGCAGTTTTTGATAGTGTTTCGATTGTTACTACTTTTAAAGATGAATTAAAACAATATGGGGTTATTTTTTCTTCAATATCAGAATCAATAGATGATTATTCAGAATTGATTAAAAAATATTTAGGTTCTATAGTTCCCATTGGAGATAATTATTTTTCTGCTTTAAATTCGGCAGTGTTTACTGACGGCTCATTTTGTTATATTCCACAAAATACAATTTGTCCTCTTGATTTATCTACATATTTTAGAATTAATGATAAAAATTCAGGTCAATTCGAACGAACTCTTATTATTGCTGAAAAAAATAGTCAAGTTAATTATCTTGAAGGTTGTACTGCCCCTCAATATGATACAAACCAATTACACGCAGCTATTGTAGAACTTATTGCACTTGAAAAAGCAAGTATTAGATATTCAACTGTTCAAAATTGGTATTCTGGTAATAAGTTTGGTAAAGGTGGTGTTTATAATTTCGTGACAAAACGAGGTTTATGCTCGGGTATTCAAGCAAAAATTTCATGGACTCAAGTTGAGACAGGTTCAGCCATAACCTGGAAGTACCCAAGTTGTATTTTAATAGGTGAAAATTCACAGGGTGAGTTTTATTCTGTAGCATTAACGAATAATTATCAACAAGCAGATACGGGAACAAAAATGATTCATATTGGTAAAAATTCAAGAAGTCGTGTTATTTCCAAAGGTATTTCAGCTGGAAAATCTAAGAATACTTATAGAGGTTTAGTTCACATTAATAGTAAAGCATTTAATTCTCGTAATTATTCACAATGTGATTCGCTATTAATTGGTAATATATCAAATGCTAATACATTTCCATTTATCTATGTTCAAAATTCCACAGCAAAAATTGAACATGAAGCTTCAACTTCTAAAATTGGGGAAGAACAAATTTTTTATTTCTTACAACGCGGAATTAGTTTAGAGAAAGGTATTGAGCTAATGATTAGTGGTTTTTGTCGTGAGATTTTTACAAAATTACCGTTGGAATTTGCTGCTGAAGCTGATAAATTATTAACTTTAAAATTAGAAGGAAGCGTAGGATAATGAACTCTACTACTATATTAGAAATAAAAGATTTAGAAGTTTGGATTAATAATAATAAGATTTTAAAAAAATTAAATTTAACCATCAATCAAGGTGAAATTCACGCAATTATGGGCCCAAATGGGTCTGGAAAAAGTACATTTTCAAAAGTGCTTGTAGGTCACCCTGCGTATTCAATAATTAGTGGTGAAATTAAATTTAAAGGAATGAGCATAATAGAAATTGAACCGGATGAAAGATCACATTTAGGTCTGTTTTTAGCTTTTCAATATCCCATAGAAATTCCTGGTGTAAGTAATGCTGATTTTTTAAGATTGGCTTATAATTCTAAACAAAAATTTTATAATAAACCTGAATTAGGACCGGTTGAATTTTTAACAGTTATTAATGAGAAATTAAAATTTGTCAATATGTCATCAAGTTTTTTAGATCGTAACGTTAACGAAGGTTTTTCAGGCGGTGAAAAAAAACGAAATGAAATTCTTCAAATGATTCTTTTAGACTCAACTCTTTCTATTTTAGATGAAACTGATTCTGGATTAGATATTGATGCTCTAAAAACTATTTCAAATGGTATTAATAAATTTATGAACCCTTCAAAAGCGATAATTTTAATAACACATTATCAAAGATTATTAGAGTATGTTAAACCGAATTATGTACATATTATGCATAATGGAAAAATTATTAAAACAGGATCCGCTGATTTAGCAAAAAAAATCGAAGAACAAGGTTATGAATGGTTATATTAAGCATAGTTAATCTATATTAAGTAGAGCTTTTTTACAAAAAAATCCCTATAACACATCCTAGTTTGCTATCTTTTTTCTGTTCCTGTATATTTTTTAATATTGGGTAATTTAATAAATTAATTCGATTTTATGTACCCAGAAATTAAGTATTCAAATACATTTACACTTTTAGCGGAAGCAGAAGTTGGAAAACATTTTTATTGGGATATTGGAGGTTTTTTAGTACACGGACAAGTTCTTATAGTTATTTGGATTGTTTTTTTAATCTCATTTATTTTTTCATTCCTTGGCACTACAAATGCAGATCGAATCCCGCATAGCTGGCAAAATTTTATGGAAGCAGCTATCGAATTCGTTACTGATATTGCTAAAAACCAATTAGGTGAAAGTTTTTATAAAGAATGGATTCCATTTATTGGAACTTTATTCTTTTTTATTTTCGGTTGTAATTGGGCTGGAGCAATCATACCTTGGAAATTAATTGAATTACCAGAAGGTGAATTTGCAGCACCAACCAATGATATTAATACAACAGTTGCTTTAGCTTTATTAACTTCATTTGCTTATTTTTATGCTGGTTTAAGTAAGAAAGGGTTTGGATACTTTAAAAGATATATCGAACCTCTTCCACTTCTTTTACCTATTAATATTCTAGAAGATTTTACAAAGCCTCTATCATTAAGTTTCCGATTATTTGGAAACGTATTAGCTGACGAATTGACAATAACTGTATTAACTTCCTTAGTTCCATTAATAATTCCATTACCAATTATGTTATTGGGAATTTTTGCAGGATCAGTACAAGCTTTAATTTTCTCAACTTTAGCTGCTGCATATATTGCGGAAGCTCTTGAATAGAGTTTAAATTTTTGCACTTAGATTTTTTAAAAATTATATTTACATTTAAAAATTAAATTTTATTATGGATTCTATTATTTCTGCTGCGTCTGTTATTGCTGCTGGTTTAGCAATTGGTTTAGCTGCTATTGGTCCTGGTATTGGTCAAGGTAATGCTGCAGGTCAAGCTGTTGAAGGTATTGCTCGTCAACCAGAAGCAGAAAACAAAATTCGAGGTACACTATTATTAAGTTTAGCTTTTATGGAAGCTTTAACTATTTATGGTCTTGTAGTAGCTTTAGCTCTATTATTCGCTAATCCTTTCAATACTTAATTTTTTTTCAGCAATAAGAGAGTATTGCAACATTTTAAAATTTTCTAATAATAATAAAAACTCAACGATATGAGTTTTTATTAATCAACTTTAATTTTATAGTCCAATATCTAGATTTTATATGATTAATCTTTCAATATTAATTTCAAGTTCGAAAGTTACTGGTCCTGGCGGATTATTTGATATTGATGCAACTTTACCTCTAGTAGCAATTCAGTTTATTTTATATATGGTTATTTTAAATATTATTTTATATAATCCTTTATTAACTGTTATTGAAGAACGAAAAGAATATATTTTAGTAAAACTGGGGAAAGCTTCGGAAATTTTAGCTGAAGCTACTAAGTTAACAACTCAATATGAACAAGAATTAGAGAAGATTCGCAAAGAAGCGCAATTCGAAATTACAAGCTCACAAAAAATTCACAAAGAAATTTTAGAAGTTGAGTTAAATATTTCACAAAAATATATTGATAATTTATTAGATACGATTTCTATTGATCTTCTAACAAAAAAAGATCTTGCAATTAATAGTCTAGATAAAATTGTTCAAGCATTATGTAGAGATATTGAAACACAATTGTCCATTTAAATTTTTTGTTAGCTGTAATTTTCCTTTTTATACGTTAACAGTTTATATAAAAACTCGAAAACATGGAAAATTTTGATCAAATTTTTATATTACTTGCCGAACACGAAGGTATTGGTTTAAATACAGATATCCTAGAAACTGGTTTATTAAATATCATCGTATTACTTGCCATTTTAGTTTATGCTGGAAAAGATTTTCTAGGATCAGCATTAGAAGAACGAAAAATGACGATCTTAAATGGCGTTCAAAATGCTGAAGATCGTTTAAATGAAGCTCAAAGACGTTTAAATGAAGCTGAAAAACAATTAAATCAAGCTAATTTAGTTATTAGCGAAATTCGTAATAAAACAACTTCAACAAAAAAACTTATACTTGAAGCCGAAGCTTTTCAAGCACAAAAAGAACTTAAAATCCGCTTTGATCGAGCACTAGTTATGTTTAATTCAAAGGAACGCCAAATTTTTTTAGAAATTAAACAAGAGATTATTTCACTTGTTTTAACAAAAACAGTTAATCGTGTAAAAATAGCATTTGAACCTAAAGAGCGTGCAAATAAGTTAATTAATGAAACTATTAATAAATTAGAAGGAGAATTACTATGAGTACTAATCCTTTAACTACAAAAATTGCAGCTCCTTATGCCCGTGCTTTATTTGATTTTTCTGTAGAGAGAAACATTATGCATCAAATTACAGCAGATTTCCAAAATTTAGATCTTTTTTTGACCGAAACCTCTGAATTAATAATCTATCTAAATAACCCTGTTATAAGACCTGAAGCAAAAAGTGACATTTTAGCAAAAACTATTAAATCAGAAATAAATACAGAAACATTCAAATTTTTATTAATTTTAGTCCATCGTAATAGAATTAATATTTTACGCTCCATAATTACGAACTATTTAGAATTAGTATATGATACAGCTTCAATAAAAATCATTGAAGTCGCTACTGCATCTGATTTTACAAATGAGCAAAAAACGATTTTAATTGAAAAATTAAAAATATTGACTAATGCAAGAGAAATCCGATTAATAGTTCAAATTGATTCTAGTTTGATTGGTGGTTTTTTAGTTAAAACTAAATCAAAAGTAATCGATTTTACAATTAAAAATCAACTGCAACAATTAGCAAAACATTTAGATAGTGTTTTAGAAATTTAATTCTTATAATCTTTTATTAACTTTTTATCTTAAAAAATAATACAATGATAAATATTCGTCCAGACGAAATTAGTAGTATTATCCGTGAACAGATTGAGCAGTATAATCAAAATGTTAAGGTAGATAATATCGGTACTGTTTTACAAGTTGGTGATGGTATCGCTCGTGTTTATGGTCTTGATCAAGTAATGAGTGGTGAACTATTAGAATTTGAAGACAAAACTATTGGTATCGCTTTAAACTTAGAAAATGATAATGTTGGTGTAGTTCTTATGGGTACAGGTCGACAAATTTTAGAAGGTGGTACCGTAAAATCTACAGGTAGGATTGCCCAAGTTCCTGTAGGTGATAATTATTTAGGTCGGGTTGTCAATCCATTAGGTGCTCCAATTGATGGAAAAGGTGATATTGAAACATCAGAAAGTCAATTGTTAGAAGCAATGGCACCCGGAATTATTAGTCGTAAATCAGTTTGTGAGCCATTACAAACGGGTATTACTTCTGTAGATGCTATGATCCCTATTGGTCGTGGTCAACGTGAGTTAATTATTGGTGACCGTCAAACAGGAAAAACAGCTATTGCTGTTGATACAATTATTAATCAAAAATCAGAAAGTGTTATTTGTGTTTATGTAGGTATTGGTCAAAAAGCTTCAACAATTGCACAAGTTGTAAATGTACTTGAAGAAAAAGACGCAATGCCTTATACAATCGTTGTGTCAGCAAGTGCAAATGATCCAGCAACTTTACAATATATAGCACCGTATGCTGGAGCTGCGTTAGCCGAATACTTTATGTATAAAGGAAAAGCAACATTAGTAATTTATGATGATTTGACTAAACAAGCTATGGCCTACCGTCAAATGTCATTATTATTACGTCGTCCTCCTGGACGTGAAGCTTATCCTGGTGATGTATTCTATCTACACTCACGTTTGCTAGAAAGAGCTGCCAAACTAAGTGATGCTTTAGGTGGTGGTAGTATGACGGCACTACCCATTATTGAAACACAAGCAAGTGATGTTTCAGCATATATTCCGACCAATGTAATTTCGATTACCGATGGACAAATTTTCTTATCTAACGATTTGTTTAATTCAGGTATTCGTCCTGCAATTAATGTAGGGATTTCAGTTTCACGTGTTGGCTCTGCTGCACAAACTAAAGCAATGAAAAAAGTGGCTGGTAAATTAAAATTAGAGTTAGCTCAATTTGCAGAATTAGAAGCATTTTCACAATTCGCTTCAGATTTAGATGAAGCAACACAAAAACAACTCTCACGTGGAACACGTTTACGAGAAGTTTTAAAACAGCCTCAAAATTCACCTTTATCTGTAGCAGAACAAGTTGCTTTAATTTATACAGGTATTAATGGATATTTAGATGATTTGGTAGTTTCTGATGTGAAAAAATATTGTGCAAGTTTAATTTCATTTTTAAACACATCAAAAAAATCATATGTAGAAATTGTTACGTCAACAAATCAATTTACCGAAGAAGCGGAAATTTCATTAAAAGAAATAATTGCTGAATCAAAAGAATTATTTGCGACTAGTAAAAC
>Ga0307933_1002192_pt1 | contig 13612 bp, 9 predicted proteins | sample OrgLakmetageno88_FD_201811 | JGI IMG/M metagenome (GOLD analysis project Ga0307933, IMG submission 201811) | Saline water microbial communities from Organic Lake, Antarctica - #88 | ecosystem: Environmental > Aquatic > Non-marine Saline and Alkaline > Saline | place: Antarctica: Organic Lake...
TGAAGCCTTTACCCCGGGGCTCCAAGGATGTGGATGTCCGTCACCCCGTCTGCGTTGATCAAAGGCTGCTCCGGAAACCCAGTTCCGAGCGCGCCAGTGACGTGCACGCGGTCGCCGACCTCAAGTATCTGCACCCCGACATCATCGTAGGGGTTGTAAAACAAGGGCGTCGTGTCGACCACGACGTCAGCCGACCCTGCTCGCAGAACGAACGCGTCGTCTTGCATCTCGACGATTGTCCCGGTCAGGGATGCACTGCCCTCGCGCCCGAGAGTATCCGTCGGCACCACCAACGGGTGCATCCCGTCTCCGTTGCCGGCGCCCTCCTCTCCGAGGGTGAAGAATGCGCGCCGATCCTCGACGTACACGCCAACGATGTCGAGGCTTCCACTTCGAATGAAGCTTTCGTCAAGCCACCCGGTCACGGTCACATTATCGCCAACGCCCATGATTCTGGGCCCGCCCGGCGCGCGTTCCGGCCATCCGCTGACGTTCATTTCGACAACACCGCCTTCATGACGCAGAACGAGGTTCCCACCGACGGAGTCGACGATCTGCCCCGACAAGGTGAAGACCTCCCGAGTGGCATCCCCTTCCGGAGCGGAACCCTGCGCCTCCACGAGACCCCCGCCAGCCAAGGCCAACCCGAAGCCCGCAATTATTATTCGCGCAGAGTCCGCCCAGCCGAAACCGCCACGGAAAGCTGCTAGTTCTTGCTCATCAGCCATGCAGATCACCCTCTCTAGTTCGGCTCTCCCCTACCACAAAGTTCCTAGTGGCGGAGTGAAGGCGTAGCCAGTGACGCTTGTCATGCCGTTTGGCTTCAAGCCTCTTCGGACCTCGCGGTCTTAGCGAACGACCGGTCTGCCCGTTCTGGAGATTCGCCGCTGGAGCCACCACGTCAATCTTTTTGGTGATGCCACCGGTAAAGCTGCCAAATCGCCGTCCCGGGGCTCAACATGGAGAGCAGGGTGACGAAGAGACTCTGCCCGGTCAGCGATTGGTCTTGGGAGGAATAGCCCAAGTTATTCCATTCCTTCCACGATCGAATCACCACACGCATCAGCCACTTCCGAGCGATACTTTTCGCTCACATTGTCGACCCAGCCGGCCTCAATCACGAAGTCGTCACGCTGATAGCTCGATTCTTCCTTCAACAAGGCGATCTGTTCCGGCTCTTTTTCGGCCTTTACGACGCAGAGCGGTGTAAGCGCCTGAACGACGGCTGATTCCGCGCTGGTAGCCTGCATCTGGGTCGCCGTTCCGCCAGTCACCCATCCACCCCAGGCGAAACCAATAATGGTAGCGACGATGGCGCCACCGATGGCACCCCAGATTGCTGGTTTGGTAGCTTCGGGAATATTCATTGCTGGTCCTCGTTTCTGTGAGCTCCCGGTCGTGAAGGATCTGCCTGCAACGACGGGATTTTTTTTTGCAAAGTAAATTCCACCCTTTGACAAGGTGAGTATCATCAAGAAAACGTGGGCACACTACTTTTAATGGCGTTTCTCATGGCCACGCGCGCGAGGTATGCATTGCACGATCACAAGCCTGCTGGTGGCGGAGATGAAACGACTGTTCCGATCAAACCGTGGCTTCCGGCCGAAAAACCGTCAGGCAATCACCTCGACTGCAAGAATTCAATTCGGTCTGCCTTGAAAATCTCGCCTTTGAAAAGGTCCGATTTATGAGTCAACGATCACAGCGACAGCCCGCCTGCCGACCTCCCCGCCGGGTAATGTAGTAATCCCCTGTTGTTCAGGTTCTGGTTACACAACTTGGAACTCAGTCTGGAACTCAGTCTGATCGCGCATCATGGCATGCAGGATGATCGCAAGACGTCTGGCCAGTGCCACCCGCGCTTTTCTCATTGTCGAACGCTGCCCGATAGCGAGCGCCCATGACTTGAGCTTCAGCGGTGCGGCATATCGCGTGAGCATCACATTTGCGGCCTCATAAAGCAGCGTTCTAACGCGCACATCGCCGCGTTTGGAGATGCTGCCGGTGTAGTCTACTTCACCGGATTGGTGGCGTCTGGGAACAAGCCCGAGACACGCGCCCACATCTCGCGATCGCTTGAAGCGTTTCGGATCATCGATGGCTGCCGCAAAGGCCAAAGCCGTGATGCCGACGCTGTTCCAAGCACGTGTCAGGCTATGCCCAAGTACAGTCGCGAAACAAGCTGTATTCCCCCGGCATTGAGCGGCGATGCAGACATTCACATACTCGCAGCGAAAACCCACTTCGTCCCGCTCTGCCGACCTTCACCCACCGAAAATGCTGCACGATGGACAAATGACATGGTGTGTCTGTGGATGCCGCTCTCCTTGGGCAAACGAGGTACAGTGTACTGGCCTCAATGAAGCAGCCACAAAGGAGAACGACAATGGCATATTACGTTGGATTGGACGTGTCCGTCAAAGAAACGTCGATTTGTATTATGGATGACAAGGGCGTTGTTGCAGCGCGCACAGATATCTCAACAGATCCAGATTTGATCGCGGGCTTTATTTTTAGGCACGCGCCAAAGGTAGAACGGGTTGTTCATGAGAGCGGCATTTTGGCTATTTGGCTCACCCGCGAGTTAGAGAAACGTGGGGTGCCGATCATTTGCATAGATGCGCGCCTGGCGCACAAAGCGTTGTCGGGGCGTATTAACAAATCCGACCAAGGCGATGCTGAAGGATTGGCTCAGTTGGCGCGAACGGGTTGGTTCACTCAGGTCCATATCCGCAGCGAAGCATCCGAGCGCGTGCGCGTCCTCATTGGGGCCCGCGAGCGGCTGATCCGCATGCGTAAGGATCTCGAAGGCCACGTGCGTGGCGTGCTAAAAGTGTTTGGCATCTGCATGAAGTCGGTTGGGACGGGAAAATTGCGAAGGGACTTTCGGGATCAGCTCGCAGCTGCGGCGGATGCGGATCCAGCGATTGAGATGATGTCAGAAACGTTCATCCCTCTGCACAAGACACTCTGCATTGCCAGAGATGCGCTGGACGACGAAGTAAGGATGATGGCGCGCGAAAGTGATCTGGCGCGCCGACTAATGACTGTCCCGGGTGTCGGCCCTATCGTAGCGTTGGCCTATATCGCGACGCTGGACGATGAAAAGCGGTTCAGGAAATCGGTCGATGTTGGGGCTTTCCTTGGCCTCACGCCAAAACGCCATCAATCTGGTGAGGTGGATTGGTCGGGCAAAATATCCAAATGCGGTGATTGTGATATGCGACGATTATTATACTCAGCGGCATCAACATTGATCAGCTGCACGCGAAAGCCATCTCGATTGAAAGACTGGGCAACAAAGTTAGCCGAGCGCAAAGGGCACAAGAAAGCAGCCGTGGCCGCCTCTCGGAAAATTGCCGTCATCCTGCATTGCCTCTGGCGAAACGAAACCGTGTTTGAGCCTGGAATGGAGGGTGCCAGCTGAAAGATTAAGAGTTTGAATACCTGCCCGAGAGACGAGGGGTAGGTTCGACGTCCTCCGGGACGGCAGGCAGATCGAGCCAGTCAACCGGCTGAGGTGGGCAGTTCCCAACCTCGTGAATGACATTTTGGCCGATCAGTCCCGTACGCCATCAGGAGGCAGGATAATCCCTGACCTCGTAGAGAACCGCGGATCCGGAAGACACTGAACCAAACACCCTTGACTTAACCACAGACAGAGAGCCGGTCTGGTGAAGCTGCGCCGCAGCGCTCGGCCATGAAGCGAACGGCAAGTAAGGGCCGTTCGCGATCATGATCCAGCGGGGCGGTGAGATTGTCTACATCAACGCCACATCAACCCGCGAATGCACGTTTGCGCGCGGTTTTGCCCGCCAACGCGCGTGACTGCTGCTGAATGTGCGGTTGGAAACTTGGTGAAATCAAAGGCTTGTCGGCTAAGTACATGATTTCCATAACTTATCGGAATCGTTGGATTATAGGCTCATAACCTGAAGGTCGTTGGTTCAAATCCAACTCCCGCAACCAAAATCCTTAAAGAAATCAAACCTTTGGTTCCCTAGTGAAACACTAGGGGATTTGGTGTGCACGTTTACATCAACACCACATCAACACCGCGACCGAAAAACCGCATTCGCATGCATTTGGCGGCAATCGCGCGTATTGGACAGCAAATGCGGGCGTTCACGTCACGCAGATGAAGGGATGTGATTGTGCTCTCAAGTTCCTGATGCCCGAGCCTGAACGAAGGCGTCCGGTACCGAATAATCGTTCATCGCTCCCTCTCCCTGTCACTCCGCTTGTTCGCGAGTGTGCGGGCTGTTACGCCTCGTGCGTTGGGATTTAGCACCCAACTCCGGCTCCCAGGAGGTTCAGTGCGTGTCAAGATTCAACCCTGACAGGGACATAAGCGCTATCTACGACGCAGTCGCGACTTGGCGCGACCAGTGCCTTTTGGCGGAAGGCTCGGTGTTTTCATCAGACGAGGAGCTATGGACTGGCACATTTTTCGACGAGCTCGACCAGCGCTTCGTCAAAAACCTCGACGCGGGTGAAGGCGACTTCCTTTCCAAGCTGAAGGTGCAGCTCTCCACCGGCTCGCCCGAGTGCAAGTCATTGATGGCCGAAAGCCTGTGGCTTCTACTTCTCTTTCCGTCGAATGTTGGCGCTGCGAAGAAGCGCGAGAACGTACGCACGATCTGGTCATGGTCCGACGACAGCCTCGACGAACACCATCCGCTGCTTGACGGCGAAGTCCTGCAGGGCATCGGCTCGGCCGGGACCGCCTTCAACACCCACCGGTGGCGCGAACTGGTATTTCTTATCAGCGCGATGCGCGACCTAAAGCGGAGAGACGCAAGCGATCGTGAGCAGATCGTATCCGATCCATGGGCGTTCTCCGGCTGGCTTAGCGGTCTTCCCGAAGCGCGCCACCGGCAACTGATCCACATCCTGACGCACTTACTTTTTCCCGACAGTTTCGAGCGGATCAGTTCCGAAGGCGACAAGCGGCGTATCCTTGTCGGGTTTGGCGACACGCCGGAAAACGAAATCAAGAAGTGGAGCAACATCGAGATCGATCGCGCGCTTCTCGACCTGCGGCGTCGGCTCGAACAGGAGCACGGTTCCGACATCGATTTCTACCAGGAGGAGTTTGAGACCCAGTGGAAAAGCCAGACAAAAAACTGGCTGCTCAGTTGGAACCCGTCCAAATGGACTTGGGAGACGCTTGCTGCGGATAGGGCCACGACCATGGCCGGCGAGAAGGCCGAAAACCGCTGGCGCTGCGGATCGACCAAGCCGCGGGAAGGTGACCGCGTTTTTCTCATACGGACCGGGACTCCTCCGAAGGGGGTCGTGGCCGTGGGTAAGGTCACGCGCGCGCCCTACCAAGCAGAGCACTGGGAACAGGCTCGCGCTGACGCCGGAGAGACGACGAGGTTCGTTGACGTGGCATTCGAATCCGTTCGCGATGCAACGACGGACGAGATCGTCCCTGTGGAAGACCTGCAGAGCCGCGAACCCGGCCAGGAATGGAACCCGCAGTCTTCCGGCATCGAAATCAAGAGCAAGGCTGCCCGGACCTTGGAACGCCTATGGAAGGCGCTACCACCGGCTGTAGCGGTCGCCAGCGCGACGGACGGCGGCACGGGTTCTGGAGAGGTGTCTCAGAAGAAAGTTGCGCCACCACTGAATCTTATTCTCTACGGCCCTCCGGGCACCGGGAAAACCTATCGTCTGAAGAGCGATTACTTGCCGCGCTATCAGGATGAGGCCGTAGATCGCTTCGAGTTCGTGACGTTTCATCAGAGCTACGCGTACGAAGACTTCGTCGAGGGGATTCGTCCTGTCACGGAGGGCGGCACCGTCATATACGAGGTTCGGTCGGGTGTGCTGAAGCGGCTCTGCGATCGGGCCCGGCGCGCGCCGGACAAGCGGTTCGCTCTCTTCATCGACGAGATCAATCGTGGCAATGTCGCCAAAATCTTCGGCGAGCTGATCACGCTGGTCGAGGTAGACAAGCGTATCCGCACTGACGCCTCGGGAAACCGATTGGCGATCTGTAAAGGCCTAGAAGTAACGCTCCCTTACTCCGGTGAGAGCTTTGGCGTGCCGGCGAATGTCGACGTGATCGGCACCATGAACACCGCGGACCGCTCAATCGCCCTGCTCGACAGCGCCTTACGGCGCCGGTTCCGGTTCGAAGAACTCACGCCGAAGCCAGAACTGCTGGAAACGATCGACGACGGCGATGGCAACGCGATCGACCTGCGGCAACTGTTGCACGCCATGAATGGGCGCCTGTCCCGCCTGCTGCATCGCGACCAGACCCTAGGGCACAGCTACTTCTACCACGTGACGTCGTTCGACGAGTTGCGTCGTGTCTTATCAAGGGAGATTCTGCCCTTCCTGCAAGAGGCGTTCTATGACGACTGGCGTCAGATCCGATACATTCTCGCCGACCAGGCCGTGGAGGAGGAGCTACAATTGGTTCGCGCGCGGACGCAGAGTGCCTCTGTGCTCTTTCCCAAGGTGGACCCGGCCGAAATCGGGGACGGTGAGGCGTTCGAGGTCATTCGGGAAGACGATATTACCCCCGACGCGATCCGCAAGATCTACGAGCCACCGGAATGAGGCGCCTAACCTTCCGAGAGCGGGAGGGCGTCAGTATTGGCCCGGCCGGCGAGATCAATGAGTTTGAGGCAGAAGGCATTGCGAAACTTGCCGGACGTCTGCCCGCGGGCACCCTCGCATGGGGCCACCGTGCAATGAAGTTTGGACCATTCTGTGGGGTCCTACAAACCGAGCAACTGGCAATCGAGATACTTCCCAAAATCGACACAAGCTATGATAGAAGTGCAGAAGCACGGGGCCTGCTGGTGGCCATGCTTGCGCGCTCAGGTGAGCTTAAATCAAAACGCATAGGCGGTGCCGGCCTCGGGCAACAGCACAGCCACCTCCTGGACATCTTCATTGAGGATTTCTGCGGCCAGGTGAAATCCGCGCTCCGAGGCGGGGCCATCGCCCGATACTCGGAGAGGATGGAGAACCTTAACGCCATCCGCGGACGGCTCGAGCTGACCGAGCACCTTCGCGCGAATGCGTTCGACCGTTCTCGTCTACTCTGTCGCTTCGACGAGCGCAGTATCGACAACCCATACAATCAAGCGCTGAAGGGCGTCCTTCGGATCCTTCTTGGGTTCGCTCTGAGCCCAAGGACCAGGGCGATGGTGGCGACGTTCCTCCATCGCTTCGACGAGGTGAGCGATCGCAGGGTCACGGCTCGCGACGTTGACGCGCTCCGCCTTGACCGCACGATCCGTCACTGGGAGCCAGTGTTTGCGCGGGCCCGCTGGCTGCTTTCGGGCCTTTATCCGGATGTTCGCACGGGCGACGCAGCTGGCTCGGCGCTGCTGTTCAACATGGAGAAGCTCTTCGAGAAGGTGCTTGGGCTACGCATTCGGCATGCCTGCCAGATTTACGCGGGTGGTCACGTCTCTGTCGGACTGCAGGGCCCGGTGAAGAACCTCGCCGCGCCGGGCTTCCAGCTGCGGCCTGACATCACCATTCAGGGGGATGGCGAGAGCATCGCCATCCTCGATGCAAAATGGAAGCGCCTCGATCGCGGCGAGCCGAATTCGGGCGTTTCGAGCGGCGACGCGTATCAGATGAATGCCTATGCCTGTCGCTACCGCTGCAGTCGCCTGGTGCTTGTCTACCCCGCCTCGGTGGATTGCCTACCAGGGAAGGTCACGGACTTCGTGCTCATGACGGAAGAGAGGCCGATGCTGGAGGTCATTGCAGTCGATGTTCGAGAGCTCGCCTTCGGCAACGGGGTTCCTACCGGTATGGATGGGATAATCCCGACCAACCGACACTGGGAGCAACGCTCATCGCAGGCACCGGTTTACGAAGCAAAATGAACGACTCCGCCCCCTCTTGCTTTCACAGTGCTTCCACGGCACCACGGTGGGCACAAACGCGGACACCGCCCCAGAGGGCATCGCTCAAGTGCTTGATAAAGATAAGGTTATTTGTTGTGGGGGTAGGATTTGAACCTGCCACCCTCAGGTTGCGAGGGTCACCCCTGCGTTCGGAATAACCACGTGGTTTCAGATTGTTAGCGAATCTTCAGGCTTGCAACTTCGGCGTCGTGTCGCACGGAACAGCCGCAAACCGCTGGGAGGATATCCCGCGCCGCTGCATGCGGCGTCGACGCGGCGGATTTGTCAGACTTTCATGGAAAGCCATGTCAACGCCTTGCAGCGGGCGTTAGATCAGCATCCCGTGACGCTCAATGAGCGTATCCGGGAGGCGGCGGCAAGGTATCGTTGGGCTTGAAGGGCGGGAAGCGGAAATTCGCTGCCTTTCTTCAAAAGAGGGAATTTGTACGCATTGGCAATCTCTAAGAGATTACCGCCTTGACGCAAAGAGCAGTGTTCGCTCCGCAAAATCGCTCAACTCGGCATCATTGATCGCAGTAGTCTGCCATGCAGGGTTGGTGTCATGGTGAAACTGGTTTGCGTACGCCAGCAAGGCTCGCAGTTCGGCAATATCGTTAGCGGAGAGAACCTGATTGTTGGTACCGAGGCGCTGCTCGCATTGCCTGATGAACGGGCCAAGAAGTGTTCCTGGCGGGAAATGCGCGGGGTATGCGACCCGCATGAAGGCTTCCAGAATAGAGCGTAGGGCCACTGCAACCTCACGTTCTTTTGCTGGGTCGGCAGCGGTCAGATAGCCCCTGACAAGTTCGTGTCGCTTGTCGTGCTCGGACACGCTGTCATTCCTTACGTCCCAAACGGCGACTTCGGAGCCAAGTGCCGCCCTGTTAATACGAAGAGCCGTCGAAACGTTCCTGTCGGCCTGCTCCCAAAGATGGCAAAGAAACGGCTTTGAATGCGAAAGCACGATCACCTGTTGAACCCGCCGAGACATGGCAAGAATTTCCGCACGGGTCCGAAGCGTACGATGCTCATCGAGGCTGGTCATCGGATCATCGATAACAACAACCTTGTTCGCTAGGTCAGGATCGTGCTCCAGCGAAGTAAAGAAAAATGCGAGGGCCAGCGTGTTTCGATCACCGGCGCTCAACGTGTTCTTGAAAGATGGCCCCTCATCAGCACTTAAGTTGACGTTCTGCTGATTTATCACAACGCAGTATGAGGCTGACGAGCCCGAACGGTTGTTGACAGATTGCACTTCGCCGAGACGGAACGAAGCCGCAAATCGTCGAAGATAGTCGTTGATTGTGCTTTCATAAGCGGGGAAAATTCGTTCCCGATACTGATCAAGGGCTTTGCGGGCTTGTGCGCGCGACGCTTCAGTGGCGGCTTTGGCACCTTTTTCCGCAAGGTAGGCATCACAGTGCGGCGCTACAGCGGGATCGAAGCGTGCCTTTTGCGCTTTGAGCTTTGCGAGATCGTCTGTCAGGGCGGCAAGATCATCCGCTTGCGCCTGCTCCTTTACAACATCGAGTTGCGAATTTGCCGCGATCAAGCTCTGTGACAGCGCCGCTACTTCCTCAATGTGCGCACGAAAATCGAGGATTGCCTGGCGCGACATGGGCGTAAGCGCCATAGGCTCCAGCGGTGCGGCGGCCTTCGCGCGCAACTGTTCGAGTACAGCTTCACGAGCGGAGTTCCATTGCCGCGCTATGGCTGCCGTATCGATATCGATCCGGGGGAGTTCGGCAAAGTCTTTCCAGAATTCATGTGCCTGAACCGCTGTGCGGATATCGCGCTCGAATGCGGAAGGAATATCCCCTCCATGGGTATCGCGCACAGATATTCCTGTTTGGCGGATCGCGGATTTCAGATCGTCGTAAGCTTGCGAGAAAAAAACGCGGTAATGCTCAATGAGTTGCGATCCCTCAAGGTCTTGCGCGCAGAAGGGACAAATTTCGGCTTCCGTATCAGTGGAAACGGGCTCGATGCGAGGCATGCCTTCGGATATCCATGTCTCACCCCCTCGACCGAGTTTGGTGAGGTGCGCCCGGACGCGCTGACCCGCTTCAGCTTCAAGGTCGGGCAAGCCACGACCAAGCACTGTATCAATGGCATCGATGTCAAAATCGGGAAGCGCAAAATCCTGAAATCCAGGTCTTTGACGGATTGCGCCGGCAGAACGTGCGGCCGCAAGGCGGCGCTCTGAATCTTGAATTTTGGTGTCAATATCTCCGTCCACTTCGAGGATACAGAACTTATCCACCTTGTAAGGACCGCGAGCATTAGCGGGGATCGCATCAGCAAGATCGCGCAGCGCTGCGTTGTGTTCTTCGATGCGGCGCACATGCTCTTGCAGGGAATTGTTAAGCGCAACGCCCTGTGCGCCGAGTATCAATTCATGTAGCCCTTGCCGATGTGCGGATTGGACTTCGATCCCCGAACAAACATTCGCAGAGACGAAGGTATCGTCAAAAATAGCGATATTTTGAAGGGCCTGCCTCCAATCGCCATTCTGAAATACCGTTTGACCATCGGTGTGATCTATAACGATATGTGGCGGATGCTGAGAGCCAAGCCGCTGGCGCTCCGTAACATAGACAGGATCATCGGTGGCAAGTGATCGTAGCACGGCAGCGATGGTGGTTTTCCCGCGCCCGTTTTCGCCATAGATCAACGAGAACGGCGTTAGAGAGGTTTGCTCGGATGGGCTAACATTTTCGAATTGCCCGATGTTCCTCAAAAGCCGAATGCGGCCAAGCATTTGAAACCCTTATCTGGCTGCTGCGGCAGCGATATGCCCTGCAAATTCCGTCACGAAAGTCTTGAGCGAGGTGAGCTCGCTTAAGTGGCGATACCGCCCGTCGCTGGACGCATCGCGCGGCGATGCCAAAAACGTGGCGCTGGAATAGAGCCCTTCCTGAACAAGGCGCTTGCAAAGAAGATCGTAGCGCTGCGCGTAGGATGCGCGCTTGAAGCCTGGATCGACGGGAAAATGCGGCTCCTTGTCGGCAACGGGTGCATTCGACTTGTCGCAGTCTTCCAAAAGCATGACCCAGCCGAGGAACGGGCGCGGCGCGTCTTCACCGAACGCGCCTTCGCGGTAGGCGGTCCATAGATCGTGTGCCGTGCCGATGGCTTCTTCGGATCGGTTGTTGAAGTTGTTGCCAAAGGACGGCCCGACTTGCGATTTGAATTCAAGGGCAGCAACGAGCTGCCCGCGATTTATCACAAGCATATCCCAGAGCTTTGTTGGCCGGAAAAATCCTGGCAAGGTCAGCACGCGCTGCTGCACACAGATGTCAGCCAGACCAAGCCCATTGGCCTCGATGAGGCCCTCGGCAATGGCTAGAAAGCCGTCCATGTTCTTGCCAGCCGTGACCGCGCCGCGCGATCCTGCATCCTGATTGCCCGCTTCGACCTGTCTGGCGAGCGCGGCTTCGCGGTTGCCCCAGAACAGTTTGACGGCTTCGCGCGCCCGGGCTTTGTAATCGGCAAGATCAAGGCTCATTCTGCAGTCTTTCCTTCAATCAATTTCAGCTCGTCAGGCGTCAGCCTGTAGAGCTCGGATACGATTTCGTTTAAGGCGTGACGGTCGTTGGTCTCAGCATAGTCTGCGAGCCGCTGCCGCAAATCGTCGGTTACGTCCTGCCACTTGGGAACCCTGATCTTCCGAAGATACTGCGCCTGAAATCGCAAATAGCCTCCGCGCATGCGGGTGCAGTAGAGCGAGACGAACAGGCGCGCGATGCCCGAGCGCATGACGGCCTGAAGCGCATGCACGTCCCACTCGTCAGAAGTGATAAAATACAGATTATGGTGCGGGTAAAGCTTGCCTTCCTCGTAAACGATGGAGGCATCCCCCTTGATGTCGGGGATCAGTAGCTTTTCGCGATCTGCCAGTTTGGGATAGATGCGGTCGATTGTGCGATACCAGCCGCGCGGGTTCTTCTCGGCCACGTGGCGGCCTGCGATCTGTTCCTTGCGCTCTTCGAGATAAGCGCGGAGTTTAGGGAAGTACTCGAGATCCACGAGTTTTCCGTCATCGCCGAACGGATTGACGATGCCCTTGCCGCGCCATGCGACATGGCCTTCGAGAATATCACGGGTCATCACAAGCGGCAGCTTTCGCGATGGCTCCACATCGAGACTTTCAAAGTCGCCGATGAAAGCCTTGTCCGCGCCAGTCGCCACACCGATCCCAACCTTGCAGCCCGCATTTTCGACTACGGGAAACTGCGCTTCCAAGCGCCTCACCAAAGCCAGTTCATCAAAGGAATCGAGAACCCAGGGCTCGCCGCTTGCCGTGACGTTCCGGATTTCACGCGCCTCGCTCTTCTTTGATAGCTTCGGGGCCGTAAGCTCGGCGGCTAAAGACTTGAGGAAGGCGGCATCAATGGCAGGACTGGCAAAAACTCGGGTTGTATCGCCCGCAGCCTTCTCAATGACGGTGATTGCGGGATAGGCACTCACTTCGGTATGGAAAGCATCGACGCCATACATATCGACGTATGTTTTCAGCGCGTAATGATTGCTGACAAGCTCGCGGAGCTTCTTGCCGTATTTGTTCTTCATCCAGCGGTCGGCACAAATGAAGCCGAGTTTGCCGCCCTGGAAGAGCAGCGAGAGCGAGCGCTCGATAAACGGGACATAGATATCGGCGCGATCATAGATGGTTTTGTACCGTATGCGGTACTCGGCCATCAGGACGTAGGGAATGGCTTCTTGTCGAACATAAGGCGGGTTGCCGACGACATGGGTAAAGGCGGGCTCGAAATCTGCCAGAAGGAAATCGCCCTGATAGAGCCACGCATTGCACAAGCGCGCGGCGTCTGCAGGGGACAGTCCGACTTCACGAAGGCGCGCCGCGACGAGCTTTCGCGTTCCTTCGTAGGTAGTGCGGTGGAGCTCGACCGCGCGGATTGCATGGGCAAGCGACTGATAGGTAAGCTTGCCTTCGCGCTTAGCGACGTCAAGAAGGCGGTCGATAGCGCAAAGAAGGAAGTCTCCATCGCCGAACGATGGCTCAAGAAGATGGTAGTCTGCGAGCGGTGCATCGACAGTGTAGCCTGTCAAATCGAGTATGAAATCGACAACTTCGCGCCGAGTGTTGATCGCACCGCGCTCTTCAATGCCGCCTTCGCTAGCAAGTCTCTCGACAGCTTCAGTCACCGGACAAATGCCAATGAAACTCGGCTGAAGGGTGAGCGGCGTAGTCATGAGTGATTCCTTGTCGAATATTCCACTACACCATGCGTTCGTTACGATAGCTGGTTCAAGCCTTGCTTGCGCACCCCCGATGTAGTCTCAACGATAGAACTCCGCGCTCTCGACCGGCATTGTTGCAGAACTCAGGCCTGAGGCATGACCTCCCCTTACCCCACTGAGGTCACGTCACGCGAGCGATCTTGGCGATGCCGAGGGCGTTGAAGCGGTTCATGAGGGCGATGCGGATGTGGATTTCGGTGGTCTGGCGGTCCGGGTCTCTGGCGGCGATGCGCTCGCCAAAGGCTTTGACGCAGCGCATCTTCGCCTCGATCCGGATGCGGGCGTAGTATCCTGTCCACCGCTTCCAAAAGGCTCTGCCATAGTACCGGGTCGCCCGCAGGGTTTCGTTTCGAACGCGTGCCGCCGGACAGTCTTCCTTCCACGCCCGCCCGTTCTTGCGGATCGGAATGATCGGGACGGCGTCGCACGCGATGATGGCGCTAAGAGGCTGATCGGAAATG
>Ga0307933_1002197_pt1 | contig 13597 bp, 7 predicted proteins | sample OrgLakmetageno88_FD_201811 | JGI IMG/M metagenome (GOLD analysis project Ga0307933, IMG submission 201811) | Saline water microbial communities from Organic Lake, Antarctica - #88 | ecosystem: Environmental > Aquatic > Non-marine Saline and Alkaline > Saline | place: Antarctica: Organic Lake...
TACGGCCGGCTCCGGGCCTGGCTATACCATATCCGGAATAATCGATGTAGCGGCACCACCCATGCCCAACAACATCACCATCGTGGTGAGTGTCCGTTGTGTGTGCCCGGATGGTACGGTGCACGATTGCGATTTCCCTGTCACACTGCAGACGCCCTGTTGTAAGGATATTTCTGTAGACCCTCAGGAGGTTTGTGAAAACGGACCCGCCGTGCAGATTCCGCTGGTAGGCTGTAACAATCTATACGATGTGCAGCAGGTCCGCTGGTACGTAGCGGATGCGCCTTGTCCGCCAGCCAGTTGGGGGCCGCCTTTCCAAGTGACCAGCGGTTGTGCACCGCTTACCCTGTCGCCACAGTTCCATAACGGAGACATTTGCGTATACGCCGAAGTGGATATGGGGTCAGACGCCGGGCCTTGCACCACGCTGACGTCCAACATCGCGACGATCAACCTTTGCCCACCAATCAGTTGTAATTTGTCAGGTGGTCAGGCGTATTGCTATACCGGAAGCCCGATCACACCATCACCCTTATCGTTGACGCTGAACCCAGGAATGCCGGATTGCAGCTACACCATCGAGTGGTTTGATCCCAACGGCAACCTCATTCCTTCGGCCACGGGCATGACAAGCTACCAGCCCCCGGCATTGGACTTTACCCTGCCGAATACGGAGTGTTCGCAATCCTATACCTACACGGCGAAAGTCACGAGTGTATGCGGGGAGCAAAGCTGTAGCGCCACTTTCCGTCTCGATAACGATGATGCGCCGGTGGGTACCATTAATCTGCTGCCGCCGGATGTCAACCCGCTCTGCTACGGAGAAGACGCCGTACTGGAATATATCCCTGAATGCGCCGGCGATCCGGAACGCTGGGATTGGTTTATCCGCCCGGATGTGGTGCCGACTTATACCCAGCTAACCAGCAACGGTGACCGTAACCCGCTTTACTACACCAATCGCCTGTACGAAGATACCTGGGTGAAAGTCGAAAAAATGAATGGCGTATGTCCAGTGGATGAGATCGAGTACTTCCTAGACATTATCGACCCGCTGACCATACTTAGCTTTACGGCTGACTATAGCCCGATCTGTACACCAGCGTCTGTAGATCTGGAGGTGGATTTTGATCCATCGCCCGCCCCCGCTGGCTGTACGTATACCATTTACTGGTACCAGGGTGTAAATCTCATTCACACCTCTACCCATACCAGCGCTACGGCAATGTACACCTACACGCCTCCCGCAGGCGTAGGGTTAGCAGGCAATTACTACTGTATCATTGAAAGCGACTGCTGCCCGCAGCGCGAGAAGAGCAATGTGGTGGTACTGGAACCGCCGATGGAGGTTTTCGCCACAGGCCCCTGCTACCGCTGTAATTGTGAGACAGTGACCTTAGACGGTAATGTGTTGTATCCCATTCCTGGCTTCAACTGTACCTACCAATGGTACGACAACGGTGTACTTATACCGGGCGAAACGGGGACAAGCCTGACCGTCGACCCACAGTGGATAGGGCCCTTTACGTTTGAGGTCACTTGCACGGATGGCGCCACCACTTGTATCCAATCGGATGTGTACACGCTGATGCAGTGCGGCATTTGCCCGGCTACCTGCGAAGATAACATCGTCCAAAATGGCGACTTCGAAACCGGTATGGCTACTGCATTTGATGAAGACATCACAAACGCTGCTTTCTGGGGTGGAATCTGGAGCAACGGCGGAACAACATTCAGCAGTGCTGACCTTTACAGTAATACAACAGGGGTACCTGGCTCACTACAAGCCCCGACTCCGGCATCACAGGGACAGTTTGCCGGATTCTGGTCCAGGATCCAGGGCGGAGACGAATTCCGCGAAGGTGTACTCAACGAGCTGAATACTACCATACCGCCTAATAGCGGCGTTTACGAGCTAACATTGAAAGTCGCTTGCCTCTTTACTCCGGCTTCCCCGGCGTCTATGAGTGTATACGTGGCTAATGGCAGCATCAACGGCGGCGCAGCGATTACCAGCGGTACGGTACCGATTAATGACAATTTCTTTGCCGACAGCTGGGAAGCGGTTATCCATCCGTTGACGACGACTTGCAGCAATGGTTTCCAGACCTACACTTACACCATTGATAGCAGTGACCCTGCCTTCCCAAGCAGTGGCGTGAATAGCATCTTTTTCACCCGAACAGACGGTGTGCAGCCAGGCGCTTACGTCGCCCTGGATGATGTATGTTTGAGATTGGTTATCCCTAATGCTACGAAGGAAGCTAGTACGGGTAAGGGAAGTAGTTTTAGCATTTATCCAAACCCTACCTCCAACCGATTCTACATAGAATGGGAAGAAGCCGGTCGCTTTGTCCATGGTATACTCAGCGATATCAACGGATCAAGGGTGCATGCTTTTGACATCGACAGGACGGTAAACCAAACTTCCGTCAGGCTGGAGCAATTGCCGGCTGGCGTTTATCTCATACAGTTGATCACTGCGGATGGCCATCTGGCCACAAAGCGGGTGATTAAACAATAGATAGTAAAGCTTCGGGTGGCTCATTCAACAGCCACCCGAAGCCATTCTATCTCACAGAGCATAACAACTTTTCTTTTGGGAAGAAACCTCAAAAGGGGAGAGCCTTTCATTTTAGGCAAAATACATGTAGGGACCGTCAACACCCCCCTAACCCAAACCTCCTATCATGAGCCAACCAACCCCTAAATCCTACCACACCTACCATATCCGAACCCACGAAAGGAGAGGCCCCAACTTATGCCTCTGGGTAGTGGATGAAGCTGGAGAAAAACACTGGGAAATCGCCGGCGTCTACAGAGAACCGCAGCGCCATAATATATGGAAGCGTACGCCCTGCCTGATCCGACTGCTGCTTATTGTTCCAGCTCTTTTATTGGGCGGAGAGATAGGGTTGGGAGGAGGGTCAAGTAAGTACGTACTAAAACACTGGGTACTAAGGAATAAAAAAGGGGAGGACCTCCTTGTCTACCGGAAAAAGTGGAGAGGCGTAAAAATGTACCGGCAGAAAAAAAAGGTAGGGACGATGGTCTTTAACCGGCCAACTTATGTCGTTAAGTACAACATCAATTACGAAGGTAGATACCTCGGCAGAGTGTACCCGGATAGCATCTGGCACCAACGCTTTGAGATTAGAAAAGACGATACGGTATTACTTACTGCCCAAAAGTATTTCCGGAATAATTTCAAAAAAGACATGACACTAGAAGTCCACTCCTCCATCGACCGGGAGGACTTGCCGGGGATGCTGGGCATTTTCCTGCTGTAAGGTGATAAAGCAGGGTAGGAGGGGCTTCGCGGGCGACTGCGCTGCATAAGCAATCAGACCGGCCACGGTCGTTAAACTTAGCTCTCTGAAGATTTTTGACCCCTAAGGGTAAGATTTTCCCGATTCCCGTGATATAGGGATGAGAGACTATTTTGCCAACGGACAAAAATCTATAAATGATGAAATTCCAATCACTAATTACACTGCTGGTGTTTACCATCTTTACGAGCCTGAATGCCCAGACCACCTGGGAACGCACTTTTGCAAAAACCGGCTATGATTTCAAAGACTATTCCATCACCACCGCAGAGGACGGTTCGGAGGACCTGCTGCTGGCGGGCACCCTTCATGATAAAGGCACGGACGAGTACCAGGCACATATCATCCGAATTGATGATGTGGATGCGTCCATTATTTTTGAGCAAACCTACCAAATTGGCGATGGCACCTGGGCGATGAGCATTGCCCCCTTCCTCTCCGGAGGGACTGCCGGGTACGCTGTTACCGGGTATGCAGAAATTGGTGGCGTGCGGCGTACGGTCATCTTCACCATTGACGGGGCGGGCAGCTTGCAATTGAGCCGGGTGCTTGAGCAAGGCAGCGACCCTAACATCAACGGTATGGGGCTGCACCTAAAAGCTACGCCCAATGCCAACGGGCAGGGCTTTGTTGTGGTTGGGATGATCCATGAAGCCACCGGACTCTTTAGCCTTCAGAACACTCCAAAGCAGGGATTTTGTGTCAAGCTCGACCAAAACCTAAGTGTTATCTGGGAACAGTATTTTGAGGTGCCGCTTGGGAATATTTATTCCAGGGACTACGACGTCGCTTCCCATGTAACGCTGACTGATCAGGGGTACTTTATCACAGGCGGTAAGAATATGCTGACGGCATTTGGGCAGCAGCGGCAGGGCATATTAGCGCTTATGCTGGATCCTAACGGCACGGAGCTCTGGGACGCCAGCTATTACACCGGTAACTCTATTGATAATGGAGCGAGTGCTTACTACGATCAGGCGGCGCAGCAGGTTTATGTGCTGGCCAATATCTCGGTTTCTCACCATCTGGGGATTAGTGTGTTCGATGCAGCGACTGGAGCCCTGGACAATACCGCTTCCTTTGAATCCTTTTCTACTAATTTCGACCTGGACAAATACGGGCATACTTTGATCAAAGCTCCCTTCACGGACAAACTGCTCATACAGGGCCGTGGGCGCGACGGGCAGTGGGTAGGCAATGACGGGCTTGGGCAACCTGCCTTTTTGGTAGACTATGACTTATCCACACAGGCATTTGGGGTTCATTATGCCGAGACCAATGTTTCACAGGCACTGAATGGCATAAGTACAGCAGCACCTTTTTTCTCAGGGGCACTGCGTACCTTTTATTACCCGCAGTCGCTGGTGAATATCAATGCACAGCACAGCGCGATGGCCTCCTACACCGGAGCACAGGGGCAGGATGTTAGCCTGATCGTCCGGCAATTCGCCCACTTAAGCCCGGACGAGTACCTTTTCTGTGGCACAAGAGATACGATGGTGCTCGATACGCTGATGGAAGTCAGTGGGTTTACAGGGGATCCCCTCGTGTACAGCAGCCCGGCTTCCGCCGAAATGATGCCTCCTATGGCGGTTGTTCCCGAAGGTACTGGCCAGGACACCCTCTGCTTAAGTGGCGGGCAGGCGCCCTTTTGTGAGGGCAATCTGGTGCAAAATGGGGATTTCGAGACCGGTGCCCCTACGACAGGAGACGAAGATATCACCAATGCCACCAACTGGGGCGGGATATGGAGTAATGCCGGTGCTGGTACCAGTTCCGGGGACTTCTACAGTGACCTGACCGGGGTACCTGGATCTCTCACTGCGCCTCTCCCGCTGTCTCAGGGGCAGTTCGCCGGTTTTTGGTCGAGGGTACAAGGAGGGACGATCTATCGGGAAGGGGTGCTCAATGAACTGAACACAACGATCTTGCCCAATACCGGTGTCTATCAGCTGGAGTTTAAGTTGGCCTGCTTATTTTCGCCCAATACTCCGGCCTCACTGAGTGTCTTTCTAGCCAATGGCAGCATCAACGGGGGCGCGGCAGTTACTAGTGGCACGACTCCGCTCAATACGGCGCTGTTTGCCGATAGCTGGGAGGTGGTGGTTGAGCCTATCCTGTCTACTTGCGACAATAACTTTACGACCTACACCTATATCATCGATTCCAGCGATCCGGCATTCCCGGCTTCTGGTGCCAATGCCCTGTTTTTTACCCGTACCGATGGGGTGCAGCCCGGTGCTTACCTGGCGCTTGATGATGTATGCCTGCACAGCCTTTGCTGCCGGGACGAGGTGGCTTTCGACAACGCTGTTCAGAATGGCTTTGACTTTACGACAAACGGGCATATTGCCACCCTCGACAATCCGCTGCTGACTCACTGTAGCGAGGTTCTCATCGATTGGGGCGATGGGCAGACAGAGCAGATAAATGCGAGCGACCTGGGCGTTACCCATACCTACGCTACAAGCGGAACCTATATCGTACACATCACTGTCCTGGAGTACGGTGCTAATGGAGAAGTCTGCTTTGAGGACGACATCTGTATGGGCCTGACGAATGCTTCTGACCTGGAGCTGGCAGGTGACCTGAAGCTCTTCCCAAACCCTGCAACCGATCAGGTCTACCTGGAGTGGAATGCGCCCGACCGCTTTGTACAGGGCCGGTTGGTGAATACCAACGCTCAGGCAGTGCGCACCTTCAGCTTGCAGGGGCAGAGAGCCACCGTAAACTTGAACGGGCTACCCCCCGGCATGTACCTAGTTCAGCTTTTGACGACTGAGGGACGGCAGGTGGTCAGAAAGTTAGTGAAGGAGTAATCCACGTATATAAAACCGGTAGCAGCAACTCCATGAGCCTGCTACCGGTTTTTGTGTTCATAACCTCTAATCCCATCAAAAAAACACCTCCTCGGCCACACGGAACGTATTCGCGTGCGCCTCCACAATATGCGCCAGGCGCTCCGAGTATCCGCCGCCCATACTAATGGCCACCGGCAGGTTATTCGCTTTGCAGGCTTTGAGTACAAACTCATCCCGCTCGCGGCAGCCCTGCAGGCTTAGGTTTAGTCGGCCGAGCTTGTCAGAGTAGATGACATCCACACCGGAAAGGTAGAAAACCTGATCGGGCTGCACCTCGTCAATGAGGCGGGGCAGGGTCTCACGCAGGTTTTTAAGATAAGGGCCATCCTCGGTCTTGTCGGGCAGGCCGATGTCGAGGTTGGAAGGGACTTTGCGGTGGGGGTAGTTCTTCTCGCCGTGCATACTGAAGGTGAACACCCGGTCGTCGTGCTGGAAGATTTGCGCCGTACCGTTGCCCTGATGTACGTCGAGGTCGACTATCAGGATTTTCTTCGCCAATTTATGCTTCAGCAGGTAATTAGAGGCAATAGCGATGTCATTGAACACACAAAAACCTTCGCCTTTGTGTGTAAAGGAATGGTGCGTTCCGCCGGCCACATTCATCGCCGCGCCATACTTGCGGGCGTAAAGCGCGCACTGCACCGTGCCATTCGCAATATGCCGCCCCCGGTGGATGAGCTTTTCGGACATCGGAAACCCAATGGCCCGTATCTCTTTCTTGCTTAGCGTCTGATTTTTAAGCTTTTCCCAGTATACCGCATCGTGCGTCCAAAGAATTTCCTCCTCCGTCAGCGGGTCGGGGTGAAAAAACTGGTCTTCGGATACCGTACCCTCATAAAGCAGTTGCTCCGGGATGAGCTCGTACTTGATCATCGGGAAGCGGTGTTTTTCCGGCAGCTCGTATTTGTAGATGGGCGAAAAGGCAATCTTCAGCATAGTTCCAATTAGCAGTCCGATGAATGAACTCCTAAGGGCAGCAGAAGGTTTACAACCATATATTTCTGCAAGGATTGATTAAACGCTACTTTTGCAGTTTTCTGAGCACTAGCTCGCTATTCAACTAAAAATCAACGCAAACCACATGCAACTCAGCGAACAGGAAACCTTACGCCGGGAGAACATGGAGAAACTCCGTGAGCTTGGCATTGACCCTTTCCCTCCCGAAGCCTTTGACGTGACCACCTACGCCAAAGCGATCAAAGAAGAATTTAATGATGAAGGGGATAAACCTAATTTCCAGGATGTCAGCCTTGCAGGCCGCCTTATGGGCAGCCGGGTGATGGGCAAAGCCTCTTTCGCTGAATTGCAGGACGGCACCGACCGTATACAGGTCTATATTGCCCGTGATGAAATCTGCCCGGGCGAAGACAAGAATCTGTACAACAAGGTCTTTAAGAAATTACTCGATATCGGTGATTATATTGGGGTGAAGGGCCATGTCTTCCGCACCAGAATGGGCGAAATTACTGTGCATGTCAAGGAACTGACGGTGTTGAGCAAAACCCTTTCTCCGCTACCTGTCGTGAAGCGGGATGAGGAAGGCAACGTTTACGACGCGTTTACAGATCCGGAACAGCGCTACCGGCAGCGCTACCTGGACCTGACGGTCAACCCACACGTCAGAGAAATATTTCTGAAGCGCAGCCGACTGATTTCTTCCATGCGCCGTTTCTTCGACGACCGTGGCTGGCTGGAAGTGGAAACGCCCATTATGCAGCCGATCCACGGGGGGGCAGCGGCACGGCCTTTCAAGACCCACCACAACACCCTCGACATGCCGCTCTACATGCGGATCGCGAATGAGCTATACCTCAAGCGGCTCATCGTCGGTGGTTTTGAAGGGGTGTACGAAATAGGTAAGATGTTCCGTAATGAAGGCATGGACCGGACGCACAACCCGGAGTTCACTTCTATGGAAATCTATGTCGCCTACAAGGACTACAATTGGATGATGGAAATGGTGGAGAAGCTGCTGGAGTACATCGCCATTGAGGTCGCCGGGCACACTAAAGTAGAGTATGAGGGCAACCTGATTGACTATGCCGGTCCCTACCGCCGCCTGAGCATGTACGAGTCTATTGAAGAATACACCGGTATTGATATTTCGGAAATGGACGAGACTGAACTGCGGGCAACTTGTAAAAAACTGCACGTGGATGTGGACAAAAGTATGGGCCGCGGCAAGCTGATCGATGAAATCTTCGGGGAGAAGGTAGAGGCGAACCTGATTCAGCCGACCTACATCACCGATTACCCGATCGAGATGACGCCGCTGGCCAAAAAGCACCGCAGCAAGCCGGGGCTTGTGGAGCGTTTTGAGCTGTTTGTCAATGGTAAAGAGATTGCCAACGCTTACACCGAGCTTAATGACCCGATCGATCAGCGGGAGCGCTTTGAAGAGCAGCTCAAGCTGGCGGAGCGGGGCGATGAGGAGGCGATGGCACTGGACGATGCCTTCCTGCGGTCTTTGGAGTACGGCATGCCTCCGACTTCCGGACTGGGCATCGGCATTGACCGCCTGACGATGCTCATGACCAATCAGCATTCCATTCAGGAAGTCCTGTTCTTCCCGCAGATGCGTCCGCAGAAGAAGCAGGAAGAGGCACCGGAAGATGCTGCAGAATAAACTCTACTCTTGAAAATGAAAAAGGCAATGCCATACCGGTGTTGCCTTTTTTAGAGCGTGTTGGGATTTTGGTCTTCTGGTCGAAAACTTGCAATTTTTTGATTAGACGAGGCACGGAAACGGGAGTTTAGCCATAGCTAAATTAGGATTTCCGGAACGAAGTATAAGCAAAAAAAGTGTTGTTTGCAGACCGATTATTAAAGTCCCAATACGCTCTTATTACAACTTACTAAGCAGCCATGCCCGCTCTGCAGTTGCGGGTGCGGACTCAATCTCTGCTTTTAGCTTGGTTTTCGACTCTTGATCGCCTTCCGGCAGACTGAGCAGCTTCCGGGTAAACTGCAGCAAAGCCTGGTAATGCGACCGGTGATAGCCCATATCTTTCTGCCGGCGGATGTAAGCTTCAAAGCTATCGAGCAGGGAATAGAGCGCATCCTGCTCTTCCAGCTCATAGTAAGCCCGGAGCAGCATGGTCCGTGCGTTGAGATTGTACAGTATATCCGGAAAGGTAACGCTCCGGAGTAGCTCCATCGCTTCCGCGTAAGCCTCCTGCCGGAAATAGAGGATAGCAAGGTTGTAGCGGTACAGGTTCTCCCGCCCCATAGCAGGCAGTGCCTTTCGGTAGTCCTTCAGGAATTGTCTGGCCCATACCCACTCTTCAAGCCCGATTGCCAGCATCAGGATGTTGTTGTATGTAAAATTGGACAATACCCCATCTTCAATCAACAGGTGATGCCCCAGGGCTTGCTGGTAGAGTTCCAGCGCCTGCCTGACGTATACTTTTTCGCCCCGGTTGAGCTTCTGAATACAATAATTGATAGCGAGCAGGTAAAGGTCCCGTGCCTCAGGAACAGGAAACTGCTGCCAGTAAGATTCAATCAATTGCAGGAATTCAGGGAAATGCCCGGGCACTTCAGGACTGGACAAGGCCAAATAGGCTTGCCGGTATAAGGCTACTGCCGGAGGGTGCTCCGTTTTTGTCCGGTCCAGGTAGTCGAGAACTTCCTCCATCAGCCCTAGCTCGTAGGCTTCCTGTGACACCTTCTTTGCGGTCAGTATGGTGCAGCCGTGCCGCAGTATATCTGCCAGATAATAAGTGGTGAGCGCTTCTGTGATTTCCTGTACGTTCATGCGCCCACTACGGCGTTGGCGGTGCTCATATTCGTACTGCTCCAACTGATATTGGTACCGTTGATAATGATAATGGGCATTTCGGATATCGGCTTCTTCAAGTTGCTTTCTCCAGCGCTTTACTTCGGGCTCGAATAGCCGGTTGAGCTTGCGTTTGCGCAGGGCGCGGGTGAGGTGGAGTTGTGTTGAGTGGTCTTCTGATTCCCGCTGTACCAGGAACTGTTTCAATAATTTAAAGAGAAAGTGCATGACGGCATTCATCCGCCCATCATCGTAAGGCGTATCCGGATAGACATATGCAAAAGCAGCCTGCTTGGTAAGCAAAGCCCCCTCATCCTCATTGGCGTGCAGGTATTCAAATAACCGGATCACATCCTCCCGGCTGTTAAAATAAGGGGAGTGCAGAAATTTGCGCAACCTGCGGATATCATCGCCCCGTATGGACTGAAAAAGGTAAAATAGTTTGCTATTCTGCATAAGTATTTGAAGCAGTTTGAAAATAGGAGCTAAATTTTTTACAAGTAAAAGCGTTGTAAACACTGAAGTTTGTAAAATAGAAGCTAAATTATTGAAAATATTTGTCTTTGCATACCCTACCTGAAATCCGCACCTTGTGGCTATAAATCGTTAGGAGCTTATGAAAAAATTGATATCGGTACTACTGGTGGCCTACTGTTTGGGGTTGGCAACTCCTGTCTCATTTGGACAGGGTTGGGAAAAGGAATACGGTGAGTTTCCCCTGGAAGCCATTGCCCTATCCAACGGGAAGGTTGCTTTTTGGCACTATGATTCCCTTTTTATTGCCAGCAGTGGGGGGCAAATTCAGGCTGGTGCTTACATGCGCTCGGAGGGGCTGGTCTTGAACGACCTTGCTAATTCTTCCGAAACCGCCATAGAACTACCCGATGGGACCATCACCCAGCTCCGTGCTATTCGCACTGTAATGGATGCCGGGGAGGGGGGGACGGCGCTACCAAAGATATTCCTGCGCAACATCAATCAGGACGGCACCCTGAACTGGGTTAAATTTCAAACCCTGCCAGATTATGTACCGGATATATCTTATCAATTTGGAGCGATACTTTTAGACAGTGATGGCAACTATTACATACCCACTATATACCGCATCAATAGTGGTGCAGAGCCCCGTCGCCCTCTACTCATTAAATTAGACGGCACAGGGGAGTTGTTGTGGGTGAAAAATTATTATCAGGAAATCGGTAATCCGGGGGCTCCCGGTTTGTTTGGGAGGCATGGTTTCTACTGGATGGAAGACGGGAGCCTAGGCTACCTAATGCAGGTCGACGCTTCTGCCCGGCTGTTGCGCATTGATACGTCAGGTACCGTATTGGATAACAGGCTATTTGAGTTTACAAATTGGGGCCCCACTCTGGTGCATTCCACCGCTGTGGGTTCGGATATCATCCTGCTGCGTCTGGAGCAGCTTTTGGAGCCGTTGCCCAATGGCAGTTGGAGAAAGTACACCCTATCGCGTTACGACACCTCCGGCGAGGTGGTATGGGAACGCTCCCTGTCGCCAGAACATGATTTGACGGGGCGGTCGCTGCTTACCTTACAAAACGGGCAGGTGGTCGTTTTGTCTCATCACCTGGACGGGGCTATTCACTTGTCCTGGCTCGATCCGGAGTCGGGCGAGAACCTCAAAGAACAGCGATTTGAATCATTGGTCCGCCGGTCCGCCCGGACGGTCTCCGAAATGCCCGATGGCGGTTTGATTTTGGCTGGGCAGGTAGATCTGCCGGGGGGCACCAATATTGACCGTGGCTATTTGTTGCGGCTGGATGAGCGCGGGCGCATCTTTGAAAGCCAGATTCAGGGCACGGTATTCGAGGATCTGGATCAGGATTGCGGCCCCCTCGTGGAAGTTCCTTTACAAAACTGGATCGTTGGTTTTGAAGGAAGTACTAACCGCTATGCCCTGACAAATTCGTTGGGGCAATTCATACGCCGGTTAAATGCCGGTACCTATAATCCGGTGGTTTATCCCATGGGGCCTTACTGGTCGGTTTGTCCGCCCACTCCTGGGCTCGGTGTGAGTGCTGATGATACGCTGGAGGTGCAGTTTCCGGTGCAGGCGTTGGTGGAGTGCCCCGATATGCACGTGGATATTTCTGCACCTTTTCTGCGCCGCTGTTTTGAAAGCCGGTACACCGTGCGGTATTGTAACCGGGGTACCTTGCCCGCAACAAATGCCTACGTAGAGGTTGTACTGGATGATCAGTTGCTCTACCTGGGGGCAAGTAAGCCCGGTACGCTTCTGGAGGATCAGGTATACCGTTTTGATATCGGGCGTGTGGATGTTGGCGAGTGCGGCAGGTTCATCATTGATGTGGAAGTAAAGTGCGATGAGACGATTCTGGGGCAGACGCATTGTACGACCGCCCGGATTTATCCGGACTCCATCTGTCTGCCTTCTGAAGATTGGTCAGGCGCAAGCATGGATGCGACAGGGGTTTGTCTTGGCGATTCTGTACAGTTTACGCTGAGAAACGTTGGTACAGCGCCCTCTACGCCCAACCTGGAGTACCTGGTTATTGAAGATCAGGTCATTTTACTACAGGGCAATTATAATGAACTGGAACCCGATGAAGAAACCCTCATTACGCTGGCTGCAAACGGTGGGACTTACCGAATAGAAGCCGAGCAGGAGCCTAACCACCCTGGCAATGATCAGCCCACTGCTACGGTGGAGTTATGCGGCCCCTTTCCCGATTCGGAGAGCCTGGGCTTTGCCACGCAGTACTGGGAAAACGATGGAAACGCATCGGTTTCTATTGACTGTCAGCAGAATATCGGTGCCTACGACCCAAACGACAAGCGCGGCTTCCCGGCCGGATACGGGCAGGAGCACTTTATAGAGGAGGGGCAGGAGTTGGAGTACCACATCCGTTTCCAAAATACCGGTACAGATACCGCTTTCACAGTGGTAATCAATGATCGGTTATCAGAAGCTCTGGATTTGACCAGCATTCGCCCGGGCACAAGCAGTCACCCCTATACCTTCAGCATTGCGGAGGACAGGCAGGTGCGCTTCCGGTTCGACAACATTTTGCTACCCGACAGTACGACCAATCTGTCAGAATCCATAGGGTTTGTAAAGTTCAAGATCAATCAGGTCGGGGCACTGCCAATAGGAACGAAAATAGAGAATCAGGCGGCCATTTATTTCGATTTCAACGAGGCGATCCTGACGAATACGACGCTGCATACCATAGGAAAGGATTTCATTCCATTAGCGAATGTACCGGAACCACCTGCACAGGGAACAGTAACCGTTATGCCAAACCCCTCACCGGGCCCTGTACAATTCCGCTTTTCGGACGCTGTGGCTGGAGAATTAACCCTGTTCGATGCTTTGGGGCGGCACTGTTTTAGCGCAGTAGTAGAAGGTGAAGCCTTTGATTTTTCCGGGGAGAACCTTTCGGAGGGGCTATACTTTTACCAGTTTAAACCGAAAAGCGGCGCTACACAAAAAGGTAAGTTTATTATTCAAAAGTAAGCTTTTACTAGACTTTGGACGTGCTAGAGGTAGATTTTGAAAAGACAGAACAACACCGGAGCTTTGGGTTGTGAAAAAGAACAAAGCCACCGAGTCGTTCTGCCACTCAATATTACAACTGGAGGTTGGA
>Ga0307933_1002199_pt1 | contig 13594 bp, 12 predicted proteins | sample OrgLakmetageno88_FD_201811 | JGI IMG/M metagenome (GOLD analysis project Ga0307933, IMG submission 201811) | Saline water microbial communities from Organic Lake, Antarctica - #88 | ecosystem: Environmental > Aquatic > Non-marine Saline and Alkaline > Saline | place: Antarctica: Organic Lake...
ACAAAGACAAGAAAGAAAAGTCTCGGTAGACTAATGAAGGGTTCCGCGTACATTGCCGCCTCGGTGGAACGGGTTCATTGCGGATCCATCTGGCGGACGTGCGCTTTTTGCAAAACGTTGGAGCATCGGATCCTGCCGACGGGGACTTTGGGTTTGCCGCATTTCTAGCGTCGATCAATGTGCCAATCACGGGTCGTGCATCGTTTGACAAGGTCGTTTCGTTTGGAAAAGATCAATGGGCCTATGGAGACATGCCCGTTCTTGTTTGCACTCGCAATCCTGCAACAGTCACTATTCCAGAGCACCTTCAGAAGATAATATCGTGCAGCTCACTCTCACCAGAAGAAATCTATAAGAAGTTGCAATTAGGCGGATACGAGCACGCCTATATCGAGGGTGGCGTGACGATCTAACGATTCTTGGAGGCTGGTTTGATCGATCAACTCATTCTGACGCGGATACCCGTGCTATTGGGAGCCGGGATACCCCTCTCTCTTCCACCACATGCCGAAGTTGGTCTTTGGAGCATATTGCTACGACGGCTTACTCGAACGGCATGGTTAAGAGTAGTTACAAGGTCCTCAACAACAACAACAACAGTACTACGTAAAGGCAAGAAAAAAGAAGAGCACGGAAAGATGCGAGGATGGCAAATGTTAGCAAACACTTTCAAGTTAAGTTTCCTAATACCAATCCCTACTGCACATAATATGAAAAGCATCAATGACACAATGATGACACCTACAATCTTATTTGTCGCCGAACTCCCACCATGGTCGAAAAATCCTGGACGAACAGAGCCCAAAAATTCAAACAGCGATGGCCCTCGGAGTCGTGTCCGTTTGAGCACGCACGCAAGTACATCCGGGTTTCGAGGTAGACACAACGGCCAAAAAAAGCCTAAGGACAGCGTGCACCGCCCGGGAGAACCAAAAAAGACGATCGAAGACCTCTCGGTCGGCTCGTGTGCCAATAAAAGCAACAAGGCCAATACAATCGATCACCCAATCCAAGACTTGGGGCACTCTCACTTTGCATGTGTGTGTAACGACCAACGACTTGATTGGTTCGCGCAGTACGGTAAGGAGATCAAACAGTCTATCCAAGAACAAGCTTAAGCTCATCGCTTTTAAGAAATTGTCTTTGCAGAGCGCAGCTACGTACTCTTAAAAACATTGCATCCGATACGATTCATTCGTCACGCACCGTATATACCTTTATATATATATTGTCTTATATATTTCTCCTCATTGAAAGATCAGCGCCGCCACCCAGTAGCCTCGTATACACAATGAGTCGCCCTACATTACGCAGCAGTCGCCTGCTGATGCGATTCCTGGCTTGGTCCATTTTGACAGGAGCGGTGCAAGGCCAACAATCTGGTAACTTCACGATCGCTCCAACCAATGTTCCAAGCGTAGCTCCTGTAACGCGCGCTCCAACCAACGCTCCCACGACAGCTCCAGTAACCCTGGCTCCGACAGAAGCTCCAGTAACGCTTGAACCGTCAGATGTTCCCACTGTAGCACCCGTGACACTAGTGGTGACAGACGTACCTACCGTGGCTCCAGTAACGCTCGCTCCGACCAATATTCCGACCAATATTCCGACGGCAGCGCCAGTGACGCGGGCTCCAACCAACATTCCAACGTTAGCTCCAGTGACGGCTGCCCCAGTCCTTGTGACGGCAGCTCCAGTGACGGCTGCCCCAGTGCTTGTAACGGTGGCTCCCACAAATGCTCCGACGATGGCTCCTACAAATAGTCCGACTCTCGCTCCGACGAACGTTCCGACGGCCGCGCCCGTGACGGCAGCTCCCATTCTTGGCACGGGAGCTCCCACAAACGCTCCCACCCGTGCTCCAACATACGCTCCCACTCGGGTCCCGACCAACCGTCCCACGAATGGGCCTACCCATGCGCCGACGAACGCTCCCACGCAGCGCCCCACAAACGCGCCAACGAAAAGTCCCATTGTAGGCACGAACAGTCCAACGGCTGCTCCAGCGGAAGGTTTTGTCGGACAACAAGCCACTTTTGAATCCGTCAGTATTACCCTGGAAGGCGTAACCGAGCTGGACGCCCTGGCAATTGGTATTTTTGAAAGCACCACCAAGACGTGGTTTCAAGAGTACTACAATGGACTGCCCACCAATCGCAAGCAGCGCAAGTTGGTGTTTGGTGACGGCGTGGCCGGTGTTGAAGGCATGATTACCACTGTTATTTTTGTGTCGCAACAAGCCTTGCCGGCCGATCCGGCCGCCAACCGAGCCTTGCCCGTCAATACCATTGTGTACACTCAAGGAATTACTTACTTTTCGCAAGCCTCCATTGCACCCGACGCGGAGGAGCTTATTGTCATTCCCTACCAAGATACCGAAGGTAATGCGCGGTTGGTACGGGATTTGCAGTCGTTTGGTGACGAGGCATACGTGAATTTGTTATCTCCCATTGCACCACCCATAGTGACACCACCCGAAGGGGGTGGCGACGGCGGTGGTGGACTCTCGGGTGGTGCCATTGCGGGCATTGTCATTGGCGCTATTGTCTTTTTGTTGGCAGCTGTGTATGGTGGTTTCGTCATGATGGGTGACAGAGACGGTGACGGCTATGTGGATCCCGATACGCGTCCGCCGGCAGCGTTCAACGTGTCGGCCACGGAAGACCCGAGTACCATGCAGGGTGATGCGACGCAAAAGGGTGCGGGAGATGCATCGTTGGCTGAATATGGAGACCAAAGGTACGTTCCGTTTCTACTGTTTTTTGCTGCTGCTGCTGCTACTTTTGAGGTTTGATTTGTGCGCAGTTTATTCGTCACTGGCAGACCTTGACTCACAACCTGCCTTTCTTACGTTTTTATTGTGCAGTGTCGCCACGGTGGATTATGACTATTCCAAGGCCTACGGAGGTGGCGGAGACACTTCTGTTGTCTCATCAGCCGGTGGAACCTTTGGCGACAACACGCGACAATCGACGGGTGATGTTGCTACTGCTACAGTTGCGGCACGAGCCGCCTTGGGCGCAAGCTTTGACTCGGAGAGTGGCTTCGCGACCAATGTCAAGGAAGAGGTTCTTTTGATCGACGCCCCTCCGGGCAAGCTGGGTGTGGTAATTGATACGCCTGATGACGGCGCGCCTGTTGTTCACGCCGTCAAGGATTCCTCGGTAATTGCGGATCAAATACGAGTTGGAGACAAGCTTGTGGCCGTCGATAACGAGGATGTACGATCCATGACAGCAATAAAGGTTTCCAAATTGATCAGTCGAAAGAGTGCCAACCCGTCTCGAAAGTTGACGGTGGTGCGTACCTCCGTTGTGGGGTAGTACCGTCAAGACTGGTGAAGCACATAGTATAACAACAGCATCGTTAGATCTTTGTTTGTGATTACTTATTTGGGTCTTTGATCGAGGTTACAGTATATCGGTTAAAGTTGCATGCTTTTAAGAGCATATTTCGGTATTGTCAATTCTTAAGTAGATAGTACGACGTAGTGTGGTGGCCCTTTTAGGTACAGTTCAACAAAGTCGTTGTCAAAAGTCGCTTCCGTCCAGGAGGACCCCGCCGCACATCTACGCCAATCCGCTTCAAAGAATTGCAACACCTCTAATAGGCCTTTCACAGTATGTGAAGAGTTGGAAATCATCGTGATACCATCTATGATAGCTATCATATGTACCGGTACATAGCTTAGCTGTTTGTATGTTCCAAAATTGAGCGGTCCGTCCGTCTGTCTGAAACCACGAAACAGTGGTGATGTCGTCTACGTATACGTACCATACCGTACGATCTTAGCAGTCTGCTTTGCGCACGTAGGTGTATACTGTATATGCAGTATTCCCGGGACTTCTTGACAGTATGCGGCGCGCGCGCGGGCGCGGAGATCTTTTTTCGATTCGTACGTTGAGCTTCGGTTGATGACGACATGACGACTTATTAGACTACTCCTGCCAAAGTACAGCAACAAGCAAGAACCAATCGAAGTCATGGCAAATGGCAATTGTATGATGTATGTACTACTGTAAACTGTATCGACGAATACTAGACTAATTGGCTCGTAGGCATATCCGAAGCACGCGACTGAATACTCGTTTCGCATTTTGTTTTAGACTTCTAAATCTGCTTCGGTACTATCCGAACCGGTTGAAGACGGCTGTCTTCAAAGAAAGAAGCGTACTGGAATACAAAATACATTAACAGCAGAATCGCATCCTATCGTCACGCAACGTGCAGCGTCTACTCCCTTGTAATTGAATTATCAGCTCTCCAGAAGTAGTTCTAACGAACCAAACAAAGAGTAATCCTACATTCCGCAGCAGCAGTAGCGGTCGCATGCTGATACGGTTCCTTACTTGGTCCATCTTGGCAGGCGTGGCGCAAGGCCAATTTGGCAACATTCCCTCCCCGTTCAGTGGATCTATAGCCAACTCGTCGTTTCCTCCCTTTCCAGCTCCGACCATTGGAACAGGCACGCCGATCAATGGCTTCTTCAATGGAACATTCGGCGGGCCGACCAATGGCTTCTTCAATGTAACACCCGGCGGGTCCTTTGGGTCGTTTAATGGCACCGTTCTTCCCGCTTTCAATTTTACCAATACTAAAACGACCGCACCGACCAACGTTCCAAGCATAGCTCCTGTAACAGCGGCTCCGACCAACACTCCACGTATAACTCCTATAACGCTGTCTCCGACAGACGCTCCGACGGCAGCTCCAGTAACCCTGACACCCACCAGCGTCCCGACAGCAGCTCCAGTAACGCTGGCTCCGACCAGCGATCCGACCAGCACTCCGACGGCAGCGCCTGTAACACTGGGTCCGACCGACGTTCCTACTGCATTGCCGGCTACACTGGCTCCAACCAACGCTCCTACCGCATCACCGGTAACTCGCGCTCCGTCCAACGTTCCGACCGTGGCTCCAGTTACGCTGGTTCCGACGGACATTCCGACAGCAGCTCCTATAACCCTGGCACCAACTAACGCTCCGACGGCAGCTCCCGTAACAATGGCTCCAACTGATATTCCTACCGCATCGCCTTTGACACTGGCTCCAACCAACGTTCCGACGGCTACTCCGATCACACTGGCTCCGACCAACTTTCCAACGGTAGCTCCAGTGACGGCTGCCCCAGTCCTTGTGACTACGGCTCCAGTGACGCCGGCTCCTTCACATACTCCAACGATCGCTCCGAGGAACATGCCAACGGCTGCCCCCGTGACAGCTGCTCCAATTCCTGCTCCAACGAATGCTCCCACTCGCGCCCCAACGAATCGCCCCACCAATGGACCAACCCTTACACCGACAAACGGCCCCACGAGAAGCCTCACAAGCACACCATCGAAAAGTCCCATTGTGGCCGCAGACATGCCAACGAGTGCTCCACAAGAGGAGTTTGTTCGGCAAGAAGCTCGTTTTGAATCCGTCAGCATTGCCCTGGAAGGCTCGACCGAGCTCGACGCCACAGCGATTGCCAGTTTTGAAATTACCACCAAGACGTGGTTTCAAGAGTTCTACAATGGACTGCCCACCAATTCCAATCAGCGCAAATTGGCCTTTGGTGACGGCTTGGACGGTGTCCGCGCCGTGAATACCACCGTTACTTTTGTGTCGCAGCAAGCCTTGCCCGCCGACCCGGCCGCCAACCGACCCTTGGCCGAGAATACCATTGTTTACACTCAGGAAATTACTTACTTTTCGCAACTCTCTATTGCGCCCGTCGCGGAGGAGCTTATTGTCATTCCTTACCAAGATACCGAAGGCAATGTGCGTTTAGTGCAAGAATTGCAGTCGTCTGGTGATGTGTCGTACCAAAGTTTGCTACCTCCCATTGCTCTACTCACAGTAGCACCACCAACGAACGGTCCCACAAACGCGCCAACGACAATTGGCAGGCTGACGACTGCTCAAGCCTTTGTCGAACAAGAAGCCCGTTTTGAATCTGTCAGCCTGACCTTGGAAGGAGTTACAGAGCTCGACACCGCAGCGATCGCCACTTTTGAAAGCGTCATCAAGTCTTGGTTTCAAGAGTACTACAATGGTTTGCCCACCGATTCCAATCAACGCAAGTTGGTGTTTGGTGACGGCGTGGAAGGTGTCCGCGTTATGGTAACAACTGTTATCGTTGTGTCGCAACAAGTCTTGCCTGCCGACCCGGCTGCTAGCCGACCCTTGCCCGTCACTACCATTGTATACATTCAAGAAATCTCTTACGATGCACAGCCGTCCATTGCACCCGACGCGGCCCAGATTATCGTCATTCCCTTCGAAGATAGCGAAGGCAATACGCGGTTAGTGCAAGATTTGCAGTCGTCTGGCGTCCAAGCGCTTGTTTTATTGGTGCCTCCCATTGCATCACCCATCGTTACACCACCCCCAGTAGGTGGTGACGATGGACTTTCGGGTGGTGCCATTGCGGGTATTGTTATTGGTGCTAGTGTCTTGTTGTCGGCAGCCGCGTACGGTGGTTTCCTCATGATGGACGACGGACGCGGTGACGGTGGTGGTTATGTGGATCCCAACACGCGTCCGCCGTCGGCGTTTAACGTGTCCGCCACGGAAGACTTGAGTACCATACAAGGTGATGCGACGCAAAAGGGCGCGGGAGACGCATCTTTGGCAGAATATGGAGACCAAAGGTACGTTCTATTGCTGTTGATTACTACTACTACTGCTGCTTCCACTACTCCTAGTGGGTGAATGGATTGCATGGATTTTACTCGTCGGTGGTGAACTGTAACTCACAACCTTCCTTCTTGACGTTTAATTGCGCAGCGTGGACACGATGGATTTCGACTATTCCAAGGCCTACGGAGGTCGCGTTGACACTTCAGATGTTTCGTCAGCCGGTGGAACCTTTGGCGACAACACACGACAATCGATGGGTGATGCTGCTAGTGGCACAGTTGCGGCACGAGTCGCATTGGGCACAGGCGTTGACTCGGAGAGCGGCTTCGCGACCAATGTCAAGGAAGAGGTCCTCATAATTGACGCCCCTCCGGGCAAGCTGGGTGCGGTGATTGATACGCCCGATGACGGCGCGCCTATTGTTCATGCCGTCAAGGATTCCTCAGTGATCGCGGATCAAATACGAGTTGGAGACAAGCTTGTAGCTGTCGATGACGAGGATGTTCGATCCATGACAGCAATCCAGGTTTCTAAATTGATCAGTCGAAAGAGTGCGAACCCGTCTCGAAAGCTGACGGTGGTGCGTACCTCCGTTGTGGGGTAATACCGCAGCAGCTGTGATCCTCTATAGACCAATGATTTATATAGTATAACAACAACTTGTAAATTTATGTCGGTGATTATTTTTTACTTTGTCTATGATTGAAGTGAGGTTTAAGTATCGGCGTGCGGTGTGTTGCATGCTAGATGAGTAGTTGTGTACCGGTACCGGTATCGTCAGCCCTTTGAGATTGTGGCGAAGACGTTTTTACATTATATGCAACTGTTCAACAATGTTGTTATTCAACAATGTTGTTTTCAAAAGTTGGTTCTTTCCAGGAGGCAAGTCGTCAAGTCGTCTCACTTCACGTCGACGCACGTCAATAGCGGCAACTCCTCGTCCTGAACCGTCTCGCACGAAAGGAATGGTGTCTACGCCGCAATGACGCTGCAAGTTTTTTCAGGGCCAACAACTTTGTACATTGATGTCGGTGATTTTTTCTTATTTTGTATTTTGTATATGATTGAGGTTTAAGTATCGGCGTGCGTGTGTTGGTGGCGTCCTACTTTTTTAAAATTAGAGCGGGACTGCTTTCATTTTAGTACGTGCGGCGAATCATTTTACGGTCATTTATAGTACCGGCGAAAGGCAGAGCTTATTTATTTGCCCGATCCGCCCTCTATGTACGAGTAGGATAGTACCGGTACTAGTACCGGTAGAGGTTACAGTAGAGCTAGTACAGTACAGTATATGCCGGTCGGCTGCCGGCCGCTCGTGCCAATAAAGCGCGCGCAACAAAAGCAAGAAACCATTCGAAGGAAGACAATGGCAATGGAAGTGTGCATGAAAAGGAATTTACTGCGATTGGCTTTCATTACAAAGCCCGAATCGCTTGAAGAAGTTGAATGTGCAGAGAGGTAAAAGAGAGAAGAAATACCCCCCTGCTTACAGATGATCATACGAAGTGAACAGACGAACGTATACATCGACAGCTATACATATCGCATCCTATCGTCACGCAACGCATATACCTCCGCATCTTAAAAGATCAGCGTCGCCAGAAGTAACCTGCTTTGTTCCAACGTTCCAACAACAATGAGTAACCTTGCATTACGCAGTAGCAACAGTCGCATCCTAGTGCGGTTCCTTGCCTGGTCTATCTTGGCGGGCGTAGTGCAAGGCCAAGTCTTAACAACGACCGCTCCAACCAGCGTTCCGACAGCAGCTCCAGTAACGCTGGCTCCGACGGATGTTCCCACGACAGCGCCTGTAACACTGGCTCCGACGGAATTTTCGACGGTAGCTCCAGCAACGATGGCTCCGACCAAACTTCCGACGGCATCGCCCGTAACACTGGCTCCGACCAACATTCCTACTGTATCACCGGAAACGCTGGCTCCGACGGACTTTCCAACAGCAGCTCCGATTACGCTCGCTCCGACGGGTATTCCTACTGCAGTTCCAGTGGCGTTGGTTCCGACGGATGCTCCGACGGCAGCGCCCGTCACACAGGTCCCGACGGATGTTCCTTCCGTGGCTCCAGTTACGCTGGTTCCGACGGAAGTTCCAACGTCAGCGCCCGTGACAGTGGCTCCGACGAACGTTCCTTCCGTGGCTCCAGTTACGCTGACTCCAACGGACGTTCCGACGGCAACGCCCATGACACTTTTTCCTACAGATATTCCCACTGCAGCTCCTGTCACGCTGGCACCAACCAACGCTCCGACAGCAGCTTCTGTAACTCTGGCTCCGACAGGCGCTCCCACGACAGCTCCATTAAGCCTGGTACCAACCATTGCTCCGACACCAGCGCCTATAACAATGGCTCCAACTGATATCCCTACCGTATTTCCGTTTACGCTCGCTCTTACAAACACTCCGACGGCACTTCCGGTAACGCTCGTTCCGACCAACATCCAAACGGAAACTCCAGTGACGGCTTCACCGGTGCTTGTAACGACGGCTCCAGTGACACCGTCTCCTACAAACATTCCGACTCTTGCTCCGACGAACGTTCCAACGGCCGCGCCCGTGACGGCAGCTCCCATTCTTGGTACGGGAGCTCCTACGAACGCTCCAACCCGTGCTCCAACAAACACTCCTACTCTGGTCCCAACGAATGGCCCAACAAAAAAGCCTACCCTTTCACCGACGAAAAGTCCCACGCGAAGCACCACAAACATGCCAACGACAAGTCCTATTGTGGCCACGGATAGGCCAACGACTGCTCCACAAGAAGACTTTGTCGAACAAGAAGCCCGTTTTGAATCTGTCAGCATTACCCTGGAAGGCGTTACCGAGCTGGATGCCACGGCGATTGCCATTTTTGAGAGCACCACCAAGACGTGGTTTCAAGAGTACTACAATGGACTGCCCACCAATTCCAATCAACGCATGCTGGTCTTTGGTGAAGGCGTGGACGGTGTTGACGGCATGCTTACCTCTGTTTTCGTTGTGTCGCAACAAGCCTTGCCGGCCGATCCGGCCGCCAACCGAGCCTTGCCCGTCAATACCATTGTGTACACTCAAGAAATTACTTACGTTGCGCAACCCTCCATTGTATCCGACGCGGAGGAGCTTATTGTCATTCCCTACCAAGATACTGAAGGCAATGCGCGGTTGGTGCAAGAATTGCAGTCGTTTGGTGACGAGACATACGTGAATTTGTTATCTCCCATTGCACCACCCATAGTGACACCACCCGAAGGGGGTGGCGGTGGACTCTCGGGTGGTGCCATTGCGGGCATTGTCATTGGCGCTAGTGTCTTTTTGTTGGCAGCTGTGTATGGTGGTTTCGTCATGATGGGTGACGGGGACGGTGCCGGCTATGTGGATCCCGATACGCGTCCGCCGGCAGCGTTCAACGTGTCGGCCACGGAAGACCCGAGTACCCTGCAGGGTGATGAGACGCAAAGGGGTGCGGAAGATGCATCGTTGGCTGAATATGGAGACCAAAGGTACGTTCCGTTTCTGTTGTTTTTTACTGCTGCTGCTTTTGATGGGTGGTTTGTGCGCAGTTTATTCGTCACTGGCAGACGTTGACTCACAACTTGCCTTCTTGACGTTTAATTGCGCAGTGTGGACACGATGGATTTCGACTATTCCAAGGCCTACGGAGGCCGCAGCGACGCTTCCGATGTTTCGTCAGCCGGCGGAACCTTTGGCGACAACACACGACAATCGATGGGTGATGTTGTTAGTGGTACAGTTGCGACACGAGCCGCGTTAGGTAGAAGTGTCGACTCGGAGAGCGGCTTTGCGACCAATGTCAAGGAAGAGGTTCTCGTGATTGACGCCCCTCCGGGCAAGCTGGGTGCGGTCATTGATACGCCCGATGACGGCGCGCCTGTTGTTCACGCCGTCAAGGATTCCTCAGTGATTGCAGATCAAATACGAGTGGGAGACAAGCTTGTAGCTGTCGATGACGAGGATGTTCGATCCATGACAGCAATCCAGGTTTCTAAATTGATCAGTCGAAAGAGTGCGAACCCGTCTCGAAAGCTGACGTTGGTTCGTACCTCCGTTGTTGGGTGATACTGTCCCAAGACCAATAAAGCGCATATAGTTTAACAACGACGCCGCTTAACCTATCTTTGTGATAATGCCATAGTTGCCTACTAGAGGTAAATGTCCTCTAGTTTAAGTCAGTTGCATGCTTCATAAGATTACAGTCTGGTACTGCCAGCTCGTAGATAGAGAGAACGGTCAAGAGCGCGGTGAAGCTGCCGAAGAGTAATCAGTCGAAACACTACATCTATATTCTAGAATATTTCAGCAATGTCGTCAAAAGTCGGTTCTTCCAAGAGACCAGTCATCGATCCAGCGCTCAGGTCTACCTCCCAACTCGACCGACTCCAAAAGTGGCAAGTCATCGTCCTCGTCTTGCTCGAAAAGAATAGTACTCTCGGAGCTCGAATTGCTCAAACAGCAGAGGATGCGCTTACGCAATAGCTGCAAGCTTTTCAGTCTTCTAGCAAATGCAATAACTGATACGATCTTTCGAGGCGAACCAGCCTCCTTTATATCGTAGCTTTCATCGTTCAGGGTTCCAGGAAACGATCCGTCGTCATTCCTATCAATCGCTGGGAAGGAACCATCGGTTATTCTTCGATTGCACGAGAACTGCATAGAAGGCGAAAGAGGGCACTTCTGAGGAGATAAGGTGGAGACAGCTTGACTGCTATTACAAAATGATGCTTCCTTGCTTGTTGGAAGCACTCTATGCTTGTTGAATGCATCAAGGTTGCGAAACCGCTCTATGGAGATGCAAGTCGTGGCTTTGGGCGAGAAAAGTGATGGGACTCACGGATACTATGCACAAAAGTCTCGACCGACGCGCCTTCGCTAAACACGGCAAAATATTTAAGAAGATCGAACGGATATTTCGGTCGCACTCATTCAATCTTGGCTCCTGTCGTGGCTCAACGCTCAAGCAGATGCTCTCGTTTATATGTTATCTAGTCTAATCGGTTACATTCACAAGTTGCGGCATTGGATAGACGACTGGAGAAGCAATACGGCGAAGCGAGATAGAGAAATTGCAGAGGTGTTGCGCAGTCCCGGATACTAGCTAGCAGTAAGTCGTGCTCAGCTTCTTCGCTTCCGAATGCTGTAGCCTCCTCTATGCTCATTTCATGAACATCTACTTCATTAGCTACTACAAGGAATTCATCCCACAGTATTTCGCTTTACTCTGATCTCTGTTCACTGTCCTTGCTTAGGAGAAATGCAAGAGGAGTCGCTGCTAAGAAGCAAGAACTAGTAGTAGTAGAGGCAGTCGTAGCTAGACTCCTTTATCGACGACTATTTCTAGTAGAGTACTACTACCATAGTTGCCAGCCAGGCAGCAGGTGATGCGCTCGTTTGCTCTACCACTAAGAGCAGCTTACTGGAGAGAAGCCAATAGGTGTACACCACCACTAGATCGCTTGTGCTAGTGTTTCTGCGCTCACTGTCGGAAAATCACCCGGATGATCAACCGCTAGATGTCGCCAACCACGATGTGTGTCTTGCAGTCGAATGAGTCAACGCGGCGTCGCCATTCCCGCCTGATACATATATGAATAGCGAAGCGAAGATATTAGATTCGCAAAAAAAAAATCACGGCATATCCATCACCGCGCACATTGTATCGCACAAGAACAAGACGCAAGACAAAGAAAACTATCGACGACGACAATCGGCAACCCTACTCGCCCGTCTAGCTCCACCACGCTCAACTACCCTCCTTACACAGTACATCGCTAAGCCGACTTGGATCATAGTCTCTCACACAAAATGGACCCGGTCGAGTGCTCCGGCCATTCTCACGATCACGAGCATGGTGAAGATCTCGGATTGAGTTTGCGAACCTATATTGACATCCCCAACATTGCCTGCTTGAACGAAGAGGTACAGGGCTCAGGGAAATCCGTCTTCAAGCTCCACGAAGACCGTTTATCGGCCACCCCCAGCGTCCGATCCCCAGACGACGATCCCGAACTCATTCTGCGCATTCCTTTCACCGAATCAGTCACGATGCAGTCCTTTACGATTCGCGATGCGAGCGCAGGTAACGAGACGGTGTCGCCACGACGGATCAAGCTCTTCACTGACAGGGAAGACTTGGATTTCGAGACAGCACGAGACATGCCGGGGCAACAAGAGCTCGATCTGCTGCCGCCAGATCATTTTGTGGACGGCACCATTGACTATCCGTGCCGACCAGCCGGGAGATTTCAGAACATTAGTTCCTTGACTATTTTCGTGCAAAGTAACTATGATCATACTGGCGAAGCGGGAACCGAAATCACGTTCATTGGTCTGAAAGGCAAAGGTACCAAGATGAAACGCGTGGCCGTCGACACAGTCTACGAATCGCAGGGAATGCTGGCAGACCACAAGGTGAACAGCGGCGAATATACGGCCCGAAATATATTGTAGATTCTTCGAATAGCCAGCTCATTTGCGCATGCAAAGTCTTATTATCAGATATCGCACTGCTAGCTATGGTCTATGTTACTTTTGAGTGGGTTGAACGTGTTTACCTGATCGTAGCGTGCTGCCGCATGGTATAAATATCTACTAGACGAGGACAACACTAGTCCAGTAGACTGTAGTGTAGGTCAGAGTCATACAATCCTGCGAACCAACCCCGAAGCGAATATACGGCAGCCTTCCTCACTCCTGTTGTGTACGATCGAGTATACCCGGTGGCCACCATGGTCGGCTTAGAACACCAGTACGCTACAGTAGTACGATACGCCGCACTGGACAAAACGACAAAACAGCAAAACAGAGTTCCTATCTAGAGAGAAGTTGAATACCGGTTCATTTTACCCCCCGCGGTCATTCATCGAGATCGGGCACAATAAAAAGGAGAACAAAGCCTTTTGGGCTTTTTTACTTTTTTGGCTGGCTGAGACATCATATTATCAGTACCAGGAATCA
>Ga0307933_1002201_pt1 | contig 13588 bp, 11 predicted proteins | sample OrgLakmetageno88_FD_201811 | JGI IMG/M metagenome (GOLD analysis project Ga0307933, IMG submission 201811) | Saline water microbial communities from Organic Lake, Antarctica - #88 | ecosystem: Environmental > Aquatic > Non-marine Saline and Alkaline > Saline | place: Antarctica: Organic Lake...
CCACCCAAAACCCAGTGATCAACAGAGCCAGCCAGCGCTTTGAAAACCGCTGCACTGTCTTTATCCCGAAGCATGGCGACTACAGCCAATGTTTGTCCCTGACATGAGGTTTCATTCAACACTTTGGCTAAATTTTCAGCGCCCTGTTGATTGTGCGTAACATCAAAGATACGTTGTACTGGCCCGGCCAGAATCTGAAAACGGCCATTGAGATGAACGTTTTGTAGACCGGCACGAATAGCTGATTCATCAATATTGAACATGCCCTGCTTCGACAGCAATTGCGCGGCCATCAGCACCGCAGCACAATTTTGCAATTGATAACTGCCATGTAACGCCGGCATTGGCAAATCAATATAATTTTGTGCCGCGCTTTGCCATTGCCAGTGATCACTGGTCGCCTGGTAGTGAAAATCCCGATCTGCAATAAATGCCGGCACGTGCAGAGACTGCGCTGCGGTCAACACACTTTGTGGTGGTTCTGACTCAGTACATATCAAAGGCCGACCAGCGCGCAAAATACCCGCCTTTTCAATGCCAATTTTTTCACGGTTATCACCAAGCCACTGCATATGATCCAGATCAATTGGCGTAATCATCGCCAGATCAGCATCGAATAAATTTACCGCATCGAGGCGCCCGCCCATACCGACTTCCAAAATAGCGATATCAATAGATTGTTCGCTAAAAATAATGGCAGCCGCCAGCGTGGCAAATTCAAAATAAGTAAGAGAGATGTCTTTCCGTGCAGCATCGATCTGGGCAAATGCATTGCAGATCTGCATATCACTTGCCGGCACGCCATTGATGGCAATGCGCTCGTTATATCGCAGTAAATGCGGTGAGGTGTAGCTGCCGGTTTTATAACCAGCCGCACGCAAGATGGCTGTTAATAACGCCACCGACGAGCCTTTGCCATTGGTACCGGCAACAGTCACCACTTTAAAAGGTAACGGTTTATTAGCAGACAAGCACTGCCAGACAGCCCCAATACGGGTCAGGCCAGGGTCGATTTCAGTAAAGTGCAGCTTTTCTTGCCAGGCCAACCATTGCGGCAAGCTATTAAATCGCATAAATCAGCGGCTTAAGCCACAGCGCGCTGCTGCATCATACTCAGCAGGTTGTGCAGGCGATCCCGCATTTGCCGGCGGTCAATGATCAAATCAATGGCACCGTGCTCCAATAAAAACTCACTGCGCTGGAAGCCTTCGGGTAATTTTTCACGCACCGTCTGCTCAATAACGCGAGGCCCTGCAAAACCAATTAAAGCTTTAGGTTCCCCAACATTAATATCACCGAGCATTGCCAGACTGGCTGAAACGCCGCCCATCGTCGGATCGGTCATCACCGAGACAAATGGTACTTTTGCATCAGCTAATTGCGTCAATATCGCACTGGTTTTGGCCATTTGCATCAGCGAAAACAGCCCTTCCTGCATTCTGGCGCCACCACTTGCAGAAAAACACACCAGCGGGATATTTTTGGCTATGGCAACTTTGGCAGCACGAACGAATTTTTCACCCACCACCGAGCCCATTGAGCCGCCCATAAAATTAAAATCAAAGGCAACAACCACTAATGGTAGCCCTTTCAAACTGCCCTGCATCGCCAATAGCGCATCATTTTCGCCGGTGCTTTTTTGTGCCTGAACAATGCGGTCTTTGTAACGCTTGCTGTCCTTAAACCGCAGCGTATCGACTGGTTTGACTTCGGTCGCAATTTCCTGGCGGTTGTTTTCATCGAGAAAGCTTTGCAACCGGGCACGAGCATCAATTCGCTGATGGTGATCGCATTTAGGACAAACCATCAAGTTGCGTTCTAACTCCGCCCGATACAAGACATTGTCACAGGCAGGGCATTTGCACCAAACGCCTTCAGGCACAGAACGACTGCGTGCCGTCGTGCGGATTTTCGATGGGATTAAGCGTTCAAACCAACTCATTATTCTTTCCTCAAAACTCAGGCACTTGCCATATCACGGGCATTAATTGCATGGCGCATTTCTGCCAGCAAACTCGCGACAGCCGCTGGTAATTCCTGCGGCCGATTGGCATGTTCTTCAATGCAACGCACCAGTGTACTGCCTACCACCACTGCATCAGCAACTTCAGATACCGCAGCAGCAGATTTGCCATCACGAATACCAAAACCGACACCTAACGGTAAATCGGTAAATTCCCGTAACTGGCTTAGTTTTCTAGCAACTTCATCAACATCAATGGCTGCGGCACCGGTAACGCCTTTAATCGATACATAATAAATAAAGCCTCTGGCAAAGCTGGCAATCATTTTCATGCGCTCTGGCGACGTGGTGGGTGCCACCAGGAAAATGGTATCGATATCATGGGCATCCATAGTGGCACGGAATTCTTCCGATTCTTCCGGCGGCATATCAACAGTTAATATTCCATCAACACCCACTTTTTGGGCTTTTTCGGCAAAGACTTGATAACCGATAGCTTCCAGCGGATTTGAGTAGCCCATTAAGACCACAGGAGTTGTTTTATTTTTATCGCGGAACTGTTTGACCATATCGAGCACATGGTTAAGCGTCACGTCATTTTGTAATGCCCTTTCACAGGCTTTTTGAATGACCGGACCATCAGAACTGGGATCGGAAAAAGGCACGCCCAACTCTATTATATCGGCGCCGGCATCCACCAGGGCATGCATCAATGGCACCGTTACCCAAGGTTCAGGATCACCAGCGGTGACATAAGGGATCAATGCCGTTTGACCATCGGCCCGCAAATCCTGGAAACACTGACTAATTCGACTCATTTAAAACCTCAAAAACTCAAACCGGCCATCGCCGCAACCGTATGCATGTCCTTATCACCACGACCCGACACATTGATCAGGATACTCTGATCTTTACGCATCTTTGGCGCCAGTTTACTTGCATAAGATAATGCATGACTGGTTTCCAGGGCAGGGATAATACCCTCTGTGCGGGTTAAATCATGAAATGCTGCCAGCGCCTCATCGTCGGTAACCGAAACATAGTTTGCACGGCCGATATCTTTCAGCCACGCATGTTCCGGCCCAACCCCAGGATAATCCAGACCCGCCGAAATAGAATGGGTCTCAATAATTTCGCCTGCGGCATCCTGCATCAGATAGGTGCGATTACCATGCAATATACCCGGTGTACCGGCAGCTAAAGGCGCCGAATGTTTGCCAGTTTCAAGGCCAAGACCGGCACCTTCAACCCCATACATCGCCACTGATTCGTCTTCAATAAACGGATGGAATAAACCAATGGCGTTGGAGCCACCACCAATGCAAGCCAGCAAAGCATCCGGTAATTTACCGGTGCGTTCCAACATTTGCGCGCGCGCTTCACGGCCAATCACTGATTGAAAATCACGCACCATGGCAGGATAAGGATGTGGCCCGGCAACCGTGCCAATGATGTAAAACGTATCGTCAACATTGGTAACCCAGTCACGTAATGCTTCATTCAACGCATCTTTCAGCGTTTTTGAACCAGAGGTGACCGGCACCACGCGCGCGCCAAGCAGTTTCATCCGGTAAACATTTTGCGCTTGCCGTTCGACATCTTCAGCACCCATGTAAACCACACACTCAAGTCCCAGACGCGCGGCAACCGTGGCACTGGCCACACCGTGCTGACCGGCACCGGTTTCGGCGATAATGCGGGTTTTCCCCATACGCTTGGCCAATAATGCCTGGCCAATGGTGTTATTGATTTTGTGGGCACCGGTGTGATTGAGATCTTCACGCTTCAGATAGATCTGCGCACCACCCAACTTTTGGGTCCAGTTTTCTGCCAGATATAACGGCGATGGGCGGCCGACAAAATCAGCCAAATCTTTGTCCATTTCCGCCAGAAAATCCGGATCATCTCGGTATTTCTGATATGCCTCTTGCAACTCAGTAATGGGCCCCATCAGGGTTTCGCCAACAAACCTGCCACCATAAGGACCAAAATGGCCTCTGGCATCAGGGAAATTCTGGTAATAATCTTTGCTCAAATTCTCAGGCATCGGCTACCTCTTGCATAAATGCACGTATTTTTTCATTACTTTTTATTCCTTTAGCGGATTCCACGCCACCACTGACGTCGACGCCGTAAGGCCTTATTTGTCTGATTGCTATTGCAACATTTTCTGCTGCTAAACCACCCGCTAAAACCAGCGGTTTATCAATCTGTGTAATCATTGACCAGTCAAATGTTTGACCGGTTCCACCGGGAACACCGACCTGAAAACTATCCAGCAATAAAGCATTGGCTTGCTGATGATTCTTTACCGCCATTTGTAAATCTTCTGGCTGTTGCATACGCACGGCTTTCATGTATGGCTTCGCAAATTGCTCAGCATATTGTGGTGATTCATCTCCATGAAACTGCAATAAATCCAATGGCACCTGCTCTAAGGTCGCATTCACTTCTGCCGCGTCAGCATTAACGAACAAACCGACTAAACTGACAAATGGTGGCAATCCGCGGCAAATTTCAACCGCCTGCGCGATAGTTACCGCTCGTGGGCTAGGACCATAAAACACCAGCCCTAACGCATCAACGCCCATTTCTATTGCAAATTCAGCATCTTGGCGACGGGTAATACCACAAATTTTGACACGGGTTCTCATGATGCGCCGCTTAGCTTTAACTGTTGACCTATTACTTTACCAGAGCACTGGAAAAGCCGACACTGCCGGCAGCGAATATTCTGCCGGATACCGGACGTCGGTGAGGTACAACCCCTGAGGTGGTGCAGTAACGCCAGCCTTAGCACGTTCTTTACTAGCAAGCACTTCGCTTACCCATTCAACAGGCTGTTTACCCTCACCGACCACCGTCAACACGCCCATAATATTGCGGACCATGTGATGTAAAAATGAACGGGCAATCACATCCACGGCAATGCAATCATCACGGCGACTGATGCGAATGGCATCTATAGTTTTAATGGGGCTTTTGGCCTGACATTCACTGGCCCGTAGCGCAGAAAAATCATGTTGGCCGACCAAAAAATCAGCGGCCTGCTGCATTTTATCGATATCCAGCGAGTTATAAAACCACCACATCCGCTGATATTGAATAGCACTTCGGCTCGGCCGATTGAGCAACAAATAACGATATTGGCGCTGCTCTGCAGAAAATCTGGCGTGAAAATCATCCGTTACCGGCTGCGCCCAATTGACCGCAACATCATTGGGCAAGTTAGTGTTAATACCTAACATCCAACTGCGGGTGGCACGTTGTGCATTGGTATCAAAATGCACCACCTGATTTAGCGCATGGACACCTGCATCGGTGCGGCCGGCGGCGTTAACGGTTATTGATTGGTCAGCGACCCGCGAAATGGCTTTTTCCAGCACACCTTGGATGGTGCGTTGCTGCGGTTGGGACTGCCAGCCATTAAACGAACTACCGTCATATTCGACGCCCAACGCAATCCGCATACCTGCGCCGTTAGGTTAGCGAGTCGAGCAGTACCTGTGCCCGTTGTTTTTGTTCATCGGTGCCTTCACTGAGCACTTCCTGCAAAATACCACGCGCGCCATCCGGATCACCCATATCCACATAGGCAGCAGCTAAATCAAGCTTGGTTTCTGCTTCATCAACTTCATCAAAACCACTCAGATCAAAGTCAAGATCATCCTGAACATCATCGTCATCGAGTTCTTGCATGGCGATTCTTTCAGCTTCGTTATCTACCTCAGGCTCTGCATTATCATCATCGTCCAATGAAATAGTTTGTGTCGATTGATTGTCTTCTGATTGCTGGCTATCTGCTTGCCAATCGACAAAATCATTGTCGTTATCATCGAGATCCAGATGAATGGGCGCCAAATCATCTTCAGAGACTTTTTCGTCCAGTTGATTACTGCGGTTGTTGTCAAAGTTTAATGCTGATGAATCGTCCGTTTCCGTGACTGATGATGCCTCAGTTGCTTCCTGTGTTGAATTATCATCCATCTGATATTGCGTCACATCAAAGTCGATGGCTGAATCAGGCTCGGCGAGGGAATCATTGCTATCAACGGCTGCTGTGTCAGGCGCTGACGCTGTTTGCTCAGTGACCTCTGTAAAGTCATCGTTTGGCAACTCAGTCTCTGCCGGCTGCGCTTTAAAACGGGCATCATCGGGCATTAGCGCCAGGCCCCAGCCACTGACATCAGGCCACTGAGTGTCAGTTTCATTAATATCGCTTTCGACCAGCACATTATTAAATTCAGTCGCTTTGTTTTGTTTGAATAAAACAAATAGTAACTTCGCGGCAACGATTTTATTTTCTGGTTCTAGCTGGTTAGCATGCTCCAACGCTGTGCGGGCTTGCACATAGTCGGCGTAACCGACGAACATATCCGCTTGCTCAACCAGCTCATCAACTGTTTTTTCTGGCTGTTCAGGGGCCGAGACAAATTCTGAGACTTCTGGCGCGACCATGTTATTACTGTCAGCATCATCAAGATCGGCCTGTTTATTATTGTCTTCGTAACTATCAACACCAACTGCTTCGTCCCAGGTTTGTTCCTGACGACGATGACGAACAATAAGCCAAACCAAGAGTAAAAACAGCAAAAAACCGAGCAGGACTTCCATTAAATAATTATTAACAAAAGATTTTGCAGCATCAAGATAATTCGCGGCGGCGGGCTTATCTGCCGACTCATCAATAGCTGTCTCAACGCGGTTGTCATTAGCCACGGCAGCAATCTCATTGTCGCCATCCGCTGGCGACGTTGTTTCATCAGCGTCAATAACCGCTAATGGCGGGGAATCCATTGCTGTTTCGGACCCATCTTCCAGCATCGACTGCAGGCGGGCCATATCCTCATCTTTCAAAGATAGCAAACGACGCATGGTTTCCAGCTGTTCCTCCATGGCGTCCATGCGGGCTTTAAAATCAATATTTTCTTGATTCTGAGCCTCGATCGTTTCCTGAGCCAAGGTCAATTGTTCGTTTAATTCCTGCACATCCGGATCACCCAGCTGCGCCGGATCTGCCTCAGCATCACCATCATCAGCGGCCGCGACTAATTGCAACCGTGACGTTTCTTCTGCTTGTTGTTGCGCAGATGACTGTTCTGCTGAGGTATCAGCCGCAGTATTGTCATATTCACTGTTTGCGTCTGATGCTGTTGACTCAACCGGCACATCGGCAGTTTCTGGTACGACTTCTTGAGGAGCTGAGGCAGGTTGATTACGATTTTGCCATTGTGCAAGTTGTTCATCGACCGCGGCATTGGCCTCAGCGGATGATAACTGCCGGATGCTTGCCGCATCAGGAATTTGCAATGTGACATCAGATCGCAGGCCATTGATGTTATTCCGTTGGAATGCATCAGGATTAGCCGCCAGCAAAGCCATCATCATTTGCTGTGTGGTAATGCCACTGGCCGGCCGGCTTTGTTCGGCAATTTGCCAGAGGGTATCACCCTTGCGAACCTGATAACGATCAGCAGACATACTTGGCCGACTCACCGGTGAGGCAGATGGCCGGCTTAATGGCTGAGAGGTTGCCGCTGAACGTTGCTGAGAACGGTTGAAAACTTCTACAGGCGGGTCCAACAGAACAGTGTACTCACGCAACATGCGACCTTCACCGGCCGATGCTGTTATCAAAAAGTCCAGGAAAGGCTCTTTAATAGGCACTTGCGAAGTAATTTTGACCTGTGCCGATGCACCTTGCTCAATGACTTCAAAACGCAGTTGTGTCAGCAGTAAACTGCGATCCAACCCTGCCCTGTCAAAGTCACTAGGCGATGCCAGCCTGACGTCTAAATTGCCTCGCTCCGTCGCACGTAGCGAGGTTACGGGAATTTCGGCTTCAAATGGCTGATTCAGTGCCGAATTGACACTGATCTGGCCAAGGCCAAAAGCATAAGCACTTAAAGGACTGAGCAGTCCTAGGGCAGCCACCACTGACAAACTGACAATGCGTTTTTGTGTCATTTACTCTGTCCTTCCATGCATGGGCAACCGACTATAAATATTTTTCTACCAGAACTTCAGCGATCTGAACACTATTTAATGCGGCACCTTTGCGCACATTATCGGCAACCACCCACAAATTCAAACCTTTGGGATGTGAAATATCTTCTCGGATTCGGCCAATATAAACCGGATCATGGCCCGATGCTTCCGTCACTGCGGTCGGATAACCACCATCATTACGTTCATCAAGTAAGACAATGCCCTCTGCTTTTTCATAAAGGGCCATGGCTTGTTCAGCGGTGATCTTATCGCGAGTCTCAATATGCAGCGCTTCTGAATGACCAAAAAATACCGGCACCCGCACTGCAGTCGGATTCACCTCAATATTATCGTCGCCCATGATTTTGCGTGTTTCCCAAACCATTTTCATTTCTTCTTTGGTGTAGCCGTTATCCATGAAAACATCAATTTGCGGCAACACATTAAAAGCGATTTGTTTAGGATAGACTTCAGCTTCAACCGGCCGGCCATTTAGCAATGCAGCAGTTTGTTTTGCAAGCTCATCCATAGCAGGTTTGCCGCTACCAGATACCGCCTGATAAGTGCAAACATTAATACGGGTAATGCCCACCGCATCATAAATTGGTTTTAAAGCCACCATCATCTGAATTGTTGAGCAGTTGGGGTTGGCGATAATGCCCTTTTTGGTATAACCGGCAATTGCTTCAGGATTGACTTCCGGCACTACCAGTGGAACATCGTCGTCATAGCGGAACTGTGAAGTGTTATCAATAACCACACAACCGGCTGCCGCTGCTTTCGGTGCGTAAATTTCGGAAACACTGGCGCCCGGCGAAAACAGACCGACCTGCACTTTACTGAAATCAAATTTGGCCAGATCTTCGACCATAAGTGATTTGTTGCCAAACTGCACGGTGCTGCCGGCTGAGCGTTCACTGGCCAGCGCATAGACTTTGCCCACCGGGAAATTCCGCTGATGCAAAATCTCCAGCATCGCTTCACCGACTGCGCCAGTGGCGCCGACAACTGCTACATCTACTTGTTTAGTCACAATTCACCTTTGTTAATTACAGCGCTGCCACGACGGCATCGCCAATTTCAGTGGTGGAAACTTTACGCATCCCCGCTGAGAAAATATCGGCGGTTCTCAAACCTTGATCTAAAACCATACTAACCGCCTGCTCGACCCTGTCCGCCATCTCTGGCTGATTCAAGGTATATCTGAGCATCATAGCAGCTGACAAAATGGTTGCCAGCGGATTGGCAATATTTTGACCGGCAATATCCGGTGCACTACCGTGAATTGGCTCGTACATACCTTTACGATTCGCATCCAAAGATGCTGACGGCAACATGCCAATCGACCCCGTCAGCATCGACGCACAATCTGACAGAATATCGCCAAACATATTAGTGGTCACCATGACATCAAACTGTTTCGGTGCCCGCACCAATTGCATCGCCGCATTATCAACATACATATGGCTAAGCTCGACATCCGGATAATCTTTACCAATGCGAATCATGGTGTTGCGCCACAACTCCGTTGATTCCAATACATTGGCTTTATCGACTGAACATACCCGTTTATCGCGCTGACGGGCGATTTCAAAAGCAACACGGCCAATGCGTTCAATCTCAGATTCGCGGTAAACCAGCGTATTAAAACCTTCCAGTTCACCATTTTCCAAAGTACGAATGCCGCGTGGCTGACCAAAATAAATACCACCGGTCAGTTCACGGACAATCATCAGATCCAGCCCGGCAACCACTTCGGCTTTTAAGGTAGAGGCATCCGCTAACTGTGGGTATAACAATGCAGGCCGCAGATTGGCAAACAAGCCAAGTTCGGAACGGATACCCAATAAACCTTTTTCGGGACGCACACTGATATCCAGCGATTCCCATTTATATCCACCTACCGCGCCCAATAAAATGGCGTCGCTTTGTTTTGCCAGCGTCAGTGTTTCGGCTGGCAATGGTGAGCCTGTTTGGTCATAGCCAGCACCACCAATCAGGCCATCTTCAAGACTGATATCCAGTCCATCTTGTTGTAATGCATTTAATACTTTAACGGCTTCGGCAACAATTTCCGGGCCAATACCGTCGCCGGCCAAAACAGCAATTTTTTGGGTCATTTTATTATCTTTATATTTAAATTTAAATCAGCTAAACAGCCACGGCGCTTCTGTTTGCCGGCGCGCTTCATAGGCCTTAATGGCATCAGTATGCTGCAAGGTCAGACCGATATCATCAAGGCCTTCGAGCAGACAATGCTTTTTGAAACTATCAATAACGAATGGGATGGTTTCACCATCTGCCAGACGTATTTCCTGTAAATGTAAATCAACGGTCAGTTGATAACTCGGATTCGCTTCAACAATGGCAAATAATTTATCAACAATGGTTTCATCGAGGGGAATCGCCAAAATACCGTTTTTGCTGCTGTTGCTGAAGAAAATATCGGCAAAGCTGGTGGCAATAATCACTTTAATACCAAAATCGGCCAAAGCCCAAACCGCATGTTCACGGCTGGAACCGCAGCCAAAGTTTTCCCGTGCCAACAAAATCGTGCCGCCCTGATAGCGTGGTTGATTGAGCACAAACTCCGGATTTTTTGGCCGATCAGTGCAATCCTGTCCAGGTTCACCATGATCCAGATAACGCCATTCATCAAACAGATTAGGGCCAAAACCGCTGCGTTTAATCGACTTTAAAAACTGTTTTGGAATAATGGCATCGGTATCGACATTAGGTCGATCCAACGGAATAACAATGCCGGTTACTACAGAAATTTTTTGCATTTTTCCCTCAAGTTTTAGCGAGCGGTTACTGCCCTATCGACTGTATTTCACCGTCAATTTCATCGTATTGTTGACGAAGTGCATCAATGGATCGCGTTGTTACATCTTCGCCTGCTGATTTCAACACAACAATTTCAACACGCCGATTTTGTGCACGATTGGTAGCATTGTCATTGGGTAATAACGGCCGGGTATAGGCATAACCTTCAAGCACAAAGCGCTCAGCGGGCATTTCGTTATAGTTAAGTAATTCATGAACAACCGAAGTTGCCCGCGAAGTCGATAATTCCCAGTTGGAACGATAACGCGCTGTATTTATCGGTATATTATCAGTGTGACCGGCAACAGCAATCAAGCCGTCTGTTCCAATCAGCACATCGTGGATGGTTTTTAGAATCGGTACAAAAGCCTGATTCAATGTCGCGTCACCTGAAGGAAATGAACCCTTTTCGCGGATTCGGATAACAATCCGATTTTGCTGACTTTCAACCTCAATCAGACCTTCTTCAATTTCTGTTTTCAACGCTTTTTTAAATTCTTCCGCTTCTTCTGCGGTCTGACGAGCCACTTCCTGTTCGGCTGCTTCAGCATCCATGGTCACTTTCAACACCTGTCGGGGATCATCTATTGTTTGCTGCTGAACAACATTTAACGGCGTAGGTATTGGCTCGCCAGGGCTGAACTCCTGGGCAATGATACTGGTACCCATTGGAATTTCCTCGGCTACAACATCACGCTGTACACCAAATGCCTTTTCCATGGATTGCACCACCTCCTTAAACTTGATGGCATCAATTTCGGCAAAGGAGAGTAGCAGTACAAAAAAACACATCAACAACGACATTAAATCAGCAAATGTTGCCATGTAGGCCGGCAACCCCCGTTTCGCCTGTTGTGCCGCACGTTGCGTGTTAGTTTCTTCCATACTCATATACGTCTTTAAGCTGCCGCAGACTGTTCAGCTTCATCATTTTCTCGCATTGAGGCTGGCAAATAATTTTTCAGCAATTCCTCAAGCACTTTCGGGTTCTGTCCTTCCTGGATACCGATGACACTCTCTATGATGATATTTTTGTTCATTAACTCTTCACCGCTACGCAATGACAGTTTATCAGCGATAGGTAAGGCAAACATGTTCGCAATCATGGCACCATACAAGGTGGTAAGTAATGCAATCGCCATAGCCGGACCAATTGCTTTGGGATCAGACATGTTCGACAGCATTTGTACAAGTCCAATTAACGTTCCAATCATCCCCATAGCCGGCGCCGCATCACCAATTTGCTGAAATATCTGCTGACCTATACGGTGTCTGTTGATGGTTTCGTTCATCTCAGTAATCAATGCCTTGCGCACGACGGCAGGTTCATGACCATCGACCAGCATACGAATCCCCATAGACAATGCGGGAATATTGACTTCCTGACGTTCCAGCGCCAATAAGCCTTCTTTTCTAGCGACACCGGCCAAACGAACTACTTCCGTAATAATTTCATCAGGCTGTACACTGCGATGCAAAAATGCTTTGGTAGTGGTTTTGATAGAATTGATAAATTGCTTGAGCGTAAAGCGCATCATCACCACTGCAAAGGTGCCGCCAAAAACAATCATAAAAGACGGTACATTCAGGAAAGTACTGGCCGCGGCGCCAAAAGCAATGGTTGCAACAATCAATGACCAGGCAATCAGAAAACCTAAAAGCGTCGCTAAATCCACTATATATCACTCCTTAAGTTAAGCCCGGCAAATTGCTTCATTCTAACCAATCATGCCCAAAACCAACAGCTGTTGCAGTCGCTTTAAAGCGACTGATATTTACGCCGATAATATAATCGCCATGCTGGTAGCAGTGCCAGTAACAAAATCAGTCCAATCGACCACAATGGCCACCAAACCGGTGAATTCCACTGCGCCTGCAATTTATTCCGCAATGCCACATCAATATGTTGATATTTCATAGTGTTATTGGCCATCAGATGGGTTTTGATGTTTTTGTTCCAGGCATGAAACAGCGTAAATCGTTTGGGATGAAAGCCCCAGATCCACGGCGCATCATAACGGGCAATTTCCACCATTTGGTTGATAACCTGCTGGCGTTTATCGCCATCCGGCAACACACGCATTTCATCAAACAGTGCATCAAACTCCGGATTTTGGTAATTGGCGGCATTTTCGCCACTAAACAAACTTTTGCCGTTGGGTCCATACAGCAAAAACAGAAAGTTCTCCGGATCCGGATAATCAGCATTCCAGCCCCACTGGAAGATTTGCGCTGTACCGCTGCGCATTTTTTCCTGAAACCGATTGTAATCAGTGCTGCGTACTACCAGTTGGATATTTAATTTCTGAAACTGTTTGCGTACCCAGTCAAATTGCGCCTTGCTGTCCGGTCCCCGGTTGGTGACATCAAAATACAGTACCAGCGGCTCGCCGGTTTTGGCATCACGGCCATTGGGATATCCGGCATCAGCCAGTAATTGTTTTGCCTCACTAATCGGTTTGGTGCGCGGCGCACCATCCTGCCAATCATAAACATAATTATCGATGCCACTTTCATCATCTTTATAGCCAAAAATTCCCGGTGGAATCGGCCCTTGTGCTGGAATCCCCTGGCCATTGGCGAAAATGCTGACGTTTTCTTCCTGATCAACGGCGATAGCTATAGCATGTCGTAATTTACGCGCTCGGTCGGTATAGCCGCCAACCACCGGATCCAGCATATTAAACCCCATATAAAAGGTCGTTGTGCCGACCGCCGATTGCAGGGCAATACCCAGTTCTTTCATGCTGTCACTGAGACCAAAATCGCCCGATGAAGAGACATTAATGGCCTGATCAAAACTGTCAGAGG
>Ga0307933_1002207_pt1 | contig 13566 bp, 24 predicted proteins | sample OrgLakmetageno88_FD_201811 | JGI IMG/M metagenome (GOLD analysis project Ga0307933, IMG submission 201811) | Saline water microbial communities from Organic Lake, Antarctica - #88 | ecosystem: Environmental > Aquatic > Non-marine Saline and Alkaline > Saline | place: Antarctica: Organic Lake...
CTAATACATATTCGAGCAATAATTCAGGAGCCGTTTTAAATTCAGATGCAAATGGAAATCTAATTGGAACGTATAGGACTAATAGTACGGGTCAGATTATATATCAGATTGAGTGATTACGCTATAACATAAAAACTAAACCCTATCATTAATTTGATAGGGTTTTTTTATGCGCTAAAGTTTAGTATTTTAAATACGCAACTACTGGTAACACGGTATAAAAAACAGTTGCCAAATTCTCTGGACGGATAGGCAACCGTTTCTTATACCCATTCGTTAGGCGTAATTACCCAACAACTTCAAATTTAGTCAAGTATAAAATGCCTTGTTCAATTTCATCATCCCAATCCTTATAATCATAATAAACTTTTTCATCTATAAAGTCTACTGTAACTTTTGTAACGCCTTGCCCTGCTTGTATATATTCATCATTTTTTACTAAGTTTATTATTGCTTCCTCGTTTTTTGCTAACTTTTCAATACTTCCACTATCTGCATATTGTCCGTATCCAATAGAATAAACTACGCCTAACAATGTATATAATTCAGGCTTAGTTTCTGCTTTTTTCATATTTATTTGTTGTTTAGTTTTGATATTTACTTTCCCAATACTCTTTCAGATTGTCTGCTGATTCAGTTTTAGTGCGCTTAACGTAATGGAGCATCATTTTTTCATTGCTCCAACCTGCTATGCTCATTAAGTCTTTATTGGATATGTGGCCAAAAAGATTTGATACAAAGCTTCTTCTGCAAGTATGCGAAGAAACTAATTCATACTTTTTGTAAACTCCATAAACTTTTCGCTTAGCCTTAGTTTTAGAATCTACCTGCACCACTCCGCCTTTCGTATCTTGGTCAATTTCAGCCAACATACAAATTGTTTTAATTTTTTGATTGAAATGTTTATCAGAAGTTTTTTGCGGTAAGTTTCCGAAACGTTTTTGTATTACATCTTGAACTTGGGGATGAAGAGGAATCTTTACCCATGCACCTGTTTTTTGAGTTTTAATGCTAATGTAATCACCTTCAATATTGCTAATGTCGAGATTTCGATTAAAATCGCTTATTCTTAATCCTGTCCATAAGCCAATAATTAAGCTATCTCTTACATTATCTAGCACTACATCATGCGATAGGTCTAATTTATATATAGCCTGAATCTCACTTTCATTAAGATATGGGTGCGTTATGTTTTCATCTACTTTATCTACAAAAACTCGATCTGTATACGTGTTATCAATCTTAAGGTTTTCAGTTTTCGCTCTTGCAATAAAAAATTTAGCTCTTGCAAGTTGTCTTTTGGTTGTGCTTTCAGCGTAATTATGTAAACTCATGTAAGAAGTAAATTTATCTAGCAAATCACTACCTACTTCCTGTATTTTGTACTGATTACCTGCTTCAAAATCACTCCATATCTTTACAAAGCATTCGTATTGAGCAACAACCTTGTCGCTTGCAGTTTTATTCTTAGAAGTTTTCCATTGAGAAGACTTGTTTTTAATCCACCAATTTGCAAAATCAGCATAGTAGACGAATTGATTTTGGGTTGATAGCTTGTTTTCTTGCACAGGACGATTGCAGAATAGCCTATATGTGTTACTAAGCCAATTCTTATCTATCACATCGCCTTTCAAAAAAGCTTCGTTAAACGCTTCTAAAATGAATATCTTTAGTTTTTCTAATTTAGCTTTTTTGCTTGCTAAACCTGGAATTGAATTTACATTTCGATAATTCGATTTCTTGTTATCCCAATAAGCAGGGTTTGCGCTCAAATTTGTTGAAATACTTATGTCGCAAGTCCTTCCGTTTACAAATCTTATGTAAAGTGTAGAAGTGCTTTTGCTTCCTTTAGTAATAAGTTTTATTGTTGCCATTTCCCAATGTTTTTAAATTGCTTGTCTAAATAAATGTTTTAAGGTGTACTTCTTTATATATAATAGTTGTAAACAATGCTACGTTCTACCATCAAACACCACCACCATAGAGTCGTGCATTCCAGCTTTGCCCGTAACATATTCACCTTTTGTATTTACACCGCAAAATTTTATTCTCTTTTCTATGAATCGGATCTCTTTTTGGTTCGGCAATATATATCTGTGAAATAATTGAGTACTTGTGCTTACAGGTAATAGCATTACACATAATTTACCTTTCTTGCTTTCTTCTATTGCCTTAATTACGAACGCATCTTTAAGTTTTCTGCTATAAGGTGGGTTAATAAAATTTCGCTCTTTCCATTCTACATTTAAACCATCATACTTTTCAATATCATTTTGATACGGGAAAGGGTCGTAGTTAAAATCAAATTCACCGTTTAATTCATCATAAAAGTATGGCGGTGTAGCCCAATCGTCTTTATGTGGTATGTTTCTATTTTTCATAATTTATCTCTTTAAATCCGCACAGTTTACAACAATGTGTAAAACGGCATTAAAACGACCGTTTACACTCAACGTTTTGTAGGCAATTAATGCTTTCTTCCGATGCGTTCGAGCACTTCATTGACAGTAGGCAATTCATCATGGGCGCAGTAAATTTCTAAAGTTTGTTTAATAGCACTTGCTTCTCTAGCTCTTGCTGTTTCTTCACGAGATTTAATGAATGTATCACGCTTTAACTGTTCGCTTTGCCCTGCAACACCAGATAAAATTAATTGCTCTTCAAGCCATTCTACATAATACCCTAATGGTATTTTAGGTTCTAAATCATTATCTTTATAAGCATCAAAACCTGTTTCTTTTTTAAATCTTTGTTCTAAATTCATTGTATATTTATTTAAGTTTGTCATTATCTACGCAACTAATCTTATCTGCGGCACGTTGTAAAACATTTCCACTAAATAGGGTATCGTTTGCTATAGCATTTTTTGCCATCCGTAGGTAAGTTGCACACCTTACAGCTTTTGTAATGTGGCAACGATTTTACAACACCATGTATAAGTAATTTTTTAACCTCACATAGTACTATATCCAAAGCCTCTGTTAATTTTTTAGGTTCGTGAATCATATCTTCACGCTTACCAAGTCTCCATTCTTGATGATAATCTAATATCTCTATTGCTGTTTCTAATTTCATTTTCGTTTATTTAATCGGATAAAAATCTACTTATACACTCATTCCGTTAACTACAATGCTAACGAGGTTTAAGTATTATTAATGGAACTATTTTCTTAACCCAAGTTATTTCATTATTTGGGTCATCAAAATTATTACGTTCGTTCCAACAATTACATAATTCTTGTATGTCCGTAAACTCTCGTTCTACTTCGTCTATAAAGTAATAGTTCTTTGGTTTACCCACCCATCCGTGTCCATCCCTATTTGTTACTTGTTCCCATTGTATTCCGTATTTTTCGTTCCTACTCGCAAATTGAGATTGGTTATTAAGTGTTAGGTGTTTTAAATAAGTCCATTCTATATCTTCGGGTTCAAGTATATTTGCCATAATTTTAATTTAAGAAAGTGTATTTTCTTTACTTACAGATAAATCGCATCTTCCGTTTATATCTATTGGCATACATTCAAATTGGACACTAACTTTGTTTTTTAAATTATGCTGGTCATATTTTGTGAAATCATATGTGAACTACCCACCTACGCCAAAGGCGATAGATGGGCTTCGGGTTTCATCGAAAGTGCTACCTAAGTAGTCTGATTTTTTCCTCCACCTTTGTTATCGACCGTCCCAGCCGATGTATTTTTAATCCTTCTTTTAAGATATTTTTCGCAGCGTTTTCGTCTCGGTCTAATACGTGTCCATTATTGCAAGTCTATTCTCTAACTGAAAGATTTAAATCTTGATTTATCTGACATAATTAAAACATTTTATACAAAAATACGGTATTTATCTAACAATGGTATATTATTCCATTCATTTATTGTCATACCGCTTTTTATGAAATTACCATATTGAAATGCTAATGCTTTTGCAATACCTGGGTAAGTTTTACTTCTAAGTTTTGCTCTGTCTTTTGTCTTTGGTAATAAGTGCATTCTTTGGTGTCTGCCATCTACAATATTAGTTGGTTCTAATTTTGGTAGGTTTCTAAGCCACAAACAAGTTGCTTTAGTTTCACCGTGCCCAAACATCCAAGGTTGTAAAACTTGGTCAGGTTTTCTAAATCGGCTGCTCATTACGCCTATTGGGTTTTCGATACTTACTTTTGGTATTTTACAATTATAAAGTTTCATAAAGAAATCAATCGCTAATTCTCTCGCTTCTCGTCTTTCTGCACCAACTAATACACCGCTTTTTCTTGGTGGCATATCCTTGTACCATTTATTAGCACTTATAGTTAAATATGTACAATCAGGGAAAAATATTCCCATATCCCACTCTTTTAATTCTATCGCCTGGAATACATCTATTTTCAAATGCCATTCAGGGTGTAATCCAGATGTAGGGATTAAGTCGCATGAAAAAGTATTATAAAATCCTAAATCACGAAACGCTTGACATACTATTTGTGATTCTTCACAACCAATCAATATTTTTGCTGATTTATTCATTTTTCATATTATTATTGTGAATTTCCCTATGACAGTTGGCACATACTAAAATGCATTTGTCAAGCTCTTTTTTTGCTTTTCTAAAGGATTGTTTTCTATTTAATCCTCTATTGTCTTTATTGTATTCTTTTTCTTTTGGGTTTTTATGATGGAACTCTAATGCAGATAAACATTTGTTATATCCGCAAATACTACAGCAACCTCCCTTATATTCAACAGCTTTTTTTTTATTTGATAACAACCATTCTGTTGCTGCTTTTTGTTTTTTTTCTTTTACACCAGGTTTATTATAATGTTTTCTACTATACTCTGATACCTTTTCAGAATTTAATGGATTATTTCTAAATGCAGTAACATTTTCAGCATTACATTTTTTACAATAAGACCTCAACCCATTTTTGTATTTGTAAAATTCACTTATGGGTTTGGTTATCCCACAGGTCCCGCAGGTTTTTTTACCATCGATAATTGGATGTTTTTCTTTTTTCATATAGCAAATATACAAAATAATATTGACATACAAGATATTTATTTTAAGTCTTGTATATCACAAGAAAACGCTTCGTGTCCTAATTTTCGTAATTCTATCGTTACCGCTTGGCTCTCTTCACAGCCTACTAATATTTTCATTCTATCTAAGTTTAGTGTTTAATCAACCGTACTACTGCCAACAATTTGTATAGTGCATATTTGCGAAAAGCAAATCCGACACCATACAATAGGCGTTGTACGCAACGAAACCACACACTTAAAAGTTAATAAATAAATATAAACTTTATATTCTAATACATTGCAAATATATAAATTATTTATTATATTTGCCACTGTATAATACATATTAATACTTACACTAAGATTATGGGGAAAACAACAATTGAATTACAATCTTTGGAATTTAGATACTTTAAGGGCTATCGAGATTTTAAGATAGACTTTGCTAATGATGTAACAAATATTAGCGGAGACAATGAAACAGGCAAAACCACTATTAAGGACGGTTTTATTTGGCTGTTCTTTGGAATTGACAGCGAAGGAAGTAGCGATACGAAATTTGCGATAAAAACGATTGACAAGAATACTGGGGATATTATTAGTAGAGTAGATCACAGCGTTGAAGGAAATTTCTTATTAAACGGTGAGCCAACGTCTGCTAAAAGAATACTAAAAGAAAAGTGGACCAAAAAGAAAGGAGCGCTTGAAAAAGTTTACACAGGAAATGAAACTGAATATTACTGGAACGAAGTGCCTTTAGCACAAAGAGAATACCAAGCAAAAATAAGTGAGTTTATTAGCATTGATACCTTCAAGCTAATAACAGACCCTTATGCTTTTAATTTGCTTAATTGGAAGAAACAACGCAAGATACTTACTGAATTAGCAGGAAATGTTTCAGATACCTCTATTGCAAAAGGAAACAAAGCTTTTGAAAATTTAATGAGTAAGCTCGTAAATAAATCTTTTGAAGATTACAAGAAGCAAATGCAGGGAACCTTAAAAAAACTGAAGGAAGACAAGCAGGGCATTCCTTCTCGAATTGATGAATTATTGAGAGATAAGCCTGAAAGCATTGACTATGCTAAAATCGAAAAGGAAATCGAAAAAGAACAAAAGGCATTATCTAAAATTGATGATGAAATAGCAGACGTGAATAAGTCAGCAGAAAAGCTTCATGCTAAATACGATGATTTAAGAAAAGAAAAAGTAGAGTTGGTAAGTAGCAACCAAGATATTGAATTTGGGGCAAAGGAAGAAGCTAACCATACAATTAGCCAACACAAAGACCCAACTACAGAAGTTTCCTCAAGTCTTAATGAAGCAGAAAGCGAATTGCAGAGTTACGAAAATGCTATCGTCAAGCTAAAAGGCAGTCTCAACGCTGATAAAACAGAATTGGAAACCGTAAAAGCAAAACGAGAAGCGAAGTCAGATGAATGGGATGCAATTAATTCTCAAGAACTAAAATTTAAGGAAGGTGAATTGAATTGCCCTGCTTGCAAAAGACCGCTTGAAACAACAGACCAAGATGCTCAAAAAGCTAAAATGGAAGCTGATTTTATCAAGAAAAAAAGCGATGAATTAGAAGCAATCAATAAAGTTGGATTTGCTATTAAAAATCAACAAACAAGCCTTGAAGATGCAATTGCTAAATACGAAATTCGCATTAAAGACGGAAGCGAGAAACTGTCTGCTAAGAAAAAAGAAGTTGAAAGCCTTAATAGTGAACTTGGAAAACTCAATAAAAATAAAGTTGCTGCTCCAAATAAAGATAAGCTAATCGAAAAAGCATTGGCATTGCATAAAACATACAACACAAACTTGGAGCAAATCGCTAAAATTGAAAAGCAATTAGAAAATCAAGAAGAAGTTGATGTTGATAATCTTAAAGAGCATCGTAATTCAATATTATCCGAAATCGAAACTTTAAAAAACAGCCTATCTGATAAAGCTAAGATTGAAAAGATTGACAATAGAATTGCTGAACTTGAAAAAGAAGAAAAAGAAAACTCTCAACAAATTGCAAACGCTGAAAAAGAACTGTACACTATTCAAGCTTTTGAAATTGCTCGAATGAGAAGTACAGAAGGAGCGATTAACGACAAATTTAAGCACGTTAAATTTGTTATGTTTACGACATTAACAGACGGAACGCAAATTCCTGCCTGTATATGTACTTTTAAGGGTGTTCCTTGGGGTGGTGGCGTAAACTCAGCAGGAAGAATACAAGCTGGTCTTGATATAATTAATACTTTGTGTCATTTTTACAAAACTCAAGCGGTTATATTTATTGATTGTGCTGAAAGCATAACAAATATTCCAGAAACTAAAAGTCAGCAAATTAGACTTATTGTGAAGAAAGGCGTTAACCCTTTAATTGTAGAGTAATGGAAAATGTTGCTGAATTAATTAAACAACAAATTGAATTAATAGAGCAAAATATTTTTGTTCAAATAACTTATGAGAATGGATTTTGGTGCTACTTAATATTTAAATTACCTACTAAGGAAGATATTGAATTTGCAGAAAGTAGCGAATGTCAAGATGGTGATTTATGGAAGCGTGCTGATTTAATGAACCAAAGTTGGTTTATGCAAGAACAAAAATCTTTTCAAGAAGCTTTAATTAACGGCATTAAACATGCTAAAAATAATATATCTCAGTATTTAAAATAACAGGTAAAACAAAAATTATGATAGTAATAAAATTTTCAGTAAGATATGAAGATAGAGTCAATCTTTATCTTAAAAGCTCAATACTTAAAAAACATGGTATTACGTGGGATTTTAAAGAAAACCCAACTGTAGTAGATTTTCAAAACCAATGTTATTGGCTCATAGACTACAAGCATTCAAAACTTGTAAACACAGTGTTATCGGAACTTAAGGAAATGAAGCAAATAATGGGTGTTCATGATTTGCAATTTCAATATTGCCACAGTCAAAAAGAATTTTACACACAGACAAATTCATCATCTATGAGGTCTATTAATTGGTTTGAAGTATGACTTTAAATGACTTAATAACAGCAGAGAAAGAAGCGAAAAGGTTTTTAGAAAAGCTTTCCGCAGCCAAAGCACGTATAAAAGATGATAGTTTTGTTTTATTTAGCGGAAGTAAAGAAACTGGTGCAGTCAAAAGGGCTGCACTAGATTTAAAAATGGAATTAACAAAAATTAATAAGTATTAAAAACAAAGTTATGAGTACAGAGAACAAAAAAAAGAATGAAGTCGCAAAGATTAAAGAAGACATCACGCAAACAGTACTTGCGAGGATTCAAGATTTTCAAGAAGCAGGAGAATTAACCTTGCACAAAAACTACAATGCTCCAAATGCTTTAAAGGCAGCGTACTTGGTACTAAACGAAGTCAAGACTAAAGACGGAAAACCTGCGCTTACAGCATGCAAACCTTCGACAGTTGCACAGGCATTGCTTAAAATGGTTGTGTTGGGGTTATCTCCAACAAAAGGACAACTTTATTTCATTCCTTATGGAGAGAAACTAGAATGTACAGTAAGCTACTTAGGTGAAATTCTATTAGCAAAAAGATTTGCTGAACTGAAAGAAATCAACGCCAATGTAATTACAGAAGGTGAAGTTTTTGAATTTGGAGTTGATACAAAAACAGGGAGGCGTTTTATCACAAAGCACTCTCAAACACTAGAATCTATCGGTAACGATGATAAGATTATCGGAGCATATGCAGTCTACACACTTAATGACGGAACAACGAATTGTGATGTAATGAGCATGAAGCAAATTGAACAAAGTTGGGCGCAGGGAAGTAATGGCCCTGCTAAGAAAAACTTTAAAGTCGAAATGGCTAAGCGTACTATCTTAAAAAGAGCAATTAAGCAGATTTTAAGGTCTAGTGATGATAGTGCGCTTCACAATGTAGCTGACGAAAAAAAAGTTGATGAAACCAAAGGCTATGTTGACAACAAAGTCAACAAAGAAGCCAACAGAGAAGTGTTTGATATTGACGATGTAGATTTTGAGGAAGTTAAGGAAAAAAAGTCTGTTAAGCAAGTAGAAGCTCCTACGCAAGAAGCTTCTGCAGAAGAAAAACCACAACCAGGAGGAACGCAAGCAAAAGCATTTTAGAAATGGAATTTACTGTACTAGGTTCTGGAAGTCATGGAAACTGTTATATTTTAACTAGCGAAAATGGCGACCAATTAATAATCGAAGCAGGAATTAAGCTTAGCAGGGTTAAGAAGTTTTTAGATTTTAATCTAAACAATGTATTGGGGGTGCTTGTATCGCACTCCCACCTTGACCACGCAAAAGCGATGAAGGAAATGACTGAAAGCGGAATAAATGTTTACGCTTCATCACATACCATAGAAGCAATGGATATAAAAAGCCATAGAGTAAAAAAAATTGAAGCTAAAAAAGCTTACAAAATTGGACCATGGAAGGTTATACCAATTGAAATGAAACACGATGTTCCTTGTTTTGGTTTTGTGCTCAATCATGAAGAATGTGGAAACGTTGTGTTTATAACCGACACATATTACTCTCCTTTTAAGTTTAAAAACATAAACAACTGGATTGTCGAAGCAAATTATTCAGAAGAAATCTTAGACGGAAAAGAAGGTTATGGCAATCAAAATGATTTTCTTAGAAATAGAGTATTAAGCAGTCATTTGTCTATTGAAAATTGCTGGGATTTATTGAAAAAAAACGACCTCACTCAAACTAACAACATAGTGCTAACACACTTAAGCGATACCAATAGTCATGCAGAAAACTTTAAAAGAATGACAAAAGAAAAGACAGGAAAATCCGTTCACATTGCAGAAACAGGATTAAATATTAATTTTGACAAAAGACCATTTTAAAATGAAGAAAATAAACGCAAGTGATTTAATTAATCTCGATGATAAGTTTATGCTTGAAGTAGCCGAAAAGCTTGAAAAACTAAAGTCAGAAAGTAATTCAGATAAAGCACTTCTTAAGACAACAGAAGTAGCAGACTTGCTAAAAGTATCAAGGCATACAGTAGTACGATATATTAAGAGTTATTTTGAACCAGAAGCCTTTCGAAATACTCCGAGATTAAAAGCAATCAAGTCAGGAAAAAGTTGGCTTATCAAAAAGTCAGATTTTGAAATCTATTTACAAAACCCAAAAAACCCAAAATACAATTAAGTTATGGTAATCAAAGGAACAATTAAAGTACTAGAAGAAAGTAAATTCTACGGAAGAAACGATTTTGAAAAAAGATTGCTCGTAGTAACAACGGATGAAAAATATGCTCAAGATTTACCTATTGAGTTTCTACAAGACAAAGCTAATATGTTAGATAATTTCTTGGAAGGCCAAGAGGTTGAAGTGTCTATTAACTTGCGTGGAAGTGAATATCAAGGTAAATACTACTTGTCGGCAAATGGTTGGAAAATTACACTAGCAGGTGGAGCAACACCAACTGCAAAACCTCAACCAAAAACAGAGTTGCCAAATGAACCCGAACTTCCTGCTGCTGAAGAAGAACAGGATGATTTGCCGTTTTAGCAACTTACTCTATTTCAGTAATTTAAGAAACATTAATTAAACTAAAACTTTACCTTATGGAAAAAGCAATTTACGGAATACTGATTAGCCTATTATTTTTTGTACTATTTTTTGTACTATGGATATTTGAACTTTCATATAAGTACGCATGCGGTTGGCTTGCAAGCCTTATATTTTTGATAATTTTTTATGCAATAATGGTTTTTAAAAACCTTAAAAAAAACGACTTCGATGAATACGACACCTAAGATGAATGAAACGGTAAAAGACACGCTAAAAATGCGTGAAGACAATATGAGCCTGTACGCTGCTCAACGTATTGAGGAATTAGAAAAAGCTAACACTCAACTTCAAATGCAACGCGAACAAAATTTCCTGCAACATGGTAATCCTTTTTTGCCGATGCCTGATTTAAGTTAAATTACTAAAAAAATAGCACGTATTGTAATGCAAAAGCATATATTTGTACACTAACGAAACCTCGCGATAACAAGTTAATCGCTTTATAAAAATTATGGAACAATTTAAAATAGGAGAACTTTTCGACCCAGAGTTGAAGAGGAAATCGAGAAAATTAAAGATTTCACTACTATTATTCATGTATAAAATTATGTTGCAGCCTATCAAGTAAGCAACTTTACCTAATATTAAAAGCCATTTTTTATTCCTGAGTTGATAGGCAGGAATCTTAAGGTGGCTTTTACATTTTACAAACTTATGGAATACAATTTCAATATTAGAGTAGTTATCAGCGGTAAAGATGCTGATGAATTAAGCGAAGCACAGTTAATCGATTTTATGAAGGCTGAACTAGCAACAGGAAGTTATGGAAGGTATAATCCATTAATTGACGAAGATTATGACTGTGATATAACATGTGTAGAAATAGATTAACATTTTACAAACATTTAAAAATATGTCTAAAATAGCTGATTTGCGCCAAAAAAAACATAAATCATGAATAAAGGTTGGATAAAATTATATAGGAGTTTAAAAGATTGGGAGTGGTATGATGATTTAAACGCAAGAGTATTATTGATACATTTATTAATTTCAGTAAATTATGAAGACAAAAAATGGAAAGGTGTCTTAGTAAAAAAAGGCTCAATGATACTAAGTTGGAGAACTTTATCGACTGGCTGTGGTCTTTCCGTTAAAAAATGTAGAGTTGCTATGGATAAGTTAGAGAAGGCAAACGAAGTGGCAAGGTATGTGGCAAACAAATATCAGTTGGTAAGCCTAGTAAAATGGGATAAACTACAGCAATTAGAAGAACAAGATGGCAATGTAGAGGGCAATGTAGAGGGCAAGCAAAAGGCAGGCAAAGGGCAGGCAAAGGGCAAGCAAAGGGCAACAACTAAAGAAACTAATAATACTAAGAATAAAAGAAATAAAGAAATAAAGAATATTTTCTTATCCGAAGTAAAAACTTCGGAATTAGAAGGAAATGAAATTTTATATTTTGAAATCGCAAAAGCTTTTCAACAGCTTTTTATAAAAAACATATCAGAAAATGGAGGTTCAGATAAAAATCAAAAAGAAGCAAAGTACAAAGTTTACGTTAATCCAATTAGATTAATGATTGAAAAAGATGGAGTAACAAAACAGCAAATCATGACAGTTTGGAAATTCTTAGGAAGTACTGATGGTGATTTTTGGAAACCAAATATATTAAGCACATCAAAACTTAGAGAGAAATTTACACAATTAATAATTAAAGCAAATCAAAATGGAAACAGGAGTAATAATAACGGAAACACAAGTGAAACAAATCTCGGTAAAATCTACGCAGACATTGATGAAATGTATGGCAACGAATGATTACTATAATTTTATTTCTTTAGAAAGCGAAATGACAGTAAATTTAGCAATGAAAGGCGTTCACCTTCGTAATCTAAAAAATCACGTTAGTAAAAAAAACGTAGTCAAATCACTTTCTTTTTTAATTAAGAATTTTAATGATAATTTTAATTCCAAAGGAAAATTAAACGTAAACCAAATAATATTATTAGCTTCTGATTTGTTTGATAGGTTTAGTTACGAATCCCTAGAAGACGTAATGCTGATGTTTAAATACGCTCGTCAGGGTAAAATTGGAGACGGAAAAGATTTTAAGCTAGATAGCCAAACTGTATTTCACAAATGGGTGCCTGAATATTTAGAATTAAAATCTATTGAGCGAGAGAAGAAGCATACTGAAACAAAAGGCAGAGACCATGGCTTAGTAAACTTTAATTGGAGTAAAGAAGATTTAAAGCACATAGATATTCCTGAAGAAAGCAAAAAAGTAGCTGGAGAAACATTTGGAACAAGAGTCAAAGGAATTTTTAACACGAATCATTTGCAAAAGCCAATGGGAGTAGTTAATCAAAACTACTATAAAAACGCAAAGATTGACGTTAAAAACCATAGCACAGAAAAGCTTAACATTTTTGTAAAAGCTGCTGAAAAAGAAAACATTGCTGATGAAGTGCTTTTAAGAATTGTAAAAGATGAATTATTGAATCGTAAAAACTAGAATTATGAATGCAAAAGAGCAATTAATTTTATCTGGTGTTATTATGCCGACTGGTAAGGAGGGAACGGTTATACCTGATTTAGTAGGACTATGCCCTTCGTGTCGCGAGGAAATTAGTAGAAATGGAGTATTTAACAATAATAACTGTAAAAAGGTATAACTGCATTATAACAACGTTTAGTATAAGAAGCGTTGAGAGGTACGAACAATGATTTTTATATATTGTTACCTATTGGTGCGGATTTTTAAACTAAAATATTATTATGAAAGACTTAACGACTAAAGAATTTTTTGAAGCACCAAGTAGAGTGCAATACATATACACAATGGGAATGATGAAACAGCCCATTGGTTCAAGTTTGTATAATGAAGCAATTGAAGAACACCCTGAATACTTCTCTGACGTAATTGAACATAGAAAAAAATGGGCGGTAATACCTCAAAAAACTCACGATGATTATTGGGAAGAATATTGGGCACTCGATAAAGAGATTATGAAAGATGTACCTGACAGCAAAGGCATAGT
>Ga0307933_1002209_pt1 | contig 13557 bp, 16 predicted proteins | sample OrgLakmetageno88_FD_201811 | JGI IMG/M metagenome (GOLD analysis project Ga0307933, IMG submission 201811) | Saline water microbial communities from Organic Lake, Antarctica - #88 | ecosystem: Environmental > Aquatic > Non-marine Saline and Alkaline > Saline | place: Antarctica: Organic Lake...
CAACCTCATTTCCTTATTGATAATTGGTCTGAGCCACCGCCACCGTTCTTCTTGGATTGTTTTAGCCATAGATACTGACATTCTTAGATGTTACTAAAAAAGGGCCAGATGTGTTTGCATATTACAAAAGCATATTGACAATTCCCTCCCATGTGTTATCTTGTTGGTTACTTTTGTTTCTCGTGTGGGGCTGCAGGAGTCGTAGGAAATCCGCTAGTGCACACCTCGTGCACAGACAGACTCGCCTACCGTATTATTTTCCTGCACTCAAGCCAAATAAATTAAATGCCACAAACACAAACACGGCGACCGCAAGGTCGCAGCGGCGGCTCTCGTCCGTCAAATAATCGCCGATCATTCTCAGGAGGAGGTGGAGGACGTCGACCACAAGGAGGTCGCGGAGGAAGTCGAGGCGGAGGAGGAGCACGAAAAATGCCCACCTTTGACCCATCACAATTCATCAATAAAAACCCGGTTGAAGTACAAGAAGAAGTCTTCACACCCGAACACACATTTGCAGATTTTGGATTCCATCCAGATATTGTAAAGAACCTCACCAAGATGGAGCTAACTACCCCATCACCGATTCAAGATAAAGTGATCCCAGAGATCATGAAGGACCTGGACGTGATTGGACTAGCAGCCACCGGAACCGGTAAAACAGCCGCTTTCTTGCTGCCGCTTATCCAGAAGACCCTCGAGCTTAAGCACGAACAAACCCTTATCTTGACTCCTACCCGCGAATTAGCGCTACAGGTACAAGCTGAGTTTCAAAAATTCAAAACTCCGTTTAGCTTATATGCAACAACCTGTGTTGGAGGAACAAACATTCGTCCTCAGATCAACGCTCTACGCCGAAAGCAACACTTTATTATCGGAACTCCAGGACGAGTGATGGACCTGATTGAACGTGGTGCTATTCAGCCACAATTCATTACTAACGTAGTGCTCGACGAAGCTGACCGCATGCTCGACATGGGATTCATTCACGATATGCGAAAGATTCTAGCTGATGTTTCTGAAGACCGACAAACCCTCTTCTTCTCAGCTACTATGACTAAAGAAGCTGAAGGACTGGTCAACGACTTTATGATCGACCCGATCACTATTTCTGTTAAAAAGAAAGATGTTACAGACAGTATCAAGCAAGACGTTGTTGTATACGACAATGCGCATAAATTTGATACGCTCCTCGCTCTACTTTCAAAAGACGAGCTCAAGCGAGTTATCATCTTTGGTGCTATGAAGCACAGTGTGGAAAAACTTTCAGTTGACCTCACAAAAGCTGGAATCAAAGCTGATGCAATCCACGGTAATAAAAGCCACGGACAACGACAACGAGCTTTGAATGCTTTCAAGAGCGGTAACGCTCGCGTACTGTGTGCAACTGACGTTGCAGCCCGAGGGATTCACGTGGACAATATTTCGCACGTAATCAACTACGATCTACCCGGTACGTTTGAAGACTATGTTCACCGAATTGGTCGAACTGGTCGAGGAATCGAAAAAGGAGAAGCCTTAACATTTGTAGCTAAGTAACCTGCTATAGATATAACAAAAAGAGCGGCGCCCGCGGGCGCCGCTCTTTTTGTTCGTATTATTGCATTACCATAATTTCAGCTTGTACTGGCACATTTACAACCTGCCACTCACTATGATCATTGGCATTTAAAGTTGCTGAAATAATATTTTCACCTGCCATCAGTTCTTCGGCAGGAATGTGAATCCATTCGCCATACACACGAGCAATTTTATTTCCATTGACGTATACGTGGGCATGACCTTGACCTTGAACATTCTCTCCACCAACCATTTCCGGGGTAAAGGTAAAGTTAGCTGTTATCAGTCGCAGATTATAACCACTTTTAGAATCCGAAATAGCATCTAACGTAATTGAGGGAGCTGGACTTACATCAACTACAGCTGGAGCACCATGATCATGCGTATGGCCATCCGCATGACTGTGGCCATCCATTTCAGTAGACATCGCAACGTTTTGCTTTGGCGCAACAGATGCTTGTGAGATAAATAGACCAGCCACCCCACCTATTAATACTCCGACCGCTACTAGTGTAAATTTTTGCATATAACCCGATTATAGCAAGCGACATCCACTACTCAAGGTAGCTATCAAAGAATATAGCGTGACAAGTATAGCCACCAGGATTCTTTATCAGGTAATCTTGGTGATACTCTTCAGCCACCCAAAACCGGTCTAGTTGTTCCAAGGTTGTTACAACTGGATCAGCCCAGCGCTCTGACTGGTTTACAACATCTATCATTTCTTGGGCGATAGCTTTCTCTTCGTCAGTGGTATAAAAAATCGCAGACCGGTAGGCTGTTCCTTTATCATTTCCTTGCTGGTTGAGGGTGGTGGGATTATGGATTTGAAAAAAGAAATCGAGGATGTGTTTATAATCGATGACAGCAGGATCATAGGTAATTTCTACCGCTTCGGCGTGACCAGGATGTTGTTCATAGGTCGGGTTTTCGTTCTCTCCTCCGGTGTAACCTGATTTTGTTTCGATCACTCCTTCTAGGTTGCGGATGAGGTCTTCTAACCCCCAGAAACATCCACCAGCTACTACTATTTTCTTTTCCATAGTTATATATATTATTTCTTACGAGACTGGTATACCTGTAATACGCTTAAACTACTTTTCTATTGCAGCCTTTCCTGCTTGATGTCCGGCGACTGCACCAGTACTCCAACATAACTGCAAGCTATACCCACCCGACGGACGGTTGATATTGAGCATATCCCCAACGACATACAGTCCCGGCACTACTTTTGATTCCATAGTTTTAAAATCGACCTCATCGAGCGCCACTCCCCCGGCTGACACCACTGCCTTGTCCCGCCCGAGCAAACCACTAACCGGTAATGGTACACCTTTAAGGTACTGACCTAACCGTATGCGTTCGGCTCGAGTTACACTGTTACATTTAGTTTCATCATCGATCCCACACTCACGCAGTACAGCTTTTGCAAATGCAGCTGGCAATAGTTGACCCAAAGCATTGCGGACTTTTTTATTACTATCAGCTGCAAACGCATCGCGTAAAATCTGATCAACCGCTGCTGGGTCTTTGCCAGGGAACACATCAAGCTTGATCACCACGGTCGCGTATTCGAGTAGATCTCCCACGGTCTTACTCATGTTTAATACTGTCGGCCCGGTGAGCCCAACGTGGGTGAATAGTATTTTGCCAGCCGCCGAGCTGTGCTTTTTGTCATCTGCAAACAATGTCAGTTTGCAATCAGCTATGGTTAAACCACTTAGGTCTGTTGTCCACTTTGAACTGAGAGTTAGCGGCACCAAGGCAAAACTATTTTCGACAATAGTATGCCCAAGCGCACCTAACCAGCGCATCCCCTCACCAGTTGAGCCGGTCTCTGGTCTGGTAGTGCCACCAGTCGCAACGATACAAGCATTAGTCATAATCGGGTCAGCATCTTTGAGCACTATTTCTAGACCACCTTCGTGTTTTTTAATACCAGTAACCATCTGTTGAGAAGTAACTGTCACGGTAGAATCAGCCAAAGCCTGAACCAAAGCCTGCTGAATGGTTTCGGCTTTTTTGGTGGACGGGAATAACCGACCTTCGTTTTCTTCGATAGTTTGCACACCGTGATCCAAGAACCATGCCAAAGTTTCCTGCACTCCATGCTGCATAAAAGTCGAAAATAAATACTTCCCTTCAGCTTTGTACTGGCTAAGCATCTCCCGCACCACTGGTTTATTGTTCGTGACATTACACCGGCCGCCTCCCGAGATGAGCAGCTTCTTCCCTAGCACGTTATTTTTCTCTAGCAACAGTACCGACGCACCAGCCCTAGCCGCTTCCACTGCAGACATCATCCCAGCCGGGCCACCACCGATAACAACCACATCATATGTATCTGTAAGATCTTGCATTAAGACCAGCGTACGTGTCTTGTTGACGGTAGTCAATTACAAAAGTAAGACTTATTTCGAACACACCGCCTTGATATTTCCAAACGCTGACTCCCAACACTCATCGACAGTCCAGCCGGCTGATTCAAGTAGCTGTATAAATTCAGCTTGGTTATACAAACACACTGGTTCATTGATAGAAAACATCTCCTTTCCCAGTTCTGTCAATTCACAAAATCGCTCTGCAAGCGCTGTTGTAGCACATGGATACGTGTCACCCACTAATGAACCAGATCCTGTTACCGAAATAAATAACTTATCATTTATGATACGTGATAGATCTTTCAGAACAGCAACCGCAACACTGTATGGTAGATAGTGAATCGTCCGCTGACACATCCCAATGTCAAAGGTTTTATTTAAAGCTAACGAGCTGATATGCTGTATATCCCCTTGCCTGAATTGCAGCTTATCTATCGACTGCTCATACTTGGCAAACTGCGCACCAAAATCATACTGATCAATAGCAGTAACCCGTGCCCCAGCCGCTGCCATACGGACAGACTGCCCACCGGCGCCCGATCCTAGATCGAGCGCCTGACAATCTGGATTAGTGGCGATATATTCCAGCACTTTGTGATCGAGATCATCAGCCCGCTTGACTGCCACATCAACCCCGTGTCCATCAAAACTCTGGTAGGTCACGTCTACTTTTTAATTGTTGCTAAAGCTGTCGATAATTCAGAAATAACTTGCACCATTTTCTGGGTGTACTCGGTAGTTTTTGGATCGGCAAACGTTCCATCAGCTGCGATCGCCTCTTCGGCTTTGGAAACAAGTACAGATTCTTTAATTGGATGTAGCTTCAACTCAATAAGTATTGGTTTAATATGATCAATCACCCGGGCTCCACCAAGAGTTCCAGCGGACACCCCCACCAACCCAACCGCTTTTCCGACATAACTATTCACAAGCGAATCGAGTAGCAATTTAAGCTCACCTGGAATTGCATGGTTGTATTCCGGAGTTACCAGTATCAGTGCGTGGGACTTTTCTACGATTGTTTTCCACTGAGTGGGGTTTTCATCAGCTCCACCCTCGCCCCAGGGCGGCACGGTTACGGCAGCGGTCACATGATCGCGCACATCAACTAGTTCTGATGAGTACCCATCCATACTGGTAATAATGTCGACTACCGCCTGAGCGACCCCTTCTGAACGGCGGCCGGCCCTAGCTGTACCGAGCACTACTGCGATGTGTTTGTTTTCCATACTATTCTAGTTACTTTTTAAATATTCTTTTAAGAAGCTTTTTTCACGCTCTAGTATAAAGTATCCTTCATAATTATTTGGCTTATCGGCTTGCATTGATTCAAAAAGCTCATCTGGATCGACCCACTTAGTCACTTGACCTTCCTCAACCTCTCCCGGTTCTAAGGTTGGTGATCCAATTTCACCCACCACTGTAGCAACAAAACAATACGAAATGTGCATCAAGTTGTACTTATTCCTATACTCGATAGTCATTCCAATTTCAGAAACAATTTCACAAGCACAACCAACCTCTTCCAATACCTCTCGAATCGCAGCTATTTCTAGCGTTTCGCCAGGATCAACGCCGCCACCTGGTAATTTGTGATACATGCAGTTTTCTAAGTACTGAGCAGCCATCTTTCCGTCTTGATTAAAGAGGATAGCTCTAGCGCTCTTTCTCAAGCGATAGTCTGTACCTAATTTTTCTACACCTCTTTCTAAACCTAGCGATTCGTCTGTAATTTCAGATAGTAACTTTCTCATGAGCCTAGTGTAACAGACTATGGCCGTTTGAGACTGAATCCTAAAAGTCCACCAACTAAACTCATTCCAGCCAAGACCCATACAACTAGCTGAACGTCATATACTTCAGCAAGAACTCCAAACAAACCAGTGGCGAGTAATACAACCCCAATAATTGTATTGGAAATCGCCGCGTAGGCGGCCCTAGTTTCTTCATTTGCTAAGTTAACCAAGTGCACGTTACGAGCGAGTCTCACCCCTTGGTAACTCACCATCAAACCAAACAGAACCACTGGTAAAAACCACAACGTCTCGTACAGACCAGCACCAACTCCCCAGAGTGCCACGAGCAGAAATAGCACACTCATGAGACCAGAACCAGCAAGTACAAGTGGTGTCGACCAGTCACACAGTCCGCCCCAGATTCGTCCCGACACAAACGAAGCAAATGATGAAGCTACCACCAACCCACCTAGCTGGGTGAGTAAATTAGTATCGCCAACCTGAGCGAGCAGTATAAGAAATGGTGGCGCGACCGCAGTGGCGGTCAAGAGACCTCGCACCACAATCAGCTTTTGTAATTCAGTATCCTTTAGTAAGTAACCAATGTACGCCCGAGTCACCGGATCGCGAGCGGTGTCGGATACAACACTTGGCTCTTCGACCAACGCCGAAAAACGCAAAGCCGCCAACATCCATAGCACCGTCGCCAAAAATAGTGCCCCAAATACAATCAGCCTTTGATCAAAGACTTGGAATAGAAGCAAGAGCCCAAAAGCCAGAACTCCAACAGCTGAAATCGAAGACGCCGCCCCCGAGACTGCTCCACGCCGTGATTTATCAACCGTCTTGCCTAGTACGTCTTTGTAGCTAATCGAACAGCCACTACGCGCGACCGCAAAGACCGTGAGGCACCCAATGATGGCTGCACCGGCTGCATTACCAGATAAAAACAGTGCGCTTAATGCCATCAAAAACACCATCACCCCCTGCACCACAGACCCAATGACCCACCACCATTTACGCACCGAAAACTGACGCAATTTAGCAGCGGTAAATAGTTGAGGCAACAGCGACCCAGCTTCTCGGACCGGCACCAAAAGCCCTACCCACAGTGGTCCAGCACCCACACTAGTAAGCACCCACGACAGAACTAACTTAGGATCAACTAATCCATCACCAAACCTAGTCATCGATAAAGATTGGGTGTGCACTTTTTGATTATGTGCCTGTGTCTGTTGTTCTGTCATTTCCATGGACCGAGTATACCAGAAACACCGCCAGTGCTGGCGGTGTTTGAAATCTGTCATTGATGGTGTTCAGCAAAGATCAGCTACTGCAGCTGCATGCGTTCCACTAGCACTCCAGCCTCTTGCATAGCTCCTTGCAACAGAACTGCTGTCGCTTCGGTTAGTTGATCTGGCACACAGACTTGCTCGTTACCGTCAGTCATTATACAAGTGCTATTTGTATCAAACAGCACAGGGATTGCGTTACCGGCTACTCCGTCTCTAGTATAAATCAGGTGCCACTGTTCGTTATTAAGTGGCGGCTGGAGACTTTGTTTGAGTAAATTTCCTTCTCGTTCAAAAGTAAACTCGACATCTGGTGCCAGCTCACCTCGTGAACAGGTAATATCGCTAATCACCCACTTACCATCAACCGCACTGAGCGACACCACAGCTTGCTCAGGAACTTTTTTTCCACGAGCGATCACCATCACTTGGGCTTCAAAATCATTGGTAAAGACACTTTTGGTTCCGATCCGTTCAGGCATCTCAATCTGACAGAGAACCGGATCCAAAACTGATTGAGTCTCTGTCTCTTGTTGCAACCTGTCTCGCAAGTCGGCAGTTAAAGGTGCAGCCGCCAGTAATTCAGACCTATTAAAGTCAGTTGATGTGGCTTGTAATCCACCTAACCAAGGACCATATAGCTCCATTGTGACATCCATTGGATCGTCAACTGGAATAACCTGCAACTCGTTGGTAGCTGTTCCAACCAAAGAACCCGAGCTCAAAATCTGCCAGCCAATAAGGGCAATAATAGCTGCGACAATCACCCCTACAATCAATACTGTTTGTTTTTTCATATATCTTTATTATGACGAATGATACCATGTCGCCTTACAAAAGACGCTAGACCGCTAGAGTAAGCGACGCTACTGATACTGAATATACACCGGTTTTGGATGCAGTTTGAGAGCTGCACTAGGGGTAAAAATTCCGGTACTTGGCGCCTTGAGATCATTTTTATAAAAAATCTTTAGACCAGCAAACTGAACCGGCTCAGGTTCAACCACCCGGCGGTAGGTACTGGTCTTGAGATCGGTTGAACCCCAACCATCCATATGCAACACGACCTGTACTTCGGGTGTTGGTCGAATATCTTGGTAGCCTTGAATCATATCCTGTGTAAAGCGGTGCAATATCAAAACTTTTGGCGGCAACTGATTCTCGCGCACAATCTCACTCAACCACTCAATCGTGAAGTTGATGTCCGCCGCGTTAAAGCTCCCGATGACGGTCCCTGGCCGATCACCAGTTTTCATCGAGAATTCTGGATCAATGCCTAAGTGCACTTCCGGGCGAGTAAAATATTCCCGAAACTGCGGCAATTCACGCTGAATTGTACTTAGCCCAACCTGGAGGTCGAGGAACATAATGCCGTCAATTTCTTTGGCCATACTGTAGCCACGTTCAATATGCTCATCGGGCATGACGTTGCGATACATACCGTCACTTCCTGCTTCGGCCTGGGCTACCATAGCAATATAGTGAATGGCTGGGCGCACCGGTGTATCTGGATCAGCGGCTTCCCACGCGGCTGACGTACTCGCGAGTTGTGCCAACACTTGTTCGCGTGGAAACTCTCCCAAAATCCCCATTCTGGTGGAGTAGAAATTACCATAGTATGCGACGATGCGCTCAAACGGCAGAATCGCTCCTCCGTGCGGATATGGAGCTGCCGGCGGCCAGGCTTGTCCAGGAATAGTCACGTTGGTACTACTGCTATATTGCGGAGTCGGCGCGCTAGCTACGACAGGTGATGAACTAGTAGAAGTCGTTGCAATCGACTGTGGCGGTACATAGCTAATTAAGCGCAATAAACGACTGTCATAATCAGCCGCATCAAGTGGCAGTGGCCACGTTGGTACGAACACTTCCTCAGTCATCTGTTCAGTAGAGGTGGCTTCTGGCGACAAGGCTGTAGCATCTGCCCGGTGATACGTCGGCGGCTCGTAAAATACTGCACTAGCAACGTAGAAAACCGCTACAAAACCAACCCCGATCGCCAGCCCTATTCCGACCCCTGATAGCCAGTGTGACATATTACTAAGATATTAGCATGAACCTAGATACTATCGTAGGCGATATTATGTCTATTATTCCTTTTGTACCAGGACTGTATGGGATGATGTTAGAACTTTATCAGCAGAAGCTTCTGAGTTACTAATTATGTACTATGATTCTCTATTTCCTGCTTCTTCTTGATGACCTTAATGCAGCTTTCTAGTTGAAGTAGCCTTCATTACATCATTTGTGACTTCGTTTGTGTAAAAAGATCCAGAAATAACGTCGAGAGCCTCTGTGAGTTCGGCGTTAGAACAAATCTTTATTCTCCTATTTTCAAACACATTCTTTCTTTCATATTTATCAGCGTACTCATTTATCCTAGTGACAGTCACTGAATCATCCAAATCAATGTCTAGATCACCTTTTATACGTGCAAGTCTCTTTCTATTTTTTGGACTCACATCAGCCACATCGAATTCCGCTATATTAAATACATCAAATGCCAACGCTTCTTCAGCATGCTGCTGTGTCGTCTCTTCATAGAAATCGTTCAACACCCTCGCAATACGGGATGCAGTCCTAAAACTTTTGAAGTATGCCCGTTTTGATGATTTGCTGATGTATAAGTCAACCGAAGGGTCAATCAACACTTTCTCTGACGGAGCCTCAAAGACTGGTCGATCGCCCCACTCTAATGATCCTATTTGCAAAGCAATTTGACTTGGTCGTATATTTTTAAACGAGATTGCCTCATTAGTAACGCGATAAACTACATCAATACAGGCATACTGATCTGCATATCCTGAATTTTCCAAGTTTGATGCGCTACCGTTATCAGTCGCGTAGACATCTTTAATCTTTTGCCACTGATCATTTGATAGATCAACGTGGAAGATTTCATCATTAAGTGTCTGCGGTCCATAGCAGTCATACTCGATTGAGTTTTTTAAACCTGGTGGAGTAAATAGATGACTTAATTGGGCGTCAACCTGATCTTCATTAAATAAAATTACGTTTGGACTTTCTTCCCGCTTCAGCTTTGCATAAATCACTGACATATCAACCCTTCCCTAGAAATTACATTTATTAACACAGTTCGACAAAGGTGAATCATACTATATTCGCAAGACCTTTTTCTTTGCTATCAAGGTGCGCTTTCCCTAGCTACTTTTAACAAGACAAAGCTTCCTTTCAAACTTTTTTGTTGCTAAATGTAGCTAAATCGTTGCTGGCTGTGTGGGGTGTTGTTGGAACTTCCATAACTACAACTTAAATTTTTCTTTGATCGTTTTTGCAGCTTCATTTGGCGTCACATTTGTATTTTTGATACGCACATAGTTGCTATTCTCAATCTCCCCATCCATTGAATTGTTTCTAGATTTTGCCTCAGCAGCTAATAGGTAACCTTCCGATCTCTTAAAATCTTTTTTGCTTGGCTTGTGAATTAGCCTGTGCTCGGTACGATTGCGTTTTAATCTTGTATCAACATCTGCCTCCAGTTCAATCAAACACACTTCTCCACCCTTTGATTCAAATATGTTAGATATTTCCTCAATATATTTTGAGTCGAACTCAGTCTCAAAATTCCATAGGTAGGTAAAAATAATACCTGCCGAGTCACCAGCGGCAACTTCTTTCAAAATTTCACCTCTGATTCGCCTTACTAACCCTCTACCTTCATCAGTGCCAAAGCTTACGAACGGATCAACCAGATCAATTGTCATGTGGTTATGAAGTAGTTTTAGATCAGTAATCTTTTCTAACTCATGACCGACTGTCATTTTTCCAACAGCTTGCGGACCAAATATAATTACAAATTTCATAGAAATAGTATAGCAAAGGTTCGAACTCATCTCATGGGTACAGAAAAAGACCCATACAAATAGAGTCTTTTTCGTTGGCTAGCTGTATGGGATGATGTTAGAACTTTTATCTGCACCTAGTTAGAGGTTGTATCTATCTTCAATATTTACTTTTAATTTTGAAAGAACTGGATTACTCACTTTTTCTAGAACCAATTCAATTTTGGAGTCTGGAGCAATACTCGAAATATACTCTGTAAATAAATTTAACTTGCACTCATTTAGTAGTGCAAATCTTACACAATTATCTTTATCCGAGGCATTCTCAGTGAGAATATCCACTTCATTCATTAAACCAAGTTTCCTTAGCCTCCCTCGAAACATAACTCCATTAATAGAAGTTTCCATAGTTGTTACTTCGTATACATTCCAACTCAAAGTTTTCATATTTTAATTGTATCAAAATAACTATCTGTATCAGGGACTCGAACTTTTATGGGTTGCTAAATATATCTAAATTTCGTTGCTAGCTGTATGGGACGATGTTGGAACTTTTATCGAGCAGTAAGCGCTAAATACGGCTCTCGACTCATAAATGTTTTTAGGTCAGCCTTGTCTGTGAAAACAACCCCATTAAGGTGGTCAATCTCGTGCTGTATGACCCGAGCCAAAAGACCATTAGCAGTCAAAGTAAACTTCTTCCCTTTTTGGTCAAATGCCTCAACTGTGATTTCTTTTGGTCGCTCCACTTTTGCAAATAGATCAGCACAAGCAACACTACCGCACCCTTCCCATCCTTTAACGGTCTTATCTGAAACAGAAACAATTTTAGGATTAATAAATATTCGCAAATCATCCACGTCGTCAGCCCGGTGAGCTTTTCGCAATTTAGTTTCTCTGATTTCTGTGACAAAGATCCGGGAACTAATTCCAATTTGCGGAGCAGCCATTCCAACTAGTGTGTGATACTGCATAGAATCAACTAAATCACGAATGATCTTTTTTGTTTCTTTGGAAAAATAGTCTGTTACTTTTATCGCTTTTTTCCTTATAACTGGTTCCCCAACCTGTGAAGCTTTTTGTTTTACCATTTGTCTAAGTATACCAAAAGCTACCACCTACCGGGGAATCGAACTTTTATACGTATAAAAATAAGGCTAAAACTCGTTGCTAGCTGTATGGGATGATGTTGGAACTTTTTCACTCCTATAAACTTATGGCCGTAATGTATCTTGAAGTATTTTAACCCTTACTAAATTTACACTCTTTCTCGTTCAGAAAAATAGCTTTTAATACATCTTTGGACACCTGTTTCCCATTTCCAACCAACATCATCAGTAAGATAAGGTCGTAGGTACGGAAAATTACTTCTCCGGAGGTCCTTCCGGCGGAGTTTGTCGATTACCCTTCAAAAAAAGCAGATATGAAACCGAGGATGACAAGTATTGTGAAAATGTAGATAAGTACCCAGGTAAATTTACTGAAACCCACCTTTCTTTCAAGCTCTTCCTCTACACCACTCACTTTTGCGAATCGGTTTAAACGGCTTTTAGTTATAAACGTTAAAATTAAGAGGGTTGGCCATAGCATCATATACAAGCCAATAAATATTAGAATGAAGTAAGATTCTTCACCAAATACAGCGACCAGTAGAGGGTATATGACCATTCCAAAAAGACCTGAAATTTCAAGCACTCGCAACACAACTATATCCAGAAAGATAAAGAGTCCGCTTGTTGCATATATACGATACCAGAATGTTAGATTTTCTATTTCCATAGAATAATTGTACACTTATAGAATCGATCTACAATTGCTTTATATACATTTTGCTAGACTTGGCTATGTCAAAAGAAGAAATTAAAAATCATATTTTAAAAAATCTGGAGAGTGGTTTTCATCCTTCTTCTCGGTGTTCCTTCCATGTACCAAAAGCGTTAGCTGTATGGGATTACGTTAGAACTACTTTTTAAACGAAAATCTTCTAGCTGCAGTAATTAGTTGATAGGTGAGGGCTGCTAATAATATCGCCCTCAACCCTTCTAACCCTTGTAACCATAAATCACCACCAGGTTCAAAAAGTGTGTTGAAGGGGGGAAATGGGGTCAGCCACTATTAAGTAAGTGTCCGACAGGGATTCGGTCACCTTTGCATCAGTATATTGTTCGACTTTGTCTCCAATCTAGTGTGCGACGCGGCCCCAACGCTTCTGTGCAAAATGAATAGAGATTCATTTTGGCTTCGCCAGAAGCTCTTTTCGATTCCCACGCAACAGTCCCCCGGACTGTTGCTTGTCAGGCAGCACGAGAAAAGCGCCCAAAGGCGCTTTAACTCTCGTGCTAGCTGTATAGGATGATGTGAGAACTTTTGTAAAAAAACAGCTCACCTATGGCGAACTGAGTAAAAACTAGAAGTAAATTATCACGCGGCGTTTCTGTCCGCGTATTGAGAAAAAATCAAATTTATAGCAACACAGGTGTCTCCCATGCTCCCAAAGTCACGAATAAAGATCATCCGTGCCCATGCAGCTTCAAGTAGATGACGCACTACCGGCGAAGGGCTTGTATTGCGCCCTGGATTAAGCTCCCAGAACATGCGCAACGAACGCCAGAGCGCAACCACTGTATGTTCGTCCATCTGATTAATGGAAGCGAACATTTCCATTGCTGACTCGAAGATCTTGTCTTCAGGCGCGTCAACGACTTTTCTGATTGCGTTCGAAAAATTGATATCTGTCATGCTGGATCTCCTTTTTATGTCCAACTTTCATAATGCTATAATATAA
>Ga0307933_1002214_pt1 | contig 13549 bp, 10 predicted proteins | sample OrgLakmetageno88_FD_201811 | JGI IMG/M metagenome (GOLD analysis project Ga0307933, IMG submission 201811) | Saline water microbial communities from Organic Lake, Antarctica - #88 | ecosystem: Environmental > Aquatic > Non-marine Saline and Alkaline > Saline | place: Antarctica: Organic Lake...
CTGATCCCATTCCGAACTCAGAAGTGAAACGTATTAGCGGCGATGGTAGTGTGGGGTTTCCCCATGTGAGAGTAGCACATCGCCAGACTCCCATTATCTCGAAAGAGAACAAGAAAGGGCTATCCGAGAGGGTGGCCTTTTTTTATGTGTAAAGAGCATGTTTCTTTCTTCATAGAATTGCTTCAGCACTTCAGCACTTCAGCACTTCACCACTCCGTCACAGCAGCGACCCACCCATGTTTATAGAAGCGCATAGAAGCGCCACACCCATCTTAATAGCGACGCCCCACCCATTGTCATAGCAACGCTCCACCCATCGTCATAGCGCCGGCCCACTCATCGTCATAGCAGCGTAGGCTGCTATCTATAAATTACACACAATAATGCCTCTTAGTAATTTATGTAGTCGTTGATAGACAGTTGATAAAGAGAATAAAGCATTAAAAATCAGTCGCTTAAAAGTGAACTCATAAACTAATGCTTTTTGTGTCTGACACCGGCTACGCTTATAAGCGAAATGTGTGTGTTAAAGTGCTCTAGAATTTGTAAGCTATTGATATTATGGACTAAAGTTAAAGTGGCACGAATAGTGTAACTGCATAATCATGGCATCAATTGTGATGTTATTTATAATGATTAAACTAGGGAGACTATTGTGTTCACACTAAAAAACATAAGCATTTGTACGCTTTCGCTATTATTTGCAATGAGCTTTTCGACCAATGTCAGCGCATCTAATGATTTGTTTTCAGCATTAGATAGTGATAAGAGTGGAAGTATCTCAAAAGAAGAAGCTAAAGCTCATGCCACCTTAAGTGCTTTATTTGAAGAAGTTGATGTAGACGGTAATGGTGAAATCAGCCTTACTGAGTTTGAATCTGCAGAACTATCTAAGTAGTAAGACTAATAGGATAAACTGGGAGTGATAACTCCCAGTTTATCTAAACGATCGACAATTAATATCCAGTTTTGAAAGTAGGTGACTTTGGTCAATAAGACGCCCAGCAATGACATGTATAACGCCACCATCACCTCTTTCTAATATCCCGTTCACTTGTAATACTGTAGCATTTAAATATGCTTGTTTTTGGGCTCTTGCAGAACTTTGCCATATAATCACATTAGAGTTACCAGTATGATCCTCTAAAGTAATGAATGTAACCCCTGCAGCAGTTCCTGGGCTTTGCTTACACGCTACTAATCCTATTACCTTTACTAGGGTTTTATGGGGGATATCATTAAGCATTTTTGCAGTACTATAATTAGGAAGTAAATTAGCATCACTTAACATTTGTATAGGGTGTTGCTTGATAGATAAACCTGTACTTGCATAATCTTCAACTAAATCGTCAAATAAACTAGGCTGGCGTAAGAAAGTTTTCGGTTGAGTGCTATCTGAAGGACCATCTTTTATAAACAAGGGTAAAGAGTCCAAGTCATTCATTAGTTCCCATCGCACATTAAAACGATTTTGTTTAAAACACTCTAAAGCATTGGCACTTGCCAGTGCCTGCATACAATTACTCGGAAGGTTGAGCTTACGCAGGCACTGAATTGAGTGAAAAGGTATTTGCTCTCTAGACGAAATTAAATGATTTGATGATGAAGATTTTAGTCCTTTTATAATGCGTAAACCTAAACGTATTTTATATTCCCCATTATCAAAAACTAGACTGTGATCATGATTAGAAAAAACTACACAACAGGGCAAAACATCGACTTTATGGTGTTTTGCATCCTGTATTAATTGGGAGGCAGTATAAAACCCCATAGGTAAAGAATTAAGTAGGCCCACATAGAAAACACTTGGGTAATAGTGTTTGAGCCAAGCAGAAACATAAGCGAGTACAGCGAAAGAGGCTGAGTGAGATTCAGGAAATCCGTATTCACCGAAACCGCATATTTGCTCAAATAAGCGCTCCGCATAGCTTTTAGGATAATGACGCTGGGTCATTCCGTCAATAAGCTTACTGCGAAATTGATGTAGAGCACCGTTCTTCTTCCAGCTTGCCATTGCCCGTCTCAATTGGTCTGCTTCACCACCGCTAAACCCTGCAGCAACCATGGCCAATTGAATAACTTGTTCTTGAAATATTGGAACACCCATTGTGCGTGAGAGCACACCTTCAATTTCTTTAGAGGGGTAGCTAACAGGCTCTTTTCCATCACGCCGGCGTAAATATGGATGGACCATATCACCTTGTATTGGACCGGGACGTACAATCGCTATTTGCACAACTAAGTCATAGTAACAAGCCGGTTTTAAACGAGGTAGCATCGACATCTGTGCCCGTGATTCAATCTGAAACACACCTACGGTATCGCCGCTTTGTATTTGCTGGTAAACCTGTGGGTCGTCACCCAGCTTAGTAATAAAGGGAATACTGCAGTTTTGACCGTAATGTGATTTCAATAAATCAAAGCACTTACGGATAGCGGTAAGCATACCGAGTGCTAGTACATCTACCTTTAGTAACTTTAAACTCTCTAAGTCGTCTTTGTCCCATTGGATTACGGTTCGCTCTGCCATTGCAGCATTTTCAATAGGTACAAGTTCGTAAAGGGGACCGGCAGAAATGACAAACCCTCCTACGTGTTGTGAAAGATGCCTGGGAAAGCCAATGAGCTGCTCTACAAGAGTAATGAAGGTATTGGCAAAATCAGATTCTGGGTCTATACCAAGCTCTCCTAATTGCGACTGCCAGCTAAGCGTACGATCACGCCGGTTGATATTTTTAATAAAAAAATCTAAATCCGTAGTGTTAACACCCAGTGCTTTACCTACCTCTCTAAGTGCACTTTTAAAGCGATAGCATACAACTGTTGCTGCAAGTGCAGTGCGCTCGCGCCCATACTTTTTATAAATGTATTGGATGACTTCCTCGCGACGCTCATGTTCAAAATCTACATCAATATCGGGAGGCTCGTTACGTTCTTTAGAAATAAAGCGCTCAAAAAGAACACTGATTTGGCGAGGATCAACAGCGGTGATCTCTAAACAATAACAAACAACAGAGTTTGCTGCTGAGCCTCTACCTTGGTATAGAATGCCCTGGCTTTTTGCAAACTGTACAACATCATAAATGGTTAAGAAGAAATGCTCATAAGATTGCTCTTTGATAAGTACTAGTTCTTTTTCAATGGTTGCGCGGATATCAGCGCTTAGACCTTCTTTAAATCGTCGCTTAATACCGAGCTCAACTAAGTGCCTCAAATATTCACTAGGGGTCATCCCTTTAGCCACAACCTCGGCAGGATATGCATAAGCAAGCTCAGATAAGCAAAATTCACAAGCTTTCGCGACAAGAGCAGCATTGTTTAGCCATTGTTTAGGGTAAAGCTGATTTAACTTAGTTATAGGGCGTAAGCAACTTTCTGCGTTTGAGAGGGCTTGCCTTCCAAGTGATTTTAAAGTGATGCCTTGTGAGATTGCATGTAAACAATGTTGTAAAGGCAACCTAGTGGGTTCATGCATACATGCCGCTGAGGTCGCAATGATATCAAGCCGGTAGCTATCGGCGATAGATTGGCAGTGCTGTATGTAGTCTTCTTCGTTGGCGGTTAACCAGCGCTTTACCGCTAAAAATAAACGGTCTTTAAAATGTTTTTGTAGCCATGCTGCCCAATGCTCATCTTTTGTTTGGTCGCCGCTGGGGAGCCATAAACACAGGCAGTGCTGAATACTTTTTAAATCCCATTCAGATAGTTCATAACTACCTTTGCTCGCTCTTCGCCTAGCATTTGTAATAATGCGACAGCATTCTGAATAAGCTTGTTTATTGGGGCATATAAGCACCATGGTTTGCCCATTGAGCTTAAATAAACTGCCAATTATAAGTTTGATCGGAATATGGTTTTGTTTGATTTCAGTATATGCGCGAACAACTCCCGCCATTGAACATTCGTCGGTAATCGCTATACCTTGATACCCTAAAAAGTACGCTTGGCGTACATATTCTTCGGGATGGGAAGCTCCATATAAAAATGAAAAATTAGATTGGCATATTAACTCTGCATATTGCGCAGAGCTTGTTTTAGACGAAGTAGCCATGTAAATACCATGATTGTTCTGGCGTTTTAAACACCCACATTTGCTGTCCTTGTGAGCTCTGGCCAATATAGTAATCTCTAGTGACCACAACATTGTCCCACCAACCGGATACAATGCGCTCAGGGCCCTTTATAATGAGAATTTTTTGTTGCAGTAACACAGGTTGTTCAAGTAATACTCCAGGCCGATCAGCAAAAATGCAATTTTGTTTATTTGGCCTGCTTTTTTCTGTGAGTTTGCTGCCATATTGAGTTGTACGTTCGGGGCGAAAATCATCCATGAATGTTAAACGCTTAACCTTACTCTGACCTAGTTTACTCGCTAGTCTAGAAACCAAAGAAAGCGTTGCAATGTGTGATGATTTTTCAGCAAAAAAATCATTACTTGCCATATGAGCGGTTTCATATTCTTTACATATAAGTTTCAGTGCATAAACAGGCGATTCGAATCTAACACGCTCTAATTTTAAACTAGCAATATTCAACCAATCTTGTTGTTTATAAATCGCTAAAGCGCTATCAAACTTAATATTCTTGGGCACATGCTCACGTTGATAAAAATCAACAGCAACATGAAGGCAGCATGCATTTCGAGTATATAAAAAGGTCTCAAGTTTATTAAATGCATGCCCCAGTACAGGGATGAGTTTATCGACCAATGAAATATCATAAAGTAGCTCAATATAATCATCGTAACGCGTCAATGGTTGAAAGAAGCTTACTTTTGATGGTGCTTGTCCACGAAGCTCAGCAATAATATTAATGCTATAGCGACTCAATCGATTTGCTAGCTCTGACAAAGGTATGCTTGTTAGCTCTTCCATGCTTTGAATACCAATACGTTTGAGCTTATCTAAATCTTTATAGTCGATGTCGGAGGGTGTTAGCGCACATTGACTCAGCTTCTTTTGAATAGCTAAACGGTCTTGACTAATAATCCCTAAACCTTGCTTTGCCATTAACTTTGCTGCCTGAATAGAGAAGCCGCTCGCACCTTGATATTGATAACCATGCTCTTTTAAACACTGTAAAATATGATGCCAATAGGTGCTTAAGCCACCGTACAGAGCGAGCATATTCTGCGCTCTAAGCACTAAGCCATTTGGAGGTATAATTACGATATCAGAGCTGATTAAATATAAAGCGTTCGCTAGATGTTGTAAGGCTCCTTTTTCAAGATCGCCATTATATTCATGTAGTTTAAGTTTGGGGTCTAACAGACTTGCACTGGCCAATCCCATTCCGACCTTAATGCCTCGTTTATTAGCCGCAGAATTAATTTGCACAATTTGATTATCTTGTACTTGATAGATAGCTCGTGGCTCTGCAAGAGTTTCATCATCGGCCGCTGGACTATGTTCAATTAAGTCTAACTGCAGTTGTGTAAAATGCAGGTAAATCCATAGTGAACAAGTATCAAATTGCATCGCTTATCTCCAGCTTAGGGAGCCGCGTTAATTTGAACAACATTATTGATAGTTCGGCGCTCGCTTTGAAATGCAGAGCCCACTCGGCATTTAAAGGGTACTTTCACACTAACAGCTGGCTTTGCCCAACCTACTTTTTGCTTATTTACTTTTACTTGTATGCTCTCATTTTCACGTATGAGCGATAGCGATAAACTCAAAGGTAGGTTGCTAGTTAAGCTTTGACTATTATCAAACCAAAAACAATGGCAGTCACCATGCAACGCAGCAAGCTCTAATTTCCGTACTTGAGTTTGTGTAAGGTTGCTTTGCCATAAAAATATTGCGTCACAGACTCCACTTTTTGCACATTGCTCAGCGCTCCATAACGCTTCTTGCTGATCAGCCGGAGAAATTACCAGTAAATGTTCAAGTGCAACATTTTCATTTAATAAAAATTCAGCATTCAGCATAAAAGGAGGCGCGATAAACACTGTTAAGCTATCGCATTGAAATTCACCTTCTGTGCGCGTGCGCTGTTGCAAAACATTCAGCATCAATCGGAGTTCACCACAGCCTAGGTGGCTGTTTACATGAATCATTCCTGATTCAGGAAAGCCACCTGACAAAGCCTCATCTAATGCTTCATACCCAGTAGTAATGCGATTGGATTGTAAGGATGTTTGATTTTCGCTCGCGGCTGTCCATATCCACTGCTTAGCTTCAAGTTCATGCAAAATAGGATTCATATGGCACTTATTTACACTGTACATATATACAGTATAAATATTTAATACGAAGGATCAAGCTTTTCACTACTTAAGGCTTTTAAATAAGGCTAAGGCATTTATTTATATATGTTTTTAATAAGACAATAAAAAAAGGCTCCAAATGGAGCCTAGTGTCGAATATTTACTGAACTGTACTAATTAACTGCTAACTAGTTAAATAAAGGAATAGGCGCTTCGTTTAAAACCGCTTTACCGTCTTGCATATCGAACGACATGCTATAGCCGTCAGCTGTTTTAGTTAGGAGTCCCTGTTGAACTAGGCCCTCTAGTGTCGCTGCACTCTGTTGATCAATAATTTGTGCGCGCTGCTCAGGCTCCAACGCTGCAAACTCTGGATTAGCAGCAAGTTGAGTTTCAAGCACCATTGCTGAAATGAATTTAGCGGCACTGTCTTGGACATCCATTTGTGAGTTTGAGCTTAAGTGCTCTAACCAGAAATCATTATTTTCCATAGTGTCAGGAAGACTTGTTACGCCAAGTAATTTATTGCTAGAAGTAATGTCTATATTGCCGCCATTAATCACGCCAGTTAATTGCGTAATATTAAACTCTGGCTCAGCCATAAGCTGTGGTAGTAAGTATTCTTGCATGGCCTGTTGCATGATTTGCTCTGCGCGTTGCGGGTCTTGCATCACTGCTTTATTCATATCATTGTAGGCATTAAGAAAAGCTTGTTCTAAATTATTTACTTGTGTGTTCATCACCATATCGTTCAGGGAAAAGCCCGGAAAACTTAAACTGGCTAAGCTAAAATCGCTATTAAAATCGGCTAAACCCGCATCATCGTCTAACGCAATACTATAATCAAATTTGAGGCTATCCATTTGCATTGTGGTATTTTCTAGAAGGTTATTGAGTTCCATTTTCTCTAAGCTTATAGAGGCTAGGCTATCAATCAGTTGCCCTGCGGTCATATTGGTAAGCGAGCCTTCAGCTTCTACCGACAAGGCGAGTCCACTGAGTGCTAACTCATATAACCCTGGCATATTCATATCAATGTTAGCGCCGCCTCCACTATATGTTAGGGAGCTTCCAGTTAAATAACCTTCTCCCTGCCAACCTTGTATGTATAAATTAATATTTGTGGCTGCATCGGTATAGGTAATATCTGTTATTTTATCTTTATAAGAGGTGCCGCCCAAAAGGCCCATTTTTCCATTAGCTTGATACACAGGGCCTGTTGCATTAGTAGTAATGTCTTTGGGTAACTGGTCGTCAAGTAGACTCACGGACCAACTCAGCCAGCCTAAACCAGGTCCACCCTTTGTCAGAACAGGACCATGTTGCGCCTGAGTTTGAAAGTTTATCTGCCAGTCAGCAGTGTTTGTACTAGCAGGCAAATTAGCCATCACTATCGCCACTTCAATAGTAGCTTGAGTACTAAACCATCCTTGCTGACGCTCTTGCACCTTAACTTGATACACACCTGTGCTGTTGAGGCTTTCAATGTATTGATCAAGTTGTTGGTTAAATATATTGCCGGCAAATTTAGGGCCTATTAAGGCTAAAGCTATAATAAGCACTGCAATAAATGCAATAAGTTTTTTCATGGTAACGTCCTTGTTTTAAAGTGACTGTAAAAAGAAATAATAAAATAGTTTATAGATGTTGCTGATTTAAAATGAAAGCATCAACATTTCGTTCAAGTATAAATAAGGGCACTGAACCATGAGCGAGTAGCGCATCATGGAAGGCGCGGATATCAAATTTATCCCCTAGGGCCTGTTCCGCCCGTGCTCGTAACTCTTTAATTTTTATCTCACCAATTTTATAAGATAAAGCCTGACCCGGCCAGGAAATATAACGGTCAATTTCGGTGCGCACGTTATGCTCACTTAAGGCGGTGTTTTCTAACATATAGGCAAGCGCTTTATCTCTGCTCCAACCAAATACATGCATGCCAGTGTCGACTACTAAGCGACATGCTCGCCACATTTCATAACTAAGGCGTCCAAAATTGTCATAGGGGTCGTCATACATTCCAACTTCTAAGCCTAAGTATTCTGAATATAAGCCCCAACCCTCACCAAAAGCGGATATATAAGTTTTGCGGCGAACGTTTGGCAAATCATCCATTTCAGCTGCTAACGAAATTTGAAAGTGATGTCCAGGTACCGCTTCATGCAAGGTCAACGCAGGTAGTGCATATAAAGGGCGCTTATCTAGCGCATAGGTATTAACCCAATAATAACCGGGCTCGTCGTCGCTACGAGGTGAAATATACCTACCCGTTGTATATTTAGGTGCAATATTGTCTGGCACCGGCGCAACACCATAAGGAGTGCGCGGCATTTTGTAAAATAACTTAGGCAGCCGAGCGTCCATTTTCTTGGAAATGTAGGAGGCAATAATAATTAGCTCTTCTGCACTTTGCGCATAAAACTGCTCATCGGTACGCAAAAACTCAATAAAGGCATTAATGTCACCGTCAAATTCAAGTGAGTCTACAATTTCCTGCATCTCACTACGAATGCGCGCGACTTCTTCAAGGCCAATATTATGAATTTCTTCTGCGGTTAAATCAGTTGTGGTGTAATGCTTTATGCGGTTGGCATAAAATGCATCGCCATCAGGCCAGGTGCTAGCAGCAATATCTGTTTTGGTATTTACCTTGTAATCATTTACAAAGAAATCATAAAAATCTTGGTAGGCTTGCTGTACGTTTGCCACTTTTTGTTTTGCTAAATCACGTTGTGCATCATTCAAAATAAGGCTGTCTGCCGCAAGTATCGGGGCGTAGAATGGATGTTCTTGAATGGCTTTGCCAGTAAAAGGGCTTATGCTGTCTTCGTATCCAATCAATACAACCTGAGGTTGCGAGTGGCCTAGTGCCAGACCTTCTTTCATGTATTGCATATTCAATTGCATATTAGTGGGCACCGCATCAAGCAATGCAAAGTAACGTTCTAGCTCTTGTTGGTTTCTTATTCTGGTGCTAGCAGGGATTTGTCCAAGGCTGCTATGGAAGCCAAACTCAGAGGTGATGGGCACTCTGTACTCTTTAAAGCGAAAGTTATCAATGTAGTTACTTAAGCGATAAGCCTGCATCAAATAACTAATTTGGTCTTCATCGTTGAGTGAGTCCAAAGCAATTGCATTTAATTGCTGCTGATATTCACTAAACTGCTCAAATCGCGCTTGCATGGCGGGCATACTAATGTCGGTGAGGCTAGCAGTGGGATTTTTACCTTCGGACCGTGCCATGGAGGGAAACTGAGTAAGTTCATATTCCCAAATACTATCGAGTAAAGATAATAAGGTTTGAGAACTATCATTCTCAGGCTGTTTCGCCTGTATTGTATGGCTCAGCAAGCCAATGAATATAATCGCTAGCAGTGATTTCATGATATTTCCCGTTTATTATTGATTTTGCTATGCAGGCTATATTTAAGCCCACATGCATTATTTTTTGGGTGTATAAATAGGCGAATGTAAGGCGGTGACGTTGTCAGACAGTTTACTGATTTTTGCGCTACCTTGTTTTTCTACCTGATCGATGCGTAATATATTGTGCATCGGAATATAAGTACGCTTTACCTTTCCAAACTCATCTTTTAACTTTTCATGGCTAGGATCAAGCACTATTTCAGTATGGTTATCCCATACAAAGTCGGCAATTTCAATAAAACCAAAGATTTGACTGGATTGCAGCTCGCGCACATATACCTCGTAACGCTGTCCGCTGCTGATAAACTGAACCTTATAGATGGCCTGTGCTTTGTTCATATTGATTACCGATTAACCCTGCATTGGCTAAATAAGTTGGGCCAAAGAGCTGTGAATTCAAGCGCCTTGGGCTTAAATGTCAACACATTCAAACAGCGCAAGTATTTGCTAATGATATATTTAAACAAGAGGGGGAACAAAAATGCGTTTTTATTATTCACCGTTAATGGTGAATTAACGTTTACCGAAAATGTTTAAACTAAAGCACAGTCTACGATGATGCAACTAACCACCTTAAGTGCTTACTACGGAATCAGTTGTCATCACTAAGTACATAATAAATACCTCGACCTATTCCTTTTGCTTCAATAAAACCTAAAACAATAAGCTTTTCAAAATCTAATTTTCGAGCAGCTAAGCTTCGTTGTGAAATTGCGCCATATTCACGCTGAGTGATACTGCCATGCTGCGCAATATATTCTAAGACTAGACGATGATGTGGCTCCAATCTCGGAGCTTTTGACGGTCTTGATTCTAAAACTTTAATAACTCGACGTAATTCGTCCAGAATCCCTTCGGCGAAATATTCTAACCAAGCCGAAAAATCAATATTGTCCTGATGGTCATAATAATCCCCCGTTAAGCCTACAGAACTGAAATAACGGGTAATGTTACGATTGTAATAATCTTCAAAGCTGAATATTTCAAACAAATCCAGACCAGCTTTACCAAGTATAGCGGTGGTAAGTAATCTGCTTGTACGACCATTTCCATCCATAAATGGATGAATAATCACATGTTGGCGATGAAAAACGCCAGCAAGAATAATCGGGTCTATGCTTCCAATATTGTCGTTAATATATGCAAGGAGTTTGTCTAAAAGGCCTCTAACATCTTTAGCGTCTGGTGGAATAAACACAATCTCATCTACCTTGCGTGGATTGCGAATAATTACCGGATCATTTCGAGTGGCACCGCATTGACTAGGATTTTCCATCAAGCCGTTGGTGACTTTCCCTTGCACCCGCTCTATTGATTTTATAGTGAGTTCAAAACTTCCATCGCGAACCGATTTATACAGAACTTGCAAAGTGTTGTTGTAGTTCAGTACTTCTTTTTCAGTGTCTCGAATATGCGTTTTTTTTGCCTTTAATAATCGCTTTACGTCAGTTAGTGGAAGGGGATTACCTTCAATACTTGTAGAGGCATAAGAAGATAGCGCTCTTGCATTCATCTCAAGCTTTGCAATTGCAGTTGGTGCAAGTGATTTCGCTTTTATTTCGCCAGTAGACTCACCTATTTCACGTATTATGGATAACAAGCGATTGCTAATGGTATATTTTGGGCTCCATTTCATAGCCTTAAATTAGCCTAGAATTAGCCGCAAATCAAGTGCAAATAACGTGGGTTTTTTCATCAGTAGAGGCGCGTATTGCTAATAACAATTGGCTAAAGCGAGCTAACCATCAAAAAAGCTGAGTAATAACGTCAAATAAAAACGAATTTAAATAGTATTTTCTGATGATACATTAAAGCCATGTAAAGGAATTACGAACACGCATTGAATTACTCACGTTGTAATGTAATTAATTGAGAGAAAATTGCGATGACATCATCACATCAACAAGGACTGTTTAGACCGCAAGCGGTTGCCAATCAATCTGCCAAGCTAGATGGCGATGTGATTATTGCCCAGCCCTTAGCATCAAAAATATTGCTCCTCTCTTTACTTGCTATAGTGATTATTAGCCTCGTGTTTCTCATCAACGCGTCTTTTCATCGCAAAGAAACCGTGGTGGGTTACTTACAGCCCTCAGCCGGCCTTGCCAAAATCATTGTGCAGCGCGCGGGTGTGGTCAATACCTTGTATGTGAATAACGGCGACATGGTAAATGCCGGCGACCCCTTAGCGCTTATTCACATCCCTGAGTTTTTATCAGACGGTCAAAACGTTACGGCCTTAATGGCTAATACCCTTAATCAGCAACTGAGCTTTATTGATATTCGTGCCAATGAAGTGACCAGCCAGCACAATCAACAAACTCAAGCCTTAAGCCAGCGCATTAGTGCAAGTAAACAATCGCTGATTGAAGCACAAGCACAACTCACCTTACTCAATGAGCGCCTCGCGATTCAAACTCAGCGTTTCAGCAATGTGCAGCAATTAGTCGGCACAGGCGCAATTGCGGTAAACGACATGACTCAGCAACAAGACATGATGTTGTCGCTTAAACAGCAGGTATCGGAGCTAACCACCTCTTATCAAACGCAAAGCAGTCAAATAGAGCAGCTAACCGCGCAGTTAAAGCAATTGCCCTCAGAGCATGCCCAACAACTGGCGATGCTTAATACTGAAAAAACCCGCATCAACCAACAATTAGCCGAGGCCAGTGCCCGTGGGCAAGTATTACTGACCGCGCCTATTGCAGGTAAAGTGACTAATTTAGTGGCAGAGGCTGGTACGGCCATACGCAGTCAATTACCACTGGCGACCATTGTACCCACTAATGATGTGTTAAAAGCCATATTACTGGTGCCTACCCGCGCTTTTGGTTTTGTTGAGGCCGGTCAGCACACACGAATACGTTTTGATGCTTTTCCGTACCAACGCTTTGGTTTATTTGAAGGAGAAGTGACCCATGCAGCGAATTCAATATTGTTGCCGGGAGAAGTAGAAATGCCAATTAACATCCAAGAGCCTGTGTACCGAGTGGAGGTGGCTTTGGGTGAGCAAGAAATCCGCGCTTATGGAAATGCAGTCCCGTTGCAACCGGGAATGACCTTAAGCGCAGATGTCGTGCTTGAACAACGCAGCTTAATAAGCTGGTTGCTTGAGCCCATTTTAAGCCTGCAAGGGCGTATATAAAACCTAAACTTAAAATAATCTCAAGGAGAGATGATATGCAAGAATTGAAATTTGAGCAAGTAGAAGATGTGAATGGTGGTGCGGCTCCGTTAGTTATATATGCAGTCGCTTCTGCGAAAAAGATATATGCGGGTTATAAACTCGCACAAATGGCTGATAAAGCAGGCAAGAAAATCAACGAAAACTAGCCTCACGTAATCTTTCGTTGAATGTCCTATTTGCACATTAATTCTGCATCTGCAGAGTTAATGTGCCTTTTGATATTGGAAAAATGGAATGAAATATACTTTTATATTGGCAAATAATAGATACCAAATATTTTCCAATGTGCTTCATAATCCTCACTTTGTTCTCACGTCTAATGGTAACGAGTTAGCTCGAGATGAAGGTAAAGTAACCCTACGCAATATTAAAGGTAAATATGAATATCGTATCAAAGCAGATGTAGGTGAACTTTTGATCGTTGGTACTCCAACATTTTTTGCTATAGCTTCTTTTAAATTTGAGGCAGTTTTATACAAATATGATGGAAGTAAGGAGGTCTTATTACTTGAAAAAGCTAAAACATCATTTAGCGTGAGAAAAATATACTCTCACCTTTTAGACACAAGAGTCGCAATTGAATGGCCTAAAAAAACAATTACAAGCATTATATGGTTTTTAATAGATTTGTTAGCCTTAGGATTTGCTGTTTACTTGTTTCTTGATGGCAATTATTTAGAGGCAGTTTTTGTTTGGCTACTTTTCTTTTTTGATATCTGTAGTTTATA